>CEQE01047578.1_pt1 | contig 43510 bp, 39 predicted proteins | sample 356201 | NCBI WGS metagenome assembly CEQE01 (sample SAMEA2619970, study PRJEB7988) | marine metagenome | biome: marine biome (ENVO:00000447); feature: mesopelagic zone (ENVO:00000213) & marine oxygen minimum zone (ENVO:01000065); material: "saline water (ENVO:00002010), including plankton...
TTAATGCCTGTTTTAAGGGCTGCACCTTTCCCGCTGTTTTTTTTATGGAAAAGCCTGACATAATTTCCTTTTAATTTTTTGATAATTTCTCTAGATCCGTCTTTTGAAAAGTCATCTACCAGTATTATTTCCTTTTTTATATTGCCAAGATTAACACCTTCTATTTTCTTAATTATTTCTTTGACAGTTTTTCTTTCATTATACACTGGTACAATTATTGAAAGCTTCATTTTTACATTCCCTGAATTTTAACGCTGACGCCTTTATCTAGAGATTTTTGGGCCAATTCTAATATTCTAGTTACTCTTAATGCATCTTCTCCTTTGTTTATAGATGCCTTGTTCTTATTGATGCAATCCAAGAAATGCTTTAGTTGCTCAGTCAAGGGCTTATTATTCTTGATATCTATGGCCTGATATCCTTTGTCATCAATAATTACTTTTCCATCAATGATTTTTGGAGCATTTTCATAATATTTTAATTTATCATCTTTAGCGTAATCTTCAAATACAGCATAAAGCTTTTCGCCTACCACTATGACGCTAAATTTTTTCAACGGATGTATCCAGCTTCCAAATGAAGTTGCAAATGTGTTTTCCGGGAATTTCAGATCCATTGTTACAACATCTTCAATACCTTTTTTCAGGAAGGATGCACCATTTACACTAACTTCTGATGGATTTTGGTCAAGCAGATGCAAAAGTACTGATACACTATGGGGAAAGAAATCCCAAAGGGCACCCATGTCACTCCTTACAGGGCCATTTCCAGTGTGGATTATATGAACATACTTCATTTTTCCAAATAAACCAGCCTTAATGTCTTCCTTGATCTTTTGTATTCCCGGATTGAACAAATGCAAATGCCCTACCATTAAAACCTTATTTTTTTCCAATGAAATCTTTACTAATTCTTCTGCATCTTTGGAGTTTAAGCAGAATGGCTTCTCAACCAGCACATGCTTATCTGCTAAAAGTGCATCTTTAGCTATTCTGTGATGAGTACTTCCTGGAGTTACTATAGCAACTGCATCAACTTCTTTATCTTGTAAGATATCTTTGTAATTTGTAGTTTTGTTTACTTCAGATTTTAGTTCGACTTTTGCAGCAGCGCTATCCAAAGTTTCTCGTCTGCCTGAGCAGATCCATTTTATATTGGCATTATCTAATTCATTCAGAGTTCTAAGATAGTTAATGCCGAATCTACCTAAGCCAATTATACCTAAATTTATCTTATTTTTCATATGCTTATGGACACAATTCCCATTTAAAAATTTATGGATATACAGATATTCATTATATAAAAAGCAGCAAAGTTTATAATACACTTGTTAATCCTGGTGTTAAACAGAAGGTGATTACTATACCAAATGAAAAAGCAATAAAAATAGATCCAGCTTTTACAGATGAAAGAGGAGCAATTTCTAATATACTGGAAGAGGACATCTGCCACGTTGCCATCATCACTTCAAAAAAAGGATCAATCAGGGCGAACCACTATCATCCTAAACAGATACAATATGTATACCTTGTGAGTGGAAAATACGAAACTGTATCTAAAGATATGAAAGATGATAATGCTAAGGAAGAGACTTTGGTTGTAGAGCCAGGCACTTTGGTGATTACACCGCCAATGATAGCTCATGCAATGAGATTTTTGGAAGATTCAGTCATTCTTAACCTGACTACAGGGCATCGTGACAGCAAAAATTTTGAAGAACATACTGTAAAGCACAAATTAATCTAACAGTCTAAGTTTCTGTAATCTCTTTCAACAAGAAGTTAATCTTCAACCATGGAGCATAGCTGGTAATTTTATCTTTTTCCAAATCAAATTCATAATAGGTTGCTTTCCCATCTGAGGAAGTTTTTCTAAAACCTCTTTTTTCATATAGCGGCCTTATGCGCCAATTTGATTCTGTCTCAACCAGTTTTCCAACAACCTTCTTTATGCCACTTTCTTTTGCATAATTTAGCACAGCTAATATCAACGTACTTCCAATTCCCCTTCCCATGGTCCTACACGAAACTGTCACATCCCTAATGAACCATCCATCATCTTTCTGTTCCAGTATTGTCTCAGCTATCAGCCCGTAATGCCCGAATTTATCTTTTAATTCAACAACAAGAACTATATCTTTGTTTTTTTCGTATGATTCTTTTAATTGTTTTAACGTGTATCTATTGACTGTTGCATTTAATTCATTAGTCCTATTCAATAATTGACAGACTCTTGGCCAATCCTGTTCTTGAACATGCCTAATCGTCATAACCATATCGCATTGTTTTAAGAAATCCTTATAGTCGCCTTTGAAACTCTGTTCCGCTTCTTTTCTGTTTCTATGCTCCTTTAAAATCTGAATTCTTTTTTTATCTTCTCCAGTAGCATTTGCAGACATAACACTTTCAAGTCCCAGTATATCCAGTGGATCCTGGAGCATAATTGCGTTTATATCCGGAATCTGGGATAAGACTTCTGCACGCTGGAAAGGATCATCATCAACAAAAATCATTTCATCATAATCAACATTAAAAATACCAGCAAGCTTTTTTATTGCATCAGATTTCAATCCCCAACCAACCTGGGTGTGCTGGAAATATTTGTCAATTTCAAATTTTTTCAGCACGGATTCAACATCCTCATAATAATTTTTGCTGCATATGGTGCTCTTTATGCCCCTCTTATCCAATTCTTTCAAGGCCTCTTTTACACCTGGCTTTATCTTGATATTTTCCTTATCCTTATAGAAGACAGTGCCATCCCAAAGCGTATTGTCAGCATCCCAAATAACAACTTTTGTCCTTTTCATATCTGAAAAATACTCGGATTTATATTTAAATTTTTCTATGCTAAATCACAAAAACCGACAATAAGAAGCTTTAAATAATAACTTCGTATATTTCAATCATATGTTCAAATGACAAAAAGCAAAGTAAGAGAAAGCAGAACCAAAGCCAGGATAAAGGCAATAATCCCTTTTGGAATTCAGAAATTTTTGTATCATAATATAATCAAGAAAATCAGGTTATTTAAAATTACTTTAAAGGGAAAAATAACCAAAGAAGATATTAAAAAATCATTAATAAAAGCAGGCCTCAAAAAAGATGATGCCGTCATAGTGCATTCTTCTTTAAGCAGGATAGGTTATATTGATAATGGAGTAAACACCTTAATAGACAGTTTTTTGGAAATCATTGGCAAAAATGGCCTTCTTGTTATGCCTTCATTTTCAGCTTTGAATTACGATAAGAAAAAAAGAATCTATGTTTTTGATGTCAAAAGAACACCTTGTTACACAGGCAAAGTGCCAGAAACATTCAGGCAAAGAAAAGGAGTTCAAAGAAGCATCTCTCCAACTCACTCATTAATTGCATACGGCAATAAAGCAAAGTGGTTTGTCAGTGATCATGAAAGATGCGACAACCCATATGCAAGCAAAAGCCCATTTTACAAGCTTTATCACCTGGATGCAAAAATCTTTTTGATCGGTGTTGACCAGCTGGCAAACTCTTCAATCCATATTGTAGAAGACAAATACAAAAAATTTCCTTTCAAGGTCTGGACAAAAAGAAATAAAGTCTTGGTCGCTCTGGAGAATGGAAGCAATAAAACAATTTATGCAAGATGGCACTTATCCCATCTTTATAAGATAAGAGACAATAATATGCTAGAAAAACCTTTTTTAAGAGAGAGCTTAATGAAGATTTATCCATTTTTTAACACTGAATTGAGGGTAATAAGGGTCAGGGACTCTACTGATTGCATGGAGAGATTGGCGAAAAGGAATATCACGATTTATAATTCGAAATTAAGATAATTTTCTTTCTAACTTAAGGTTATCTTCCAGCATTAGAGAATCGATAAAGAATTTTGCTGCCCAGTTTGGATAAGAGAAGGGAGCATACCAGCCATATATTGGAAATGATCCTGCAATTCCGCCTTTAATTCCTGGATTTGATGAAGCGAGATTTTGCGTAGTTTTCATGTAAGCGTTTATCTTTTTTGCGGCATCCAGGAATTTTTGATCTTTAGTTGACATGAATAATTTCTGCCAAATTATTGACATTTGCGAATTTCCTGTCAGACAAGACCATTTAATGCTGCTTTTCCAGTTGTTATCAAAGCTGCCTGGAAGTGATCCATCATCTCTTTGAGCTTCCATTATTGGTGTTGCAGCTTTGAGTGTAGATTCAAGATAGGCTTTTTTTCTTAAATAGATTGCAGCTTCCAAAATCCCCCTTATTGAATATGCTATTGTATGCAGTAAAGGCTCCTGTTCTTTGTGAAAAGCATTATTCTCAAACCATCCATTTTTCAGCTGCTGCTTTAAAGCCCAATTAATATTTTTCTCAGCTGCTTTTTTGTAAGCATTATTTCTTGTGATTTCGTGTGCTTGCAGCAAAGACCATACAGTTCTTGTGTTGTAAGTATGTGTATTGTTAAGATAAGTATGTTTTCTCCAGCATCCATCTTCATCCATGATTGACAATAGCCAATCTGCTGCTTTTATTGCTGCAATTTTGTATTGATCATTGTTTGTTTCCTTGTATGTCCTGCACAATCCAAAAATTACTTGGCCGGTGTTGAACACTATAGGTGCAATATTACTGCCACCAGGAAAAGCCCCTGATTTAAGCTGATTTCTAAGCTCAAAATCAGCCATCATTATAGCCTGTTTTCTGTAAAAATAATTATTTGTTAATTCAAAATAATTGAAAAATGTAGATATTATGTATCCAGTTGTTTCAACATAAGATGGAGCCCAACCTTCAAATAAAGAATAGAGGGCGCTTACACCGCTATCATTGTTTTGAGATTGTGCTGTGCTGATCCAGTCCATTGCTGCCTTTATATGGACATCATTAGAGTGAGCTGGATGATATTTCTTTAGATAATCCTTTAAAGAAATGGATGAAATATAGTAGAAATTCTCAGGTTTAAGGGCTTTTATTGCGTATTTTAAGTATCTCATTTGACATAAGAAAGTAATAGGAAACTATTTAAATAAATTTGGGTTCGTTGGTTAGAATGAAAATAGTAAGTGTGGTCGGTACCAGACCTAATTTTATGAAGATAGCAGCCTTAGTGGATGAACTCAAAAAACATAAAGAAATTGAGCATTTATTAGTACATACTGGGCAACATTATGATACTGGGATGAGCAAGTTTTTTTTTGATGACTTAAGACTTCCTAAACCAGATATTAATCTGGAGGTTGGCAGCGGCAGTCATGATGAACAGAAAGCAAAAATTACCCAAAAACTGAAAAAGGTTTTGGGAAAAGAAAAACCAGATTTAGTCATTGTCGTTGGAGATGTGAATTCCACAGTTGCTGGCGCTGAAGCAGCTAAAGAACTTGGAATCAAAGTTGCGCATGTAGAAGCTGGCCTGAGAAGTTTTGATAATACCATGCCTGAGGAGATAAACAGGATAGAAACTGACAAAATAGGCGACTTTTTATTTACAACAGAAGAAAGTGGAAATAAAAATCTGCTTAATGAAGGGATTGGCAAAGACAGAATCTTTTTTGTTGGGAATGTGATGATCGATACATTGCTGAAACATAAAGAAAGAGCATCAGAATCAAAAGTACTTGAGAAGTTAGATGTTGAGAAGCATAACTACTGCGCTTTGACATTGCATAGGCCAAGCAATGTTGATAAAAAAGAAGATTTTGAAAACATTCTTTATATTCTTGATAAGATACAAGAGAAAATCAAGATTGTTTTTTCAGTTCATCCCAGGACAAAGAAAAGCATTGAAGCATTCAACTTTGACGACAAAATAAAAAATATGAAGAATCTTATAATGACTGAGCCTCTGGGCTATTTTGATTTTTTACATATAATGGCTAACAGCAAATTTATTTTGACAGACTCAGGAGGGATTCAAGAAGAAGCGACTATTTTGTATGTCCCATGTATAACTTTAAGAAAGAATACTGAAAGGCCTGTTACAGTTGATCAAGGAACTAATTTGCTTGTTAGTGTTGATAAAGAGAAAGTGGTAGAAAAATCCTTTGAAATTATAAATAATGAAATAGAAGTTAATGACAAAATTCCTGAATTATGGGATGGTAAAGCTGCAGAGAGGATTGTAAAGATAATATTGAAAAGATTTAAAAAATGAAGTATAATATTGGGAAATAGTGGGTGGAGGTTTACTGATTAAAATGAAAATAATGGTTACTGGAGGTTCTGGATTTATAGGAGGATATGTTGTAAAGCATCTTCTTGAGAATGATCATCATGTGAAAGTGCTTGACATTAACGAGCCAAAAGTAAAACACAAAAATCTTGAATTTGTAAAGAAATCAATACTGGAAAATCTTAGCAAGGACATGCAGGGCTGTGATTCAGTATTCCATTTTGCTGCATTGCTGGGTGTTGACAATTCCGATAATAAGCCGTTGGAGACAATGAAGATAAACCTTCAAGGTTCTGTTAATGTGTTTAAGTCAGCGATTGAAGCTGGCATCAAGAAAATGGTCTATTCATCATCATCTGAAGTCTATGGCGAGCCAAGGGAATTGCCTATAAAGGAAGACAGTGTTAAAGGTCCTGTGTCAACTTATGGTGTCTCTAAATTGGCAGCAGAGATTTATGCAAAGGCATACAACCAGGAATCAGGTACAGACATAAAGATTGTAAGATTTTTCAATGTTTACGGGCCTGGGCAGGAATCAAACTGGGTAGTGCCTATCTTTTTGAACAAGGCACTCAAGAACGAGCCTATAAGTGTATTTGGAGAAGGCAACCAGACAAGATGCTTCACTTATGTTGAGGATATTGCAGAAGGGGTTTTAACTGTTTTTGAGAAAGGGAAAGCTGGAGAAGCATATAATATCGGCAACAACAAGCCTACAACCATTCTTGAACTTGCGCAGATAGTGAAAGAGATAACAAAAAGCAAGTCAGAGATTAAAAAACTAGGATTTGGCAAGGAAACAAGATTAAAAGAAAGAGAGATTGAATACAGAGTTCCAGACATATCCAGGATGAAATCACTTGGATGGCAACCAAAGACTATGATTAGAGAAGGTGTTAAGAGAATGTTGGAGCTTAATTGACTAGCTTCTTCCAATCCCGTGATACGCAATTCCCATTGACTTTATCTTTTCTTTATCTAAGCAATTTCTACCGTCTATAACAATCGATATCTTGTTTTTCTCTAATTTGCTTAAGTCCATATTCCTGAATTCCTTATGATCTGTTGCCAGCACAATATAATCGCTTTTGCTTAATAGTTCATCAAAATCCCTTACATTGCTTTCTTTTTTAACATTAGGATCAAAAACAAAGACTTCTGCACCTTTGTTCTTTAGTGTTTCTACAATCTCAGCTGAAGGACTTTCCCTTATGTCATCGACATTTGCTTTGTAAGCTAAGCCAAGAACTCCCACTTTTGCATCTTTAATGGATTTTTCTAGTTTTTTTAATTCATTTTCTAAAAGTTGAACAGTGTAATTTGGCATGTTATTGTTTATCTCACGGGCAAGACTCAGGAATTTATGTGTAAAACCGATTTGTCTTGCTTTTTCAATCAGATAATAAGGATCAACAGGGATGCAATGCCCACCAACACCAGCTCCAGGATAATGCGCCATGAATGCAAACGGTTTTGTGGAGGCACCTTTAATCACTTCGGTTATATCAATGCCAGCCTTGTCAAAACTTTGAGCCATTTCATTGACAAAAGCAATATTAATGTCCCTAAAGGTGTTTTCCATGATTTTAGTTGCTTCTGCAGCCTTGATATTGCTTAGCTCTAGAATATCAGCTTTTATGATTGTTTTATAGAATTCAGCTGCTTTTTTAGTTGCTTCCTTTGTAATTCCACCCACAACTCTAGGAAGATCTTCAATTGTCCATTTCTTGTTTCCTGGATCTATCCTTTCCGGGCAGTGAGCAACAAAAACATCATTTTTGCCCGGATCAAGATTTTGTTTCTTTAATATAGGGACTATAATCTCTTCAACTGTACCAGGATGTATGGTAGATTCAATGATCAAAAGAGTATTTGGTTTTAAAAATTTAGATATCTCTGTTACAGATCGTTTTAAAGCAGTTAAATCAGGAGAACGGCTCTTTGTTATAGGTGTTGGAACACAGGTAATTACAATATCGGAGTTTGGAATGCAATCATCAGGATTAGTTGTTGCATTAATCTTCCCAGTTACCTTTTTTAGTTTATTAATTACATATTCATCTTGGATTGGGCTTTGGCTTTTGTTGATTAAATTGACTTTGTTTTCGTCTATTTCCAAGCCATATACCTTATGCCCTTTCTCAGCGCATAGGCAAGCTAAAGGCAGGCCTACATAACCTAATCCGACAATAGTGACTGTTTCCATGAATTGAATGCAACAGATTTCAATTTATAAACCTTTTCTTAAATTCGAATTCCTTTCCTAATAATAACCTTTATAAACAAAATTATTTTGCCCCTGGATATGTTTAACCTTATCCATGACGCTAAAAACGATCCTGAATACAGCCTTGGAACAAATGTGGGGTATTTTGCAGCATTCCTGCTTTTCGCTTCGGTATTCTACTTTATCCTGAATTTCCTAAACAAGCTTCCTGAAACAGCAAGGTATTATCATGTTTTATTGCTTGTTATAATAATATATGTTGTCAGACTTGCGGTATTGAAACTCAAATGAGCAGAATCAATGTATTTTTCAAAGGAATCAGGCAAGGATTTAATGATTTTTCAAATAATATAGTAAACGTAATAAATTTTGTCTTGCTCTTGATTGTTTATATTCTTGGCATTGGCCTTGTTTCAATAATCATGAAACTTTTTGGAAAACATTTTTTAGAACTTAAAAAAGAGAATAAAAAAACTAACTGGGTTGAGCATAAGGTAGCAAAACAACCTTTGGAGAAATATTATAGGTCCTTTTAAAATGCAAAATATTTTAGGAATTTCTTGTTTTTATCATGATGCAGCAGCATGTTTGATAAAAGATGGAATTGTTGTAGCTGCAGCTGAAGAGGAAAGATTCACAAGGAAAAAGCACGATATAGATTTTCCAATAAATGCCATCAAGTACTGTTTGAAAGAAGGTAACATAAACATCGATCAGGTTAATTACATTGGGTTTTATGAAAAGCCTTTGCTGAAATTTGAAAGGTTATTAAGCCAGCATCTTGAGATGTTTCCAAAATCATTTTGGACTTTTTACAAGGCAGTACCTTCCTGGCTTAATGAGAAATTAAGGGTTCCGTCTGTCATCAAGAAAAAATTAAAATACAAAGGGGATGTTTTATTCATAGAGCATCATTTGGCTCATGCAGCTTCTTCATTTTTAGTCAGCCCTTTTGATGAGGCAGCAATACTAACAATTGACGCTGTTGGAGAATGGGCAACTGCATCCTATGGCTATGGAAAAGGGAATGAAATAATCCTGCTTAAGGAATTGAAGTTTCCGAATTCTATCGGGTTGCTGTATAGCACTGTGACTGCACATCTCGGGTTTAGCGTCAATAACTCTGAATACAAAGTAATGGGCTTGTCTCCTTATGGAAGACCTATTTTTGTTGACAAATTCAGGAAAGTAGTTGATGTAAAGGAAGATGGAAGCATAGAGTTTGATATGGATTATTTTGATTATCATTACAAATTGACCATGCCCAGCAAAAAATTTATCGAAGAATTTGGGCCAATAAGAAAGCCAGATGAGGAAGTGACTCAAGTCCACAAGGATATTGCAGCTTCTCTGCAGAAAATAACAGAGGAAATCATCTTTAAGATGCTTAATCATCTTTATAATGAAACCAAGATGAAAAATCTCTGCATGGCAGGCGGAGTTGCATTAAACAGCGTTGCAAACGGAAAAATAACAAAAAATACACCTTTTGAAAATGTCTGGATACAGCCAGCTGCAAGTGATGCAGGCACTTCAATGGGAGCTGCAGCTTATGTTTATAACACGATACTGGGAAATAATCGAAAATATGCTATGAAATCAGCTTATTTAGGGCCTTGGTTTTCAACTGAATATGTACAAAAATTTTTGGATGATAATAAGATTGTATATAAAAAATTCAAGAGTGATCAAGCTTTGATAAAGCTAACTGCCAACTTGCTGTATAACAACAATGTCATTGGGTGGTTTCAAGGCAGAATGGAATGGGGTCCAAGGGCATTAGGCGCAAGAAGCATTTTATCTAATGCAGCAAACCCAAACATGAAAGATGTATTGAATTTAAAAGTAAAGCACCGTGAGAAATTCAGGCCTTTTGCACCTGTTATAAGCAAGGAAAATGTTCATGAATATTTTGAGATTGACAAGGATGAAGAGCCTTTCATGCTTTTTGTATATCCTTTCAAGGAAGAAAAGAAAAAGCTTGTTCCAAGTGTTGTGCATGTTGATGGGACTGGGAGGTTACAGACAATATCAGAAGAGCAAAATTATCTTTATTACAATGTAATAAAAGAATTTGAGAAATTAAGTGAAATCCCGATTTTGGTCAATACATCATTCAATATAAGGGGCGAGCCAATTGTATGCACTCCTGAAAATGCTTACAGGTGCATGATGGGAACTGGGATCGACTATCTTGTCTTGGATAAATTCCTTATAAAAAGAGATGATAACCCTAAAGACAAATGGGACAGCGAGAATATAGCAAAAGATTAGCTTTAATATCCTATGCCTAAAAATAGAAAAAATGAAAGGATAAAAAATATACTTTTATTATTTGTTTCTATTTTATTCTCCCTTGTTCTGGCTGAGATCATAATATCAAACTTTTTCCAACAAGATTTGCAGAAATATAAGCTTGATCCTGATATGGTTCATCGTCCCAGGGAAAATTCTGTAGTGAGGCTGAGCGGACCTGAATTTTCTGTGGTTTCAAGAACAAACTCAAAAGGGTTGGTTGATTATGAGCATGATTATGATTTTTCAGGACTTACAATAGCGATGCTTGGAGATTCTTTTACAGAGGCATCGCATGTAAATCTGGAAGAAGGCTTTACAAAAATTCTTGAAACAAGATTGCGCAAGAAAATAACAGATTCAAGAGTTGTTAATTGCGGAATAGGCAATACAGGCACTGACCAGCAATACATTTTTTTAAAGATGGAGTGTATAAAATACAATCCAGATATAGTTATTCTGAATTTCTATATCGGCAATGATTTTGCAAACAACTACGCATCCCTTATCTATGGTTATGAAAACGGAGAACTAGTTGATAACAGGCCAATACAATTCAGCTCTTTTCAAAAATTTTTTCATGGACTAAACACAAGATACCATACTATAAAACTAATTGAGAAAATACTATTGGATGGAAATTTATCAAGAACCATCCTTTTTCAAATTGGCCTGTATAAAGCTGAAGAACCTGAATCTTATGACATTAATTTACAGGACACCCCTTTTCTAGATTCAGCTATAACTGACATTAGCTATGAAAAAACCCAGCTTATCCTGGATGAGCTATACAATTATACACAAAGTAATGGCATAAGGTTAGTAGTTACCCTGATACCAACAAAGGAGCAAGTAGTTCAGAGGAAATATGAAGAGCATTTTTCTGTTTATAACAATACAGGCACATCAATAGACATATCAAAGCCAAACAGATGGCTGGCTAAATACTTTACTGGAAAGAATATATCCTACATAGACCTTACACCATATTTCAAATATCAAAACAAGAACAACACTTTTTATTTTGAATACGATGAACATTTCAATAAAGAAGGGCACCAATTTGCTGCCGATCTTATTTACGAAAGATTATTAAAGTCAAAAATAGTTTCATAAATCATGGCCAGAAGATTCTATCTGCTCAGGGATGTATGGAGTTTCATGAATGAGAGAAAGAAATGGTGGTTGCTTCCAATTGTTATTTTGCTTCTTTTAACTGGAATTTTGATAGTAGTCGGCCAAAGCTCAGCTTTAAGTCCGTTTATTTATGCTTTGTTCTAAGATAATCTTTAAAAAGGGCACTACAGTACTTTACACTATGAAGATTTTAATAACAGGGGGAAATGGAGCACTAGGCGAGTCTCTAATAAAGACTTTTCCAGACGCGTTTGCGCCTAGTCATAAGGATATGGATGTGACTGACAAGGAATCTATGGCTAAAGTTATTCTAGATTACAAGCCAGATGTTGTTATACATGCAGCTGCAATAGTTGGCATAAGGGAGTGCGAGGAAGACAAGGATAAGGCACGGCAGACAAATGTCGAAGGCACGCAAAATATTGTAGATGCACTTAAAAAATTGAACAATAACTGTTATCTTGTTTACATGTCAACTGCCTGCGTATTTGCAGGAGAAAATGAAAAATATTATACTGAAGATGACGAACCAAATCCAAAAAATTATTACTCCCAGACTAAAAAAGAAGGAGAATCAGTTGCAATGCGATATCCCAATACTGTCATAATAAGGACTAATTTTGTTCCAAAAAAGCAATGGAAATATCCAAAAGCATTTGTTGACAGGTTTGGAACTTACCTTTTTGCTGACCAAGTAGCAAAAGGGATCAAAGAAGTTATTGAAAAAAGAGAAACTGGAATCATTCATATAGTAGGAGATAAAAGAATGTCGATGTATGAATTAGCAATTTTAGCAGGCTCAAAAGATGTTGGCAAAATGACATTAAAAGAATACAATGGCCCTCCATTGACAGTTGACATGAGCCTTTCTACAAAAAGATGGAAGAAATATAAGATAGAATAATTTATCTCAATTTCCTCAAATGACAGAACCAAAAGTTTCAATTGTCGTTGTCAATTATAATGGGAAAAAACTACTTGAGTTTCTATTAAGATCCATATCAAGACTGAAGTACAAGAATTACGAAATATTAGTTGTTGATAATAATTCAAGTGATGGAAGCCAAGAATTTATTAAGAAAAATTACAAAAAAGTCAAGCTAATTTCAAACAAAAAAAATCTGGGATATTCAGGTATAAATTCTGCAGTGAAATACTGCAAAGGCGAATATATATTATTTCTAAACAATGATATGGAGCTTGATAAAAATTGTATTCGAGAATTAATCAAATCCATCAAGTCAGACAAAAATATCGCAATGGCTGCTCCAAAACTAGTCAATTTCTACGATAAGAAAATTAAATCAGGAGGTACATGGGTTTCAAGGGCTTTTTACAGCGGACATATGGCTGGCAATAAGGAAAAGACAAAAGAAATACCTTATCTTGGTGTTGGTTTGATCAAGAAGGATTTTGTCAACATGTATGGCTATCTTTTTGATTCTGACTATTTTATTTATGCAGAGGATCTTGATCTAGGTTTGAGGATACGGCTTAATTCTAAAAAAGCAATATTTGAGCCAAAGGCGATTTTGTATCATATGCATTCGGTAACAATGCAGAAATCAGACAAATCTTTTTCAACGTATCTTATGGAGAGGAATATGCTTACAACATTTTTTAAAATACTTAGCATTAAAAATATAATCTTGTTCCTACCTTATGTTTTATTCGTCAGATTTGCAGCAATGCTCAAGGATTTGGTAACATTAAGATTTGACTTGCTGTTCGCAAGACTAAAGGCAATATTTTGGATATTGTTTAATATGGCTTTGGTAATAAATAAAAGAAACAAAATTCAAAAATTCAGGAAAGCAGATGATTCTTATATCTTGAAAATCTTTACTGAGAAGTACCTGTTTAAGCCAAAATTCACGGTTTAGTGCTGTAAATTAATGTACCTGTCTTTTTATTTGAATAAACTTCCTTGTAATTTTCAGATTCTATTGAATTTAATGAGCTTTCATCCAAAACAGACCTTTTATCAAGCTTAAAATTCTGGTTAACCCATATATAGTCAGCTTTGTTTAAATTTTCATCAGTTGAAAACAAGGATGTTCTTTGTATGTTATAAGGTATGCATTGGCCGCTCACAAGGAAAATTGATTTTTGTGGTGTATTTGACTTGACCCAATCAAAATCTTCTTTGTAAAAATTCCATTGGTTTGCTGCAAATCCAAACTTGACAAATTCAGTAAAGATAAATCCTGCTATGATTAAAGTTATTAAAATTACAAACAATTTGCTTAATTTACTGTTATTTAGCTTTTCATATCCAAAAGCCCAGAAAACAGCTAGAGCTGGAAATGCTGGCAGAATGATCCTTGAGACTGCCCATCCAACATTCGGTACATAAAGCAGGAATAGGATTAAGTATGATATGATCCAGATTGCTAATGCTCCAATTATTAAAGTTCTTAAATTATTCTTTATATTTTTATTTTTTTGTGATTTATTGAAAAAACCAACTATAAGGGGAATAATAAAAATAAACGTTCCTACTAACCATATTGGTAAAAGCACTTCAGAATAAGGCAATTTGAAAGTTGAAAATAAATGAAAATTGCCGTCAGGAACGCCGAAAATACCCAAATATGTAAATAATAATAAACCATAGTGGAAAAGATTTGAGAAATTCAATGAACCATATGACATTGATTCATATCCATTAAAAATAAAATTAAGGAATGGCCATATTGGATTTCCCAGTAATATCCAATTTCTAATAAGCCATGGAGATGCTACTATGAGTGGTAGTATTGCAATGATTAATCCATTTTTGTAAAATTGCTTTTTGCTGTATTTTTTGTATACTATGTACAACAGGACTGGTATGATAAAGACGCCATTGTATTTTGCAAGTATTGACAATCCGGCAGCAATACCAGCCAGAATTATTTTATCGTTGATTAAAAAATAAACACTTAAGATAACAAAAAATATCAGTGTGCTTTCCACATAACTTAATACACTATAACCAATAAAAATTGGAATAAATGCTAAAAATAAAATCGAGTAAAAGGCTATCTTTGAGTTTACAAGTTTTTTTACAACTAAGAAAGTGAATATAAGCGACAATATACCGAAAATTGGCGAGACAAACTTGACTGCAAAATTTCCCAATGAGTTGTTTACTGCTCCAAATATGCCGTAGACAATCGCAACCAAAACATGATATAATGGGGGGCTCCAGAATGGCTCATCTCTTCCCAAGGGCTCAAATAAAGGAAAATTTTGATTTTCAGCCATGAACTTTCCAACTGGAACGTACCAGCAACCATCTCCAGATACATGATGTATGGAAGTTAGAGCTAAGACAATTACCGAGAACAAAATGATTATTAGTATAGAATATCTTGTGTATTTTTCCTGTTTTTTGAACTTTTTTATTAGGTTCATTTTATCAGTTTTATTATAGCATTTGCAAATCCTTGAATGTTGACCTTTTTTACCAAAATGCCATTCTTGACAACTTCTGGATGTGAGCATACATTAAATGCAACAACCCTTTTTCCACATGCTTGTGCTTCTGCAACTGGCAAGTTGAATCCTTCCCATAATGAAGCTGTAACGTACAAATCACATGCTGCATAATAATTAGGAAGTTCTTTGTCATTAACTGATTCTTTTATGATTACATTTTTATTTGCTAAACTCTTTAGATTTTGATAATAATCTTTGAAAGTGGGTTTGCCTACAATAAGCAATTTAGCATTAGGCACTTTTTTTACAACTATATCAAAAATTTTCAGCAGTGCATGTACATTTTTATGGGGTGATAACCTGCCTATAAAAAATAAGAGCTTTTCATTGTTTTTGATTTTCAATGATTTTCTAATTTTGGAACCATTAATCCCTTTTTTATATCTCTTATCAATTTTGTTGTAAACAACTTTGCTGTTTAAACCGGATTCATTTTTCAGCTCATTTTTCAGAAATTTGCTTACTGAAACTGCAGAATCAACATTTTTTAATGATGAGTTGTTGAAAATCTTAAATAATTCCATGTACAATTTTTCAAAAATACTTGTGAACAATTCGCTATATCCAATCCCGTGATTGTGGTAGATGTAATTTATGTTGTATTTCTTCTTCGCATATTTACCAATCAAATTCATCGGATATTGGTGTGAAATTACAGTGTCATATTCTTTTAATTTTTCAGCTGTTTTTCTGATTTTCTTGGAATCCAGAAAGAAAAATAATCTGTACAGTCTTTGCTTAAAAAGACTTTTTGGCATGCCAAGCACTTCTAGCTTGAACCCTTTTGGCTTGATTGTTGCTTCAAGAGCAAAAACAGTGACTTTGTGACCTTTTTTTAGGTGGTCTTTGGCCTGCAGATCAACAACCCTGTCAATTCCGCTATAGTGGGAAAATGTAGGTGTTAAAATCGCTATTTTGCCTTTATTCATGATATCCTAAATTATTTTACATGCTTTAAAAACCTTTTCAGAACCCTTACTTTGTAATTCCAAAACCTTTAAAAATCACGTTCTGATGTCAGTTTTAGTATGATACAGCCAAATACTATGCGAAGAATCGATTATTGGGTAGGCATACCTATTTGCTTTGTTCTTAGCGTATTATACGGCCTACAGAGGCTTTTTGGGCTTAAGAATCCAAAATATAATGAAAAGCCCAATAATATCCTTTTTATTGAGCTAGCTGAGATGGGAAGCACTGTTTTAGCATACCCTGCTATTAAAAGGCTAAAAAGCATATATCCTAAAGCAAATATCCATTTTCTTTTATTTAAGCATATTCGGCAAAGCATGGACATAGTGGATGTAGTTCCAAATGAGAATGTGTTTACAATAAACAGCAGCAATATCTTCAGTTTGACAATAGACACCTTGAAGTTCATGTGGGTGTGCAGAAAAAGGAAAATTGACGCAACAATCAATCTTGAGATGTTTGCAAGATTCAGCACAATACTGGCTTATTTAAGCGGTGCTAGAAAAAGAGTTGGATTTCATAGATATCATCAGGAAGGGCTTTACATTGGCAGCTTTTTGACGCACAAAGTGATCTACAATTCACACATACATACAGCACATGCATTTGTTGCGCTTGTCAATGCGCTAAAGTCGCCTGTCAGCGAAGTTCCGATGGGAAAATTTTCTGTTGAAGGGAAATTAGAAGTTCCAAAAACTAAGCTAGACAAAAAATCAAAGCAAAAAATTTGGAAAATTTTGAAAAGTGTGAATCCTAAAATAAACGAATCCAAGAAATTGGTCATTGTAAATCCGAATGCAAGCAAACTCATCAGCATAAGAAAATGGCCTTTGGAAAATTATGCGCAACTTGTCAAAAAACTGCTCCAGGATCCAAATGTATATGTTGCAATCACAGGAGTTGCATCAGAAAGACCAGATGCAGAATATATCTGCAACAAGGTTAAAAATAAAAGAGTGCTCGATTTAGCCGGAAAAACAACACTAAAGGAATTGATTTCTTTGTTTAATGTAGGCAAAATTCTCATAACCAATGACAGCGGACCTGCGCATTTTGCATCATTGACTAAAATACACATAATGGTATTTTTCGGTCCTGAAACACCAAAGCTTTACAAGCCTATGACTGAGAATTGCACTGTCATGTATTCCAATTATGCATGCAGTCCTTGTGTTTCTGCTTTTAACCAGAGATTATCGCCTTGCAACAACAACCTTTGTTTGAAAAACATCGAGGTTGATGGTGTCTACAAGAAAGTCAAGGAGATAATTGGGAAGAGATAATTCTGAGATAAATCAGTCCAAACGTTTATAAATCCAATTATATGACATGCAGCTATGAAAATCAGCAGGAATTATCTTGAAGCAGGAATATTCATATTGGTCTATTTATTTGCCCTGTATCTGTGGACTTTGCCTTTTCAGGATAATGCTTCGCCTTATGGAGAGTTTGACGCAATCTCACATTGGGAGTTAGGAGACTTTATCGCTCAGAGAGACAGGACTTTTGTCAACTTGCCACCGTTTTTGGATTATTCTTATGGTGATGACAACAAGTTTAAGCCACACACGCTTTGGTATCCTCCGCCATTCCATACTGACTTTGCCATAATCTCGGTTTTCTCAAATGATAGAGTAATTCCGATTTTTCTTACAAATGCGATTTTCGCAAGCTCTATCTTGATATCTGTATTTTTTGCCATAAGGAAATTGTATGGGTTTCTGCCGGCTATATTATCCTCTTTTATACTTACATTTTCAATGAGGGATATCCTGCCTTACATTTGGGGACAGTGGCCTGAGAGATTTGCTTATGCTTTCATACCGTTGATATTGTATGCATTTTACATGTACTATACGACATATTCCAAAGACGGAAGCAAACCTATCTATCTTTACATAATGTCTTTGCTTCTTGCGGTAAATCTTTTAGTTCATCCTTTGGTATTTTTCCACTCAGCTGTAGGCCTTTTTGTCCTTGGGATTGCATTGTTCATAAAAGACAGAAAAATCCCTTTCAATGTAAAACATCTGGGCATCGCTCTCATATTATTCGTCATACTTCTTGCAATATTTCCTTATCAGACAGGAAATGTATTTGTCTCTTTCCAGCAGGGCGGGGATGAAGGAAAAAAAGCTTCAATCGCAAGCTTATTCAGCTGGGCGCCAAATCCAGCTGATTTTGCAGGCTCAGTTCCAACAGAATATTTTTCTTTTGGCGCAATGCATGGCTTGTGGACATTGCCATTTTTACTGATTGGGCTTGGAGTTCTTTTAGTGAGAAGGGAAAGAAGAGATATTTTTCTTCTGGCATGGCTGATAAGCCTTTATCTTATACTTCATCGTGATTTGATCGGCAAAGCAACTTTTCTCCATAGATCATTGTCAGCGACAGCGCATATTTTTATTCCTATTACGGTAATCGGGGCTGTTTCAATACCCTCATTGATCAAGTTGCCGCAAAATTACAGGTCTTTTCTGAAATATGGATTAGCTATTTTGGTTGTTGCATTAGCGTTGGTGTACAATCTACCCAACGCATTCTCAACACTTAACAATTCTTATGACAGTCCATTGGCAAGGCTTAATCCAAGCCAGATTGAAGCCAGCGAATGGTTAAGGGACAATATAGGTGAGAATCAAAATGTATCTATCATAGGGCCGCCCCCTCAGATATTGCAGAAAGTCTGGTGGATGGCTTCGTATTCTCATCGAACAAGCGCGTATTTTGAAGGATTTTTGGCATGGAAAATCTATGAGGAAAACCGGGAAGAGATTATCCAAAATCATCTTTCAGGGGACTATCTTCTACTTGACTATACAGACATTTCTTTGTTGAGCGACAGAAGCTTGGTCAATCAATGGCAGGCTTTTGAACAAAATACTTTGCAGAATCATACTTTATTGTATAATAAAAACAACATAAGGGTGTACAAATATGAAGCTTCCTAAAATCCAAAATATAAAACTGATTGGAATTATATTAGCCATAGTGCTGGTATTTTTCTTCTCAATACTTGGTTTTTCAGGCATGATGGCTGCATTAGGGATAATCTTGTTGTTTACCTTACCTATTTACATGATCCTGGACAATTTTGGCATAGATCAGGATGAAAAATTAGTTTTCTCATTTTTCATAGGTGTTGGAGTATTCCCATCAATAACTTACTGGATAGGATTTTTTATATCATTCAGGATAGCAATCTTCATCTCATTTGCAATACTTGTAATTGCAGCTTACTTGGTAACCAGATATAAAAATAAAAATGCCTAAGTCCAGAAATCTAACAGCTAACATCCTATTATTGGCAATCACGATATTGATATTCTTAGTTTTTTTTGAATACGCAGTAAGATTTCTCGGCATAGCCTCTGGTTATGGTCCTACAAGATACATGTACCAAAAAGATGAATTGCTGGACTATAGGATGGCTCCGAATTTCAATGGAAAATTCATAAGACAGGAATTTGAGGTTGATATAGCAACAAATTCTCTTGGCTTAAGGGATGTTGAATATTCTGCAAAAACAAAAAATGACTTCAGGATACTGGCTTTAGGCGATTCTTTTACATGGGGGGCTTACGGAACTACTTTAGACCAGACTTTCATCAAGGTATTGGAGAAAAAATCGAATGAAAATTCTAATTCCTTAAACTATCAAGTGATTAATGCAGGTGTGCCTGGCTATGGAACTGACCAACAACTGGTTTATCTGGAGAATGATGGAAGTGAATTCAAGCCAGACTTGGTTATTTTGAACTTTTTTGTTGGAAATGATTTTCTTGATAACTCACAAAGCGGTGAATTGACTGTAAAGGATGGATTTCTTTTTACAAATAAAATAAGACTGAAAATGAGTGAGAGAATTAGGACATTTTTACTTTTAAAGTTCCATTCATACAGGATAGTTGAGAAAGGTGCTATAAACATTTTTGGAAATTTTATTCAAAGTCGATTAAGAGGTAAATTGCAGAATGAAGCTTATGAATCTGAATTATTCCTGAAGCTTGCAAGCAATGATATAGGAGATCAGTTTACTAAAACAAAAGAAATCCTTAATGATATGAATTTTTACCTGAATTCGAGGAAAATAAAGTTTGTTGTTGTCATAATACCATTAGACTACCAAGTTGATGAAAATTTAAGACAATCATTCATTAAAAATAATTATAATCAAGATCAGGAATTTGATATTGAACAGCCGCAGAAAATAATCAATGACTGGGCATTGCAAAATAACGTTGATGTGATAGATTTACTGCCTGAACTAAGGGCGTTAGATGATGATTTGTATTGGAAACTGAATGCCCATTTCAATGTCAAGGGAAATGAAGCAGTTGGGGCGATAATCTATGGTGAATTAATAGAAAAAGGCCTAATTTAGTCAATAAATAATTATTTTCTTAAATTTATTATAATTCCAATCAATATCAAAATAATTGGCAACAAAACTCCATGATATTTGATATTTAATCCTAATAACCCAAAATAATAACTAAATATTCCTATTACTGCTGCAGACAGGCCAATTCCAATCACAAATCTTTCTGTGAATCCCAGTTTTTCTCTCCAATAGAGCATTATGATGTAACCAGGCAGAACAAAAAGCCAGAATAATGAAATGACACTTCTGAATATGACAATTAAATTTTCTTTAAAATATACAATTTTGAATATTATCAAAGCTGCAACTAACAAAATTCCAATGTATTTCACTTCATCTTTTACTATCTTAAAAACTTCCTTGTTCAATGCAATCAGCTCCTGGATTGTTGTTTTTCATTATAAATAAAACTTGATTATCAAAGACTACATTTACAAAATCTTTATTTTGAAGCTCAGATGCAATGATTAAATTGTATTGAGCTAGGACAGGTTGTCTTGCAACTTTATCAAAAACAAAATAATCGAATTGGCATATATCTTTTTCTCCAAAGCGAACTTCTGATGGCAGTTCATCCAGTCCAAAACCGAATGAAAAAAATGAATTTCTGTATGGAGCTCCTCCGCCGGCATCTCCTGGAAGTTCTGTATCATAAAATCTTCTAATCTCCTTATTATTGACTGCATCAACAAAGTCTTCTGGAACAACCTGGTAATGGGTTCTTTTGCTGTTTCTCAAAAGGGCATCCTGGCTGTAAATATCCCCATAAAAGAAATAGATCACACTATCTTTTTCTGTGTTTTCTGCAATCCAATTAAGGCCCTGCCAATGGAATCGATTCATTATTCCACTTGACTCAAGTTTTACGTAATGAGGCACAAAAGGTACAGCGTTAACAGCAAGTACTAAAATGATAACTATAGCTATTCCCATAGAATAAACTAATCTCCATTCTTTTATGATTAATTTTAAAAGCCAATAGATTCCAAATGCTATTAAAAATGACAAGAATATCGGCCAGAGGAATCTTAATTGAAAGGCTTTTTCCCTAAATCCAAAATAATTGCCTGAGCCTATCAGAAGCATAGTGAGAGATGCTAAAGCAGGCACCAAGCTTTTTTTAATGAAAAATAATGAAATGATGGCACCTACAACCATAAACAATAATAGCAATTTGAAATCAACAAGATAAATAGTAGGATTGTCCCATGTTTTTGATACAGCAAATTCAAATGGCTGTCTTGGGAGCCATACATTTTTAAAAATTACAAAGAAATGGAATACAATCACTAGAGCCATTATCCCCCCAAAGATATAGTTCTTAATAATCCCAAAATCAATTTTCTTTGCAATGATTATTGAAGCTATAAGGAATAATCCAAGATAAAAACCGGCAAATAATGCTTCTGAAGTATGGGTCATGAAAGTTGCTGCGGCAAAAATACCCAAAAATATGTAGGATTTTTCCAGATTGATTCTCGAAGTGTACCAAAAAATGCAAATAAGGAAAAATTGCGACAAAATTGTAGGCCAGTGGCCCCAGGTAAATCCAGTATACAAACTTCCTGAAAAGACTAGCAGCGATATAGGGAGGGCAATCATAGCCACATGTTTGTTAAATTGCCTTATGATCAGATACATCACTAAGGATGCTAAACCAGCAAATAAGAAAACCAGCAGATATATTGTATCATAAACTTCTAAACCGCTCAAGTATGACAGAATAATGCTGATATCATAAATCACAGGCGGATAATATCCTATTGAATTTTCAACACCCATGACAATATAGCTTGCTTCATTCCTGTAATTGCCGGCATCTTTTATGCTTTGGGCTCTGACTTGATGCTGGAACGTGTCAGAGGCAAGATATCCATAAGGGAAATCATGCTGTAGTCTATTATCAAACAGACTGCCATTTCCTAAAAACAGGAACAATGCAAAAAATAATATCAAAAATATTTTTTCTAAATCAAGCTTTATTTTGACCACCTGATCTGAATTTTTTTCTGTAGATTATGAAACCTGCATAAGCTAAAATCAAAATTATAGTAATTATTGATATTAATCTGCCTCTTTTATAAGAATTTGGTTTATATTCAAATTCCAGCTTTCCTTTTTGCCCGTTTAAATAAACAGAACTTATTATATTATCAGCCCTAAAAATTTCAACATTATTTCCGTTAATGCTGGCTTTCCATCCTGGAAAATTGGTAAATCTTTCACTGGCAACAAGCCAGCCTTTTTGGCCACTTAAATCAAGAGTTATTTTATTGGATGATAACTTAGTGATGTTTATTTCTGTGAAATTGCCGGTTGTCTGATTGAAAAGCTGAGTCATTGCTTCATCTGAAACAGTATTTTGTCCATTTAAGATGTCTGGAACAAGAATTCCTCCTTGGGCTACAAATTCCTGTAATTTTGGTATGCTATTTTCATCCAAAGAACCCGTCACTAAGAGTATAATATTGAATCTGTTAAGAAATTCTGAACTATAATCATTTATCTTTGTGCCTTCTATCAAGATAGTGTTTTGAGGATTCCAGTTTTGAAACATTAAGTTGTATACCAGCTGCCTGACTAATGCATTATCTCCAACAACTAAAATACTGTTTGGAACAGTATGATATCTTGGGAGATAATTAGTATTTTCATAAAGATAAGGGCCAAATGCTTCCCATATTGTGCAGTCTCTGCAGTCTTCAAATCTATCAACTAACTTTAAATCTTCGATATCTGTTTTTTTATCAAGAACAGCGTATTTGTTGTTAAGCACTCCCCAAAATTTTGCAGGTGCATTTTGACCAATAGCAAGAAAATTTACATAATCACTAAACCAAATGCCACTTCCTCCTTTTATCTCGCTAATGCCTAATTGAGAATTATAATTGTAGCCTGTCGCACCTATAAAAGTTGACAAAGCTAAGTTAATTGACCTGAAATTTGACGGGTCTTTGCTCATATAGTCCAATATGGGTATCTCATTTGGGTTGATAACGTCAATTGATTGAGGGACATTTTGCAGAAGAACTAATTCAATTAAAATAAGAGATATTATAATCGGAAATAAAAATTTTTTATTGAACTTTTTGAATTTTTCAACGTATAATTGCAGATTTAAAAAACCAAATCCAACCAAGATTGAAGCTGCAAAAGCAAACAGGAAAACTGACCTTTCAATGTGTCTTGCCTGGTTGAAGATAGGAATGCTAAAGAAAATTTTTGTTAAAAACGTTTCATGAGACATAAATAATGCAAGCAGAACAATCAAGGCGGAAAATAAGATTATTCTAGATTTGTATTTTTCCAGTCCAAAAACCAGAAGAACAAGTCCTGCAATTCCTATAGCAGCTGTCAAGCCGCTTCCGCTTAAGAACACGTTTGTTATGAAGGTGAATACAAAATTTTTCAGCAATATGGGCTCGCCGAGATACTGCTCATAAGACAAGCCCGCTGACCTGTTTGACAGATTTAGAAATTCAAGTCCTGGCAATAACTTTACTGCAGAAACTCCCAAACCAATAACTAAAATCAGAATGCCCACAATTGCAAGCTTTAAAATCCTGTTTGTGAAATTTTTATCGGCTAAATAAACGATTGAGTAAACTACAATTAGCAAGAATATGTATGGAAGGAAAATTACACCACCAACAAATATCTGCAATGCTATAAACAGCCCGGCTATAATTGAATTAAAAATAAAATTCTTGTTTTTTAATGCTTTTATTGTGAAAAAGAAAGTGAAAGGTATCAAGGAATAACCCTCGATGATCATTATATTTCCAGGAACAACAAAAGAGTGCATGAAACCGTTGAACATGTATATCAGCGCTGAAATAAACGCGGCTTTTTTGCTGTCGCTTAAGTAATTGACAAGCAAGTACATCCCTAATCCTGCCAAAAATAAATGAATTATTACACTAAAATTCATTGCTAAGTAAATATTTCCTGTTAGGAGTATAAGCAAAAAATTGAAATCAATAAAATAATACTCTGGCTGAGCAAATAAAGGCCTGCCGCTGTAAAAATAATGAGTCCATAAAGGCAATGTGCCATCTTTAATGGCCTCTTTCATGTTGAAAGAATAGAAAGTAACATCATTTATGTAATGGATGTTGTTCATAATTTTTGTTGTGCTTATTATACTGTGGAAGAAAAATAAAGCTAGCAATAGCAGTACAATTACATAGAAATGCTCCTTTGCAAAACTCCTTAGTTTAGTAATGATCTCATTCACCCACTTGATTTTAATAGAAGGTAATGGTATTTAAACGTTTATGTTGATTGATTCTGGAGTATTTAATCAGAAAATCTATACTTTAAAAGATAGTAAACTGCTTTAATCCCATCTATCCATGTGATTTTTTTGCCTTCATCGAAATGCCTTCCGACAAAACCTATTGGGACTTCAATAATTTTATAGCCTTTTTTAAGCAATTTAGCTGTAATTTCAGGTTCAAAATCAAAGCCATTAGCTTTGATGGTGATTCCGTCAATTACTTCTTTTCTTAGCAGCTTATAGCCTGTTTCCATATCAGTTATTCTTGTGTTGTATAATAAATTTGTAAGAAAAGTCAGAAAAAGATTTCCAATATAATGGAGCTTGTACATGTATTTCAGATTTTTTCTTATTACTTCAAACCTTGATCCATATACGACCTTTGTTTTATTTTGCATTATGGGCTTGAGCAGTTTTGGATAATCACTAGGATTATACTCCAGGTCAGCATCCTGAATCAAAACTAGATCTCCAGTAGAGTTTTTAAGGCCTGTTTTAATTGCAGCTCCTTTACCCATGTTTTTTTTGTGATAAACTTTTTTAATGCCCTTAATCTTAGAAAGTATGTTCCTTGTATCATCTTTTGAGAAGTCATCAACTACTATGATCTCTTTTGTTATATTGCTTAATTTTACTCTCTTTACTCTGTCAATAATTTCTTTTAATGTTTTCTCTTCGTTATAAACGGGTATTATGATGGATAATTTTGTCATTAGAAATCAGATATATAGGCCATTTAAAAAATTATTGTTTCACAGCAGCATCTTGATTTTCAAAGAATTTTTCCTGATTACAATGTTGGCTTTGGAGAAATCCTGGTATCTTGTGAATTCTCTAGGAATAGCTATTATCCTGCCGATGCCTGCGTTGTATGCAGATTTGACTCCTGCTTCGCTGTCTTCTACCACTATACATTCCTTTGGCTTTATTTTGAGTTTTTTGCAGATTTTCAAATACAAGTCAGGAGCAGGTTTTGTATTCTTCATCTTATACCCGCTGACAATCTCCCTGATATACCTGAAAATTTTCAGTTTTTTCAGAGAGTATCTGAGCATTCCAATTTCCTGGGATGATGCAATGCCTACATTGCCTTTGAATATCTTATTCGATTTTTTCAAGAATTGAATATTATTCTTTATAGGCTTCATATGTTTTTTTAGTAAGGGTATCGATGCTTTATGCATCAGCTTGGGCAATCTATCAACTTTCATAGGTATGCCATATTTCCTTACTAAATCTCCGGCAATTTTCTTTCCCGACCTGCCGCAGCAATTTCTAATATAGAACTCCTTGTTTATTTTTTTGCCGTGCTTTTTAGCAATCTTTTGCCATACATCAAATTTAATTTCCTCAGTATCATTCAGCACACCATCAAAATCAAAAATAATCGCTTTATAGTTTGTTTTCATTGTAGTTTATTTGATTATAATATCTGCAGCCTCGATTAAATTTTCTGCAGTGAAATCAGGCTTAATATCGTGCTGCTTATCTTCGCCTTTATGGCCTGTCTTGACAATGATTGTTTTGCATCCAGCATCTTTTCCTGCTTTTATGTCTGATGTTTTATCTCCAATAACCCAACTCTTGGCTAAATCAAGATTCAAATCATTTTTAGCCCTTTCAATCAGCCCTATTTTAGGCTTCCTGCAAGTGCAATTGTCTGAAACAGAATGTGGACAAAAATATATTTTAGATATGACAATGTCATGCTCGTTAAAGCCTTTCAGCATAGTTTTATTGACTTTGAAAAAATCTTCTTTGGTGAAATAACCAAGCCCAATGCCCGCTTGAGTTGTTGCAATCACAATCTTATAGCCGGCATCCTGCATTTTTTTGATTCCTTCAAGCGCTGCTGGTATAAATTTAAACTTTTCAGGCTCATGCAAAAATTCAACTTCCTCATTTATTACACCATCTCTGTCAAGAATTACAGCATTACTTAATTCTTTTTTTCCAGAATCAATTGAAATAGGCTGTGATCCATAAACTTCAGCAATTTTTTTGACTATGTTTGTGGTTGATTTTCCTTTAACGAATGGAATAAGGACTATTTCACCATCCCATTGCTTTAGCACATCCCTGCTGGTCAGCTCAGTTTCCTTGTAATCGCCGCCTTTTATGTAGTACTTTGGTTTTATCGCTTCAAGAGCAGCTTTCATTCTTCTTTCGCTATGGAATGTTACATAATCAACGCTGTCAAGAGCAGCCACTATCATTGCCCTTTCCATTTCTGGCATGATGGGCCTGCCTTCTCCTTTATACTCTTTTACAGAAGAATCTGTGTTTATAGATACAACAAGCACATCACATTTTTTCTTCGCTTCTTCAAGGTAAGTCACATGGCCGGCATGCAGAATATCAAAAGCGCCATTTGTCAATCCAATAGTTTTTCCAGCTTTTCTCAATGGCTCAAGAATTTTTACAAGCTTTTCCCTTGGAAAAATCTTTTCTTTAGTACTGGTCATTTTATGACACTAACTCTTTCATGATCTCATCTATGGATACGGAAGCAGTGCCTATTTTTCCTAATTTTATTCCAGCAGCGATGTTTGCCAGTATAGCAGCATCCTTGAAATTTGCTCCTGATGCAACTGCCAGTGCAATGGTGGCTATTACAGTATCTCCGGCACCAATCAAGCTGTAGACTTCCCTAGCGCTGGTTGGGATATGCGTTTTACTTCCATCTTTCTCAAACAATGACATGCCTTTGTTGCCTCTAGTTATCAATACATTCGTGTTCAGATATTTCATCAATTTTGACCCGATTTCAGTAGCATTTGCATCATTCACCTCGTCAAAATCAGTCATCTTGCATGCTTCAAGGCTGTTCGGAGTGATCAAGGTTGCATTTGCATAAAGATCCCTATGATTTGGTTTTGGGTCAACAATGACTTCTTTATTATTTTCCTTTGCCAATTTAATCAGGCTGGCGCTTATCTCAGGTGTGATGACTCCTTTTGCATAATCAGCTATGACAACAACATCGACTTCCTTGATGGTTTTTTCAATATAATCCATTATTGATTTTTCAATTGTTTTATGGATATGCTCCTTATCTTCATAATCCACCCTTAACAGTTGCTGGCCTTTTCCTATTATCCTAACTTTCTGGGTTGTTGGCTTGTCTTTATCCAAGAAAATTCCATTAGTGTTTATGCTTCTTTTCTTAAGATCTTCCAACAAGACATTTTTTGCATGATCATCTCCGGCTATGCCCACCATCATGACTTTGCCGCTTAATGAGGAAATATTATTCCCGACATTAGATGCTCCGCCTGGTGCAAAAGTCTCTTTCATGACATGAACTATCTGGACAGGCGCTTCTGGGCTTATCCTTGACACGTCACCCCAAATATATTTGTCAAGCATGATGTCCCCTACAACAAGGACTTTTTTATCCTTAAATTGCTTAAGAATATTCACTAATTTTTCTTTGTTTAATCTATCCATATAGCCACCCCATATAATCTTTTATTCCATCTTTTAGTGTCCATTTGGACTTAAATCCAAGAAATTCTGTTGCTTTTGTTGGATCAGCTTGAGTATTACTTTGGTAAGTTTTAGGATCATAAGTCATGTCAAAATATTCTGGTTCAAGATTTTTACCTAGAACTTCGTTCAAAACCCTGACTAATTCATTGAAATTCGTTCCGATACCTGTCCCGACATTTACGATACAGCTTTTCTTTGCATAAACAGCCAATATCGTTGCGTCAACAGCATCTTTTACGTAAATGTGATCTCTTTTCTGTTCCCCCATCTTGAAAATTCTTGGTTTTTTTCCGTCTTTAATCTGCTTGCTTAGATGATATATCATAGAGGCTGGCCTTCCTTTATGAGTTTCTCTTGGTCCGAATACATTAAAATATCTTAAACCAACAATATGCATCTTGTCGAATAATTCTGTAGCTATATCATCCATTTCTAATTTTGACTTTCCATAAGAACTCAGAATTTCTTTTTTTTGGTCTTCTTTCATCGGAACTGGACCATTGCCATACAAGCCTGCAGTTGATGCATATACTAACTTTGCATTATTTTTCTTTGCTAGATTCACTATATTGTTAAAACCTTCGATATTAGCCCTATAAGTTTCTTTATCATCAGGATATCTTGGATCTGTTATAGCAGCTTGATGGAATATTACATCAAATTTATCATTTATTTCAAAAGGTTTTGAAACATCTAATTCAACAAATTTACCTTTGAAATCTTTGAGATTATCTTTTGTTCCTGACAGTAAATTATCTACAACAGTAACTTCGTGCCCTTGTTTTTCCAGTTCTAAAGCCAAATTAGAACCAATAAATCCAGCTCCGCCTGTCACTAAGCATTTCATTTTAGCTCCAACTTATCCAAGTCTACTTTTCCTGAGGCTTCATCCCTGTATGAGTCGGAATCCTCATGATGCGTAGAGAATTCAATTATCTCAGAATCTTCCAAGCCGGTAAACCTATGCTTTTGATTAGGTTTTATCAGCATTGAATCACCTGGGAGCATTATGGTTTTTTGCATCCCTATCTCGAGCAAAACTTTACCTTTTAAGATATAAAAAGTCTCATCCTTTGATTTATGATGGTGCATTGAACATCGAAAACCCTTGTTTAGTACCAATTTTTTGCCGCAGTAATCCCTATTAACAATCCAGATTTCCCTGCCCCAGACTTTAGGCACTTCTTTGTGTTGTGTCATTTTGCATAATGGTATGAATACTTCATACTTATTAACTTCTATATAAATCTTTTGTTTTTAGTTTATAAATATATAGTCTAGAATATAAAAGTATAAATAGTAATACTTTATACTACTTTTTCATACCAATGAGTAAAGCAAAAATAGCAATATCGGTTGACAATTCCTTGTTGAAACTTGTAGATTCAAAAGTAGACGGCTCTGTCATAAGGAGCAGGTCACAGGCAATAGAATATTTTCTAAAAAAAGGACTGCAGGAGCAGTCAGTCAGTGCTGCTGTCATATTATTAAAGGGAGAACATCAAAAATTTGCTTTGAAAAATGTCAACGGCGAATCATTAATCAAGCAGCAAATTGAATTTTTTTCAAAATTCGGAATAAAAACAGTCTATATTGTAACCCAGCACACTAAAAACATGAATCTGCTGTTGAATGAAGTTTCAGATGCAAAAATAAATGTTGAAATAATCGAAAAACAGGCAAAAGGCAATGCAGATGCATTAAAAGCTGTAAAAGGAAAAATTGACAACAGCTTTATCGTGATGTCCGGAGATACGTACAATAATTTTGATTTGCTGAAGATGATTAAAAAACACACAGAATCAGATAATATTGCAACAATGGGGTTGATGACGAGAGAAAAAGCCAGCAGTTATGGAATTGCAATACTTGATGGAGATTTAATTGTTGATTTTCAGGAAAAGCCAAAGCATTACTCTACAAACATCGTAAACGCAGGCATCTATATCTTCAAGCCTGAAGTTTTTGAGCTGTTTGGAGCAGCAAGTTCATTAGAGAAAGATTTGTTTCCAAAAATAGCCAAGATAAAGCAATTAGTTGGATTTTTTACTTATGGGGAATATGTGCATGTTGTTTAAACTAATTTCTCGACTTCTTTCAGCACATCATCAACGCTAATGTTTTTCATGCATTTCTGGTAATCATTGCTTCTTTTTGGATAAAGGCAGTCTGGAACTTGGCCTTTATGTACGTTAATGCAAGGGCTGAATTCACAGTTGTACCCCTTATACAAGCCAACATTCTTTTTGCCAAAAGGTCCGAATCTTACTGGCAGGTTCGGTCCGAATAATCCGATAGTTTTGACTCCCTGTGCAGCTGCGATGTGCATTGGCCCTGCATCATTGCCGATAAAAAGATCGCATTTGCTAACAAGATAAAATGTTTGATTTAAAGTCATCTCTCCTGCTGCATTTATTGCCTTATCTTTGAATTCCATTTTTTCCTGTATTGTGTTTATTAATTCAGCTTCATTCAAAGCTCCTGTGAAAATTATCTTTTCATTATGTTTTGCTATTATTTCATCGCAAAGTTCAGCGTATCTATCAAAAGGCCACATTCTTGCTTTTGCAGATTCTGCAGCTCCAGGGGCAACACAAACAACAGAATCCTTATTTTTAATTCCATTGTTTTTTAGAAATTTATCAACCTGATTTTTATCATTTTTTGAAAAATTTAATTTTAACAATTTATTAGTGTCATATTTCACATCCAGATTTCTTATCAAATCCAGGTATGTTTCTACTACATGCTGCTTGTCATTGTACTTGATTTTGTTTGTGTATAATTTCGACCTTGAGCCATGAGAATAGCCGACAATTTGCCTGCCTGCAAAAAAGGACATGATTGCTGAAACATTCAGGTATTCTTCCATGTCAATAACTAATTCATATTTTTTCATATTTTTAAGAATAAAGCCAAGAATGGACAATGGGTTTGTTTTTAATAAAATAACATTGTCTATATTCTTATTGTTGAAATAAACATCTTTATTCCTTGATGTGGCTAAAACATCTATTTCTGATTTTGGAAATTTTTTTCTTAGTGCTTCAAGCGAAGGAAGAGTCAGTATTGTTTCCCCAATGCCCCATAGCTGGACTGCCAGAATTTTATTAGGTTCAATATTATCCGGAATTTTTTTATTAAATAATCCTAAAAAGTTGCAAATTGGATTACCTATGTATCTATCAATGAATTTTATTAATATTACCATGGACGAGAGTATAAAATCGGGCTTTTTAAATGTATACCTTATTCTAGAAATTATTATTTATTCCTTCCTTTCTTTATTGCTATAGACCTGACAATTTTCTCCAGTTGCTTCTGGTTTTTTCTAGTGACGACATACGTATAGAAATTTATTGCAATCAAGAATAACATTCCGCTTATCACTAGTAAATCCAGTGTCCTAAAGAAGCTTAATGATTTAGTTAGTGGATCTAAAATTGCAGGATATATCGTAACCACCAGAAATCCCATCCATAAGACAAACCAAAAACCGAATTCTTTTGCGTTGAACTGCTTCTTCTTATAATTGACAAAAGAATAGTAAATCATGAACATACCGAATAAAAATCCCGCAATCTGTATTCCAAGTACCATTCTACTCCTTGTTCTTATTGTTAAAAAATTTCCACCAAAACATGTTCAGGACAATTTTTATACCATCCAGGACAGTCGTTCCTTTGTATTTATCTGAATATATTGTATCAATTGGAATCTGCACATATTTTAACCTTTGCTTTCCTGCTCTTGATATCATCTCTGATTCCATTGAATAATCCGGGGCATTCCACCTGATCTTCCTGTAAGTTTCAATGGAAAAAGCGCGAAATCCGCATTGGGTGTCTTTCAATTTAATTCCATATAAAAATTTTACAGTGTTTGATATAAACCAATTTCCGATACGAAGAATCAATGGCATTTCTCTGCTTAGCTTCCTATAGCTAAAAATTACATCATATTTTTTTAGTTTTTCAATAAATCTAGGTAAATCGTTTGGGTTGTGCTGGGCATCAGCATCTAGCGCAATGATAAATTTTGCACCTTTATTGGCAACATAATCACAACCTGTCTTGAGAGCAGCTCCTTTGCCCAAATTAACGAGGTGTTTAAGAACTTTAGCGCCTGAATTCTGGGCCAATTGTTTTGTTTGATCATCGCTGCCGTCATCAACAACTACAACGTTTTTTACATATTTTTTTGTTTTTTTGACTATACTGGAAATCTCATTCTCCTCATTATAGGCAGGAATCACTGCCCAGATATTGCTTGTTTTCATTTAAGAATTATTTAAGTTTGTGTTATTTGAATTTTTGCTATTATTTGATATTGCGATATTATCATCACCAGCATCTTCTGGTTCAGCTGCCGATGTTTCTGTAATTTTTTCCTCTTGTTGTTCGGGTTTTTTCACATAATCTTCCACAATAGTGGTGTTTTTGCCGTCCCAATCAACCTTGTAAGTATAGATGCTGGTCCCTGTCAATCCACGCTGATGATTAAACAATTTGAAATATCTTAGGCCATGACCTTGAGTGTAAAACATTCTTGTAAACATCCCCCCAGTCAATTCTTTGCTTGATAAAACAACCAGAACTTGATCTTCATTTTGGGGAATGATTGTCATGCCAAAGTCAAGAGTCCTGCCATCGAATTCCTTTATCATAATTCCATCTTCTGTTACAAACGCAGCGGATCTAGGTCTTATTGTTCCTTGTTGATCTATACCAAAAACATCGTTGTTGCTCAAGTTTATTTGCATGCCGTTGTTGCAGACAAAAATGCCATTTTCGTTTTTGTTGCAGTTGATTGTTCCTCCATAACCAGGCCACGGAGCAACCCATGCATTAGCTTCGCTGTCTGTTGTTATAGACTGTATTTCAAAATAAGTATTTTCTGCTCTTTCTTTTGTATAATTGAACTTGTCCATCATGTATTCAACTGCCTTGTCCTGTGACATTCTTCGTGCGTTTTTCCATATGTCTGCTCTAACAAAATTCCAGCTTCCAAAATGAGACCAAACACCGCTTTTGCCGATCATATCTTCTGAAGCGATGAAGTAGGATTCAGGGGGCTGACAATGGCTGTTGGAAAGAATTTTTTCAATTTTATCGTCATTAATGCCTAGCTTTTTTAATCTTTTTTCTGCGTCGTCTTTATCCAATAAAATAATCTCGTTTACAATTGCCAATGACTTGTGTGTATCATTGTTCATCCTGAACAATTCATTGTAGGCATTGTTGCCGCCGCAATTTAGCATTCTTAAAATGCCTATAGCTTCTCTTTCATCGCTGATCATTAACAATTTTCCGACCCAATGGGCAGGAGGGAAAGTTTGAGTTGTGCCGTCAAAAGTTACAGGTCTGTCAGCTATAGCCTTGAAATGATGGCCAAAGTCCCACCATGATGTTATTATTGCATCTTCTTTTGAGTCCAGTTTGATTGAATTTAAGGAATTAAACCAAGCATCATTAATAATCGGGATGTCTGATCTGGAGGTATTAATTGCGCCTCTTGTAGGACCGACGTAAAAAGCCAATATCAACAACAAAATCAAGATGCTGCTTCCTATAATTTTTTGAATTTTTAGTTCCTTGGTCAGCAGTCTGGAAATGTAGGTGTATGATCTTCCAAGAGCAACACCAAATGCAACACTGAATGCAGGAGCAAGCAGCAAGGTGAACCTAATTCCCTTTATACTGGCAAAAATTGTGGATACAATCCATAGGGATAACAGGATTGATAGTTTAAAATCATAAGACTGGTCTTTTTCGTAAATGGAGATTATAATCCTAAGCAATAATGGGATCATTATCCAGATTAATACACCTATTATTGATAATGTTTCATAAAATATAGGCCTGTCATTTCCAAATCTTATGAACAAGATTACATAAAATAATGCAGTTCCAAGTATATAGAAGAAATCAAACTTCCTTAGTCCCTCTTTTCTTGATATAGCCAGAGCCAAACCTATTAGGCTTATGAAAAACATAAACCTTCCGCCAACAGAATTTATAATGCCGTTTAGCGATCCTTCGTTCAGTTCAGCAACCGTTGTCAATACATTTGGCCATAAAGATAATGTAAGAACGGGGGCCTTGATTGAAGTAAATCCTAACGGTCCGATAAAACTGTTTTTGAATATATCAAAGCTTGAAAATGAAGTAACAAATATAACTGACGACAAGAAGTATATAACACCGACAATTATAATCTTCCTTAATGTTGGGTTATGGTATAAAAATTTTATATTCCTTCTTATCTCGCCAAAGTTTGTAAATACCAAATATAAAAATGTCAGACCTATGGTTGCTATTAAAAAATCAAAAATGTACCACCAGCCATTCCAAGCGAATGTAAACAATCCTGTGAAAAATCCTGCAAGTGCAGAGAAAATAATAACTTTGAGATTACTTTTGGCATCCATAGTTTCTATGAATAGCCAGGTAATCAAAAGAGGAAAGAACACAACCCATGCGTCGCTGTCAGCATGCCCAAACAGGGTTCTTCCTAAAAATGCGGAATTGACAGCCATCATAAGGCCCGCGAAAAAACCACCTGTATTGCCAGCTATTCTTCTTGCAATCAGAAATACAAGCAAAACAGACAGAGCAGCGATAAATACTGGATAATAAAACATAGACCTCATTACTGTTAAGCCAGGTATAAAAAAATTAAAAAAAATGAAAAAATAAGCCAGGAAATATGCATGGAACGTGTCTCCTGCTACAGGCCTTCCAAGCGGAGCTAGTTGGTGATTGTCATATGACTTTCCATCTCTTAGAATATCACCGGGATATCCATGGTCAACAATATTATTAGCGTACCTAAACCAATAATACGGATCTATGTCCGGCATGTAGTTTTTCCCATTTTCATCCTGAAAAAATGTTTTGAACTGCAGGGATGTTGCTTTAATCTGATCGTCAATTTCTTTTTTGTTTTCGCTTAACAATTTCTGGAATTCTGTGTCCACCAGCGCATTTTTATTTGCATCAGGCAAATTAGGATATTGCTGGTCAATCTGGCTCCTGATTTGCGATGTTATTCCATTGATCACGCTGTTTGCTGCCCATTCATCTGTTACTGGCAGGAATCCTGCTTGCATTCTTATATAGATAGAAAGGATTATCGGTATTAAGGCAATAAGCACTATGCCATATTTTTTGATGAAATTAGAAATTTTACCCCAATCAATCGGCAATTCGTCTTCAGAATCTGCTTCACTTTTACTTCGCGAGGAAAAAATATTTTTAATCTTGCTAAAGTCAAAAGACAATTCTCCATCATCTTTTGCAGTTTCGTGAGTTGGTGTATGCTCTGTCTTATCTGGTTTCTCATCACTCTTAAAGAATTTCTTTATCTTACCAAAGTCAATAGATACATCATCATCCTTTGCTTCCTGATTAGTTGGAGAATCGCTTGTACTTACCTCTACCTTTTTCTCTTCTTTCTCATCACTCTTAAAGAATTTCTTTATCTTACCAAAATCTATAGATATTTCATCATCTTCTTTCGGATCCATGAATCATAACCACCATACGAACGAGGAATTAAAGGTAAAAAGTGTTTTTTAAAAAGCTTTTGTTAAGTGAGAAGCATTTTTGCGAAATACAAAAATCTTGGTTCTTTTAGCAGCAGATTAGTGACTAAAGGAATTGGGGTGTCCCTATCATATTTTTTTAGGACTTTTCGTACTTTTTCTTTGTCCATCAAGTTTAATAATCTGTCATAATCTTTATCAGAGAATTTGCTTAGTGTATTTCTTATCCTAAGATGCAAAAGAAGCTCTCTGCCGGATTGTTTTTTGAATTCTTTGTTGTAATTTTTTTTGTTGATGATGCAATCACATAATGTATGTGCTGCTTTGAGAGATGGAATTATCCCGCCACCAGTTGTTGCCTTTACATGTGTTGCTGCGTCTCCGATCAGATAAACATTATCTTTCTGGATTATTTTTTTTGGGTTGTAGACTGGGATCAAGCCGCTTTCCCAGCACAAAACATCTTTTTTTCCTGTTCTATTTTTTAGAAATCTGTAAAAATATTCCTGCGCATTCTGAAAACAACCTACTCCAAGTCTTGCAGTATCTTCAGATTCAGGCACGCACCAGCCAAAGAAGTTTGGAAAGTCATTGCCAAAATGAGTCTCAAATGAACCTGTGTCCATCTTTAGCTTTACTTTTGCCTGCATGCCTATATAATGCTTAGAATTCGAATCAAGTCCTGCAGCTTTAGCGACAGCTGAATAAGGGCCATCGGCGCCTACAATGATATCTGTTTTGATATCCTTTATCTTATCGGCTTTTTTGTCCTTTACTTTGACAGACTGCTTTCCATCCAATCCCATAAATTGATGATTTGTAAGAATCTTAGCGCCAGCATCTTTAGCCATGTCTGCAACAAATTGGTCAAATCTATCACGCCACATGACTATCTCTCCCAGATTTACAGAAATCTTGTTGTTCTTGCTTACTACTATCACCTTATTGAGCTTTTGGACTATAACCTTCTTTTTAAGCCTGAAGAACTTCTCTATAGAGTGAGTGACAATTCCAGTACACTGTACAGGCTTGCCTATAGTGTCGTGGTCTTCTATTAAAGTAACTTCCCTGCCTTTATTAGCCAGCAGATAGGCCAGATAGCTGCCTGCCGGACCTGCACCTACTATGGTGATCATGAGCAATGGTGTAATTGGCTAATTTAAATATATTATAGTATTCAAACCCTATATAAACCCCATATTTGTTACCACTTTGATGTGGTTAATAATCGAAACATTTATATACTAGTTCTATCATCGTATGGAATTGTACCTACTATTCAATAGCGAAAACTTTAAGAATAGGGGTATTATATCAAATCGTGAGGGGTGGACTTATAATGATGAAAAAGTTAAGAGCATTGTATGCTATATGGATAATCTGGGCGCTTTTACTTAGTACTATGTCTTATGCTGATCATTTTCAAAGAGGAGGTTTTTCCTCAAGCGGAACTTTTGACGTGTCAATAGACAAAGTAGAACTTAACAATAATGTTGTTGTTGAATCAAGAACAAACTTGATCAATGATGCAGATGTATTTTCTGTGGGTGTTGACTTGACTGCTGTCGATTATATGAAAGCTGGTCATGTAGAAGTCAGTTTAAGGAGCACAAGAACAGGAGATTCTGTTGCAGATTCAACAGGGATTTTTGATTTAAACGCAGGTACACAGGGCCATATTACATTAACCTTAACCTTAATTGACAAACTAAAGAGAGAAACAGAATTTGATTTGAGAGTAAGAGTAGAAGATTCTGAACAAAGATCAGAAACAAATCATTACAGAATCAAGACAGAAAGCACAAGAACGACAACAAGTTCGGGCAGGGGTCTTGATGTTTCTTTGGACAGGGTATTTGTAAACACCAAAGTCATAGCTTCTTCAAGAACTAATTTTATCGACGAAGCTGATGTATTTAATGTTTTAGTAGAATTTACAGCTTTAGAGGATTTAGACGATGCACATGTTGAAGCTGTTTTGAAGGATTTAAGGACAGGCACTGTTGTGGCAGATGCTTCACCTAATTTTGATTTGCTGGACGAGCAAAGCGCTACAGCACTTTTGAGATTAGAACTTTTGGATGACCTTAAGGACAGCGACTCATTTGAATTAACAATTAATCTAATCGACGCTGAAGGAGATTTTGTAAGGCAGGTTTATGGCATTGTTATGGAAGACGGTGTTTCAGGAACTGGATCAAGCCGTGCATTAGATATTTCAGTTGACAGCGTTGAAATTGAAAAAGAAGTCATAATCGAAGATGAAAACAATTTTGTCGACTTGGATAAGGATACAGACGAACTTGATTTGAAAGTTAGATTAACTGCTCTTGAAGACATTGAAGATGCACGTGTTGATGCTATATTAACATTAGAGAACGGAGAAGTAATAGCTGATACAACAGCAATTTTTGACATCAGGGATGATGAAACTGTTCTAAAGAAACTTGAGTTTGAATTACCTAAATTAATAGGCAACTTTAACCAGCAAAACTTAAGGCTTAGAATAAGAGTTGTTGATGCAGAAGGGGATTTTGAGGAGAAATTTTACGGTTTGAAATTAAACCAACAGGAGACTCCTTTGATCGTAAGCGGCATAGAATTAAGCCCGGAAAATAATGTTAAGGCAGGAAAAGCACTTGGAGTCAGGCTCAATATCAAAAACAGCGGAATTGTAGCTCTTGACGGCATTACTGCAAAAGTCAGCATTCCAGAACTTGGAGTTTCAACTACAAAGTTTGTAGGGAAAGTTGAGAATAGCGGAAGCGAATTAACAGAAGATTTTGTCTTGAAAATACTTGACAGTGCTCAGACTGGAACTTACACAGTAAGAACAGAATTAGCTTCACAGTTTGGCGGGAACAAGGAAGTAAAAGAATTGCCTGTTTTTGTTTTAGGATTAAGCGATCAAACTACGCAAGTTGTTAACGACAAGCTTATAATTAACGTACCAGTAGTTGAACAGGATGTTAAGAATGACGGATCAGAAGTTATATTTCCAATCACATTGACGAACCAAGGTCCAGATGCAAATACATACACACTATTATTTGATGGGGCTGGTTGGGCTAATATAAGACTGACAGAGTCAAACACATTCATAGTTGAACCAGAAGAGTCTAAGACGGTAAATGTATTCTTGTCAACAGACTCAAAATTGGCTGGAGAACAATTGTTTACAGTAATGGTAAAAGGTAATGACAAGATCTTGAATCAGTTAACCCTGAAAGGGAATGTTGTAAATATCCAAGGACAGTTATTTGCAGTTGTATTGAAAACTTTGCTGCAAACAATCTTGATAGGCCTTGTTGTTTTGCTTGTTGCTTTAGGATTATATCTTGGAGCTAGGAGATATATGCCAAGAAAAGAAACAAGCGATTTTGTGGCTGAGGATATCCCTGATCAAGCACAAGGCGAAGCTTATTACTGATTTTGATTTTTCTAATTAATTTTTTCTTTTTATATAATTAAATGGGGACGCAGGGAATTTCCAGAGTTTTATTCTTTTTGAACCCCGATCTCAGGCTATCTTCGGGAAATTAATTCATTGCCCAAAGGCTCATATTTCCATTACTGGAGGCCCGCATAATAGCCAGGTTATAAGACGTCCCCATCAATGCAAAGAATTTTTTATCGTTATATAAAGATTGTTGTTTTATTATAAATTTTAAAAAATCAAAAACCAATTCTGTCTCCTATTTCCGTCTTAGTTTTCTTAATTGTTCCATTCAATAATTCAATTGCATACATTGCTTTTTTCTTTGATTTATAGAATGTAAAAGGCCTGAAATTTTCTTTTTTATCAATGACAATCTTATTTTTGCTCAGGAATAAGACGTCAATAGGGTAAAAAACAAAAACCATGTGAAGAGAAATATTTTCCTCTTGATTAAATTTCAGAATCAAAGCTTTTTTTTGTGGCCTTGAGAACATCAGCCCGATAAATTTAGATAATATATCGTCGCAAAATTCAGTGTTTTTCGCCATTATCTTATTTTTTGAAATATTTTTTATTGCCATTAAAAATAAATCTTTTAAATTTCGTTTAATAACTTATCTCTTTCATTGTTCAGGAAGCCCAAATATCAAATTTTTATATAAATCTCATTGAAAATTATAATATCAAAAATCAAAACATTTAAATATATGTTATTAAACCATTATTGTTTAAATCATCCATTAAAGAGGACCGATAATGAAAAAAGAGGGTTTGGGTAATATTTTTAATTCTCAAGACGGAAAGGTAAACTTAGTTCTGTTATTTTCTGTAGTTTTAATTTTCTTGATTTTAGGTGTTTTTTTGGTTTATGGTCTTGGCCTTGTGACAGTTGTTGGCGACACTCCGGTGACAGGGACAATCAGTGCCAGCAGAAATGTAAATTTTACTTTTACTCCGACTTGGGTGGATGGGCCTGTAGGAAACTGCACTCTTTGGAGTAACATAAGCGGTGCTTGGCTGCAACATGCTGAATTTAATGGTACTGAAGAGGCATTAGTATTCAACCAATCTTCAAAAATAACAAACGGGACCACAAGCTGGATTAACTTTACGTTTGGTCAAGATGCTTATTTTGTATGGAGTGTGGGCTGCAGGAACGGGACAGGTCTTGTAGCAGATGTTAATGTATATAATATAACTTTTTCAACTAACTTAACAGTATATGTGGACGTTGCTGCTCCATTAATAGTGCAAACGGTCGATATATTCCAGAACTTCAACACAACCAGCACAACCCCTACGATAACCTTTAATTTTACTGACTATAATGGTACAGGTGTAAATATAACAGGCAGCGGGAATACATCATTAAATTTGAGTATATATAATGTAGAAGCCCCAGATGTAGATACTTTGGTAAGGCAGTATAACGCAAGCAACGATAACCTTACTTGTTCACCAACAGGACAGGCTGTACAAGCAGCCCAGTGTACTGTAGCTATTGGGTCATCGACATTCGGATTGTCAAATGGAACTAAAAACATAACAATTGGCGTAGTTGACAGGGCAGGCGGGAATGCAAGTTTCACAAGTTCGTTTTTGATTACAGTTGACCAGATACCTCCAGTTATAGGGAATATTACTATCACAAATGGTACAGTAGTTGGACAATTGATTGGTGTTGAAAGTATCGGCAGTTCTGACCCATCCACTGTTCCAGATAGTGGTGCTGGTACATGGGCACAAGGATTAACAATGAATATCTTTGCAAACGTGAGTGATAACTTGACGAGTCCGCTTAATGCAGATCTTCAATTTTTTAATGAAACTAGTGGTAATTGGCAGACAGTAAACACAACACTTGGTGATGTAAATCACAATATAACCACAAGAGAAATAAATACAAATGGATCAGTTAACTTTACTTTTACTCCGACAGCAGGAAGAGGGGTATTTGAAGGACACAACGTAACATTCAGGATATTGGTCAATGATACACTTGGAAACAAAAATGCCAATGGTTCGAACGCATTAGGTGTGTTAATGAATATAACAGTGCAAATCAACGACACGACAAAGCCGACTATAACAGTTACTATAGAGACAAACAACACATTAAATAATTCAAACACCTCAGATGCAACACCAACAGTTCATTGGAATGTTTCTGAGGGTAATGCATTGAAAAATTTATCCATACAGTTTGATTCTTTTACTGCTGCTGATGCTGCTTGTGTGGGGTACACCTTGTATACAGGTGCAGTAGTGGAAAACAAGAGGAATGGTTCTGTAACATTAAAAGGCAATGAAGATGAAGGTGGATGTAGTGCCTTGGCAAACGGAACTCATACTGTAAGAGTTACAGCAGAAGATGTCTGGGGAAATTCCGAGCTATATATACATCAGTTTGGAGTTCAGAGTGGAAAGCCAGGGATTATATTTAATGGAGTTACCCGATCAGATGGACTTAGTGTACCTCCGGGCTTTTTTTCAAATAGGACAATAAACAATACTAACATATCCCGGATAACCTCACTAATGGGCATAAATTTCTCGGTAAATGGGTTAGCCGTAAATGTTCAAAATTTAACTTATATCACCAGTTGTAATCCCTCATCTGTTAAGTTAGTTCCAAATATCTCAGTAACTAACAGCACAGTTATTTTCCCTTTCAATGAATCAACATGCCCAACTACCTCGGCAAATCAGACTATAACAGTAACAGTAAATGATAATGTTGGCAGTTCAAACACCACAGTATTTGGGTTTACAGTAGATAATGTTGGCCCAACTGTAACAGTCAATAGTCCAACAGCAGGACAAAGATTTGCAGGCATTGGAAATGTAAGTGTGACAGTAGTCGATAGCGAGGGCGGTGTAGATACAATTGGAGTATATCTGGACGGAAGTGATCAGTTTAGAAACCACTCAAGCAATGGAAGCAGTAAAGTATTAGTTAATGGGACAGGCATACAATTCATAGCAAATTCAACACTAAATAACTCGTTAGGAGATGTAAATGTAGGTTCATCTACCAATCTATCTGCAGGAACACATACTATAAAGATAAGTGTCAACGATACTTTAGGAAATGTAGCAAATAGCAGCATAATCATATTTGTGGTTGACGGGCCAATAAACTTTGCATCTTTAGGATTAAATGGAACAAATGGAACTTTGATAAGTTTTAATACAAACTTTACCATAGCCACAGACACTAGCATTGGAGGTGATGGTGCCAACATAACTCTAGTTAACTTGACTAATGCAAGCGGCGAACCATTGGTAGATACAAGAACTGTTACAGACCAGACATTAAAGCTATTTATGGCCCTAAACACTAGTAGAAGAAGTAATACTAACGGCAATGGCAACACAAATGTCACAATAGTGTTTAATGCTTCTGCAGCTAATTGGGGTCTATACAATTTCACAGTGAGACAAAACGATTCAGCAAGTATATCTCGAATTGAAGATAACTGGACTGTAAATGTTCAGCAACTATTATGGTTCAATCAAAGTATAAGAAATTTCTTGCCAAACAATAACAGTTATTATGCAAAAATCAGATATCCTGTCAATTCTTCACAATATAGTATAGGCTCGAATTTTGAAATATGGTTCTTTGAAGATATAAATGACTTCACAAATAAGACAAATGTTACAGAATGTGAGTTAAACTTTAATCCAAGCTTTACCTTTACGTCTGGATCAGCTTGCTGGAACAGCTCAAATGGGACAGGAGCAGATAAAAATGGAATAGACATATATGTTCCACACTTTAGTGTAGTTGCATTCGTAAATGATTCAGTGTATCCGTGGGTTAATGTAACAACTCCTGCAGGAAATGCATCTGGCACTCAAATCCCGGCGACATTGAAAAACCAAAGCGTAAGCATGTTCCTGCCAAACATAACTGTTTCGAAAGATACAGTGTCATGTTTCTCGTCCTTGAATGGAACAGTAGCAAATGCTACAATGGAAAAGACAGGCGATGTATGCATCGGCCAGACAGAAAGATTCAAGAGTGGTGGTGCAGGTTATAACTTTAGCTTCTGGGTTATTGATTCAAAAGGAAATACAAATAGATATATCTGGAACTTTACAGT
>CEQE01148922.1_pt1 | contig 43249 bp, 36 predicted proteins | sample 356201 | NCBI WGS metagenome assembly CEQE01 (sample SAMEA2619970, study PRJEB7988) | marine metagenome | biome: marine biome (ENVO:00000447); feature: mesopelagic zone (ENVO:00000213) & marine oxygen minimum zone (ENVO:01000065); material: "saline water (ENVO:00002010), including plankton...
ATATTTTTTATGTATCCAATATGGCTTTTGTATTATCAATTCTGTTTTTCCTCCTGGGGTCTTTTCAATTCTATAAGAACCGAGAACATCTTAAGTCCAAGGCCTTGCTTGTTATCAGTAGTATCCTAATGATTTTGGTGATTTCTGATTTTTATATCATTCTCTTCAGGTATGATACATCGGGACCCGGAGGTCCTGTATTAACGCATAAGAACTGGTACAACAGATTTGTCGAAAATAATGAACTCGGATTTTGGGAGCGTAGTGTAAAAGAATTTGAAAACAAGAACGATCGGATCATTATAGCAGCCATTGGTGACTCATTTACCTGGGGACAGGGAATAAAGGGGAAGCGGTATCGATTTACTGAAAGACTTGAACGAAAGCTTAATCAGACTGGTCTACAGAAAAACGTTTTAGTGCTTAATTTTGGAAATGGCGGCGAATCGACATCTTCTGAAATCAACATAATCAGAACCTATCTACCAAAAATAAAACCTGATATCGTATTCTTATGTTATTTATCAAATGACATTAGACCTGACGATTTACTTATTAATAAGAGTATCTATTACTCATTTATCGATCGAATAACACAAATTAGCCCAACTATTAATTTCTTTTATTGGAAGCTGATAGGACCTTTAAAATATAGAGATTACGGTGTAAGATATTTTGTTAATATTATAGAATCATATAGAAACGCGCAATCTTTGAACGAACACATCAATGAAATAGGCGTTTGCATTGATGAGATAAAAAAATTAGCTGCAACGCCTATTTTTGTTTTTATGCCGTTTCCGCAGATGTGGGAAATATTTCGGAAAGATATTAGAGATCTTGTGTATTCTGAAATTAGAACTGCAGTGAAGTTAACGGGAACTCCGATTATTGATTTGACACATATGGAAAAGGAGTATTCAACCATTGAATTTCAAGTGAATTCAATGGATGCCCATCCAAATGAAAAGATGCACGAGATTTTTGCAGAAACCATTTATAAATGGATCATCAGAAATGCTTTAATATCATAAAGCATCTGTGTACTCATTTCCTAAAGAAAGTAGCGATTGTTTCATATCCTTCATGATCATTCCGAATTCGAAACGGCTTAGATAAAGGCTTTTCATGATGAGCATTTTTGAAATGGCCACTTGCGTGTAAACTGATGAAAAGAGAGATTGAAGTTTTGGTGGTTATTCTCCTGAACTGAGTATTCCCATACCATTTACGTCGATAAAGGGAAAGAACGTGTGCGGAATAGCTGGCTTTTCCGGTTCCCCGGATAATGATTTGTTAAAAAAAATGTGTCATCTGCTAGTACATCGCGGGCCGGATGAGGAAGGGTATCACTGTGATAAAGATATATCACTTGGGATACGGCGTCTATCGATTGTGGATATCGATGGCGGTAAACAACCGGTTACCAATGAAACAGAGGATATCTGGGGGATTATTAATGGGGAGATATATAATCATATTGATTTAAGGAAGAATTTGATTAAACGAGGTCACAGTTTTCGATCCAACCATGCTGATTCCGAAATTATGATTCATCTGTATGAAGAGTATGGTGATAAGTGGCCGAATTATACAAACGGTATGTTCGGCGCCGCCATATGGGACAAGAAAGCTGAAAAACTACTTTTATTCAGAGATCGCATAGGAAAAAAACCTCTCTACTACTCGATAAATAATGGCCAGATCATTTTTGCGTCAGAGATAAAATCAATATTGATAAACCCAAAAGTATCAAAAGATTATGATTTTAATGCCTTATATCATTATTTTGGGATGAAAAATATCAGTGCTCCACGAACAGCTTACAAACAGGTTGAACAATTGTTACCCGGACATGTCCTCAGCTGGCACCATGGGGGTATGGAGGTGAGACCGTATTGGAAGATCGATTTTTCACAAATTCAAAACGATATCGATGAAGAAGAGGCGGCCGGACATCTTTTTCGACTATTCGAAAATGCAGTTAAACTAAGAATGCAGTGTGATGTTCCGTTCGGTGCCTATCTTTCCGGAGGTATCGATTCAAGTTCGGTCGTTGCCGTTATGTCTGAAAATCATTCAAAGCCGATCAAAACGTTCTGCTTGGGATATGAAGATAAACCGGAGGGGCAGTTTGTCGGCAAGTTCGAAGATTTGCGGGCTGCAAGGGCAGTGGCAGATCGTCTTGGTACCGACCACCATGAGCACATCATCGATGCAAGGCAATTCGCCGAGGGACTTCCCGCCATTATTGTGGCATTCGACGAACCTTTTTCTGGTACGATATCGACATATTTTTTGTCCATTCTCATAAAAAAGCACGTTACAGTAGCTTTATCCGGTGATGGCGCCGACGAGTTGTTCGGCAGCTACCTGGCACACCGTCTGGCCTTTCCCATTGAAACCTATCTGGCGTTAAAAGCAAAAGGGGCGGATAGTATAAATGATTACGGTGTAGAGGCTAAAAATAGACTCCATCCATTTGATGATCCACCCCAGTTTAGTCTGCTTCAAAAAATTGCTTCTCATCGCATTTCTCAATGGCGGGATCGTCTATGTGTTTTTGATACTGTTGAAAAAAACCATCTGCTCACCGACCAGTTTCTGGAGAATGTTATCGATTTGGAAGCTGAAAATTTATATGCAGCTATTGAGGCCGGACTAACGGCTACGGACGCACTGAACCGATCCCTAGAGGTCGATCAGAAAGAGCTTTTACCCAATCAGATTTTGCCCTTTGTCGATCGCCTATCAATGGCCCATTCTATCGAAGTCCGGGTTCCATACCTTGATTATCGCATTATTGAATTTACGAATCGATTACCCGGAAAATTGAAAATCAAGGACGGAATCGTTAAATACATTCATAAGAAGACGATGCAAAGACTGCTTCCCGAGGACATTGTCTGGAGGCCAAAGGAGGGTTTTGTACAACCCATCTATTCATGGATGCATGGCAGTCTAAAAAATTGGATTATTGAGAACCTGAGAGCGCTGCCGATGAATTGGATCCGATCGGACTACTTGAACGAACTGATAGAAAAGTTTAGAAGCGGAGATCGATCCCTGAATGCCAAGATTTGGAATCTTGTATGCTTTAATTTATGGTACCAGCACAACATCAGATGAAATGCTTGCTATTCGGCTTGACCGGTTTCGGCAATTCAGTGTTAAATGGAATCCTGGCAACCGATATATTCGAATCTGTCATCGTCGTTACACGTAAAGAAAAGGACGTATTTCCATATTATTCATGTGATCAATTAACCGATTTATGTTCGGAAAAAGAAATCGAATGCTGGAGCGATATTGATTTAGGGGATCCGTCGGGCGTTAAATTTCTCCAACAGACAAATCCCGACGTTATCATCACTGCAACTTATCATCAAAAAATCCCATCCTCGATCTTGAGCTTGCCGGCAACTGAATCCATCAACATACATCCTTCCCTTCTACCAGATTATAGGGGTGCTACCCCAACGAACTGGTCCATTATTTGCGGGGAGATGGAGACAGGAATAACTTTTCATACCCTTGAAGTTGAAATGGATAGGGGGGATATTTTATGCCAGGAGCGAATTACCATTGGCGACAAAACAGACGGCCAACTCCGCAAGGCATTGGCAATGTTGGCGGAAAGAACCATTCATACTTTTTTAAGATTATTTTTCCAAGGAGCCCTAAAACATCAGCCCCAAAAAAAAGGTAAGGGAAGCTATTATCCGAAAATTACTTCTAGAGAGGGATTGATGTTGATTCATTCGGGGGACTTCCCCTTTTCTAGAGTAAAACAAGGACTGACGCCGTATCCAGGCGTGGATATATTAAAGAGAAAGGCCCATGAGCTATAAGAGCAATATACAAAAGGCGGATCGTACTTCAGAAACAGCAACATTTCCCGATGTTGTGTTAATAGACAACTGTAATGCGTGTAACCTGCGTTGTTCGATGTGCGATCATGTTAATCTAAAAAACCACCGCCGGATCCAGACCATGGGTAAAGAAATCTATCGAAAAATTATCGATGAGATTGCTTTGGAAAATCCTACCGCCCGAGTATGGGAAATTTTTTTTGGTGATCCTTTTATGTGCCGCGATATGGCATGGCGAATTAAGTATGCCAAGGACAAAGGACTTACAGATGTGGTTTTGAACTCCAATGCAGTCCTTATGTCACCTCCGAAAGCGCGTAAAATTATCGAAGCAGGATTGGATGCCATGTATGTCGGTATCGATGCCGCTAATGCTGCAACCTATGAAAAAATTCGTGTTGGTGGTAATTATGACCGGGCGGTCCGAAATGTGATGAGCTATAAAACGCTTCTATATAAATATGGGAGCAAGGACCAGCGACTATATGTGCAATTTGTCGTCAGTGGTATTAATGAAAAGGAAGTGGATGACTTTAAACGGTTTTGGCTAAGCAACGGAATAAATGTTAAAATCCGACCCAAAATAAGCTGGGCCGGTCTTGTTGGGGCGAATAACCTATATGACAACAATGCTATAGACCGTAAATCATGCTATTGGCTGATGCAGACCATGAATATCTGTGCCAATGGAGATGTTGCGCTCTGCTCTGTGGACATCCATTGTCGGGTTAACTGCGGAAATGTTGTTGAATCCGATTTGAAAGATATCTGGAATGACCAGTTGAGTTACTATCGTAGAATGCAAAATGAAAAACGCTTTGATGAACTACCGGAAATGTGCCGATCTTGCAGGGATTGGCAATCTGCATACGCTGAATTTTTTAACCCCGATCGGAAATAGTCGTTTGAAAGGATAGCGCGTGTGACAGATGAATTGATTAACCATATGCAAGACAGCTACGGATTGCGATCGGAGGCAAAAGATTTTCCGATGATGGTCGTGCTATCATTCGTATACGTTTGTAATGCACAATGTCCGAATTGCCCGTATAGCAATTCAGATATACGAGACACGTATAAAGACGCAATGATAATGCTGGAGTCTATTTTTAAGAAGATTGCAGATGAATGTGGAAATCATAAAACTGTTTTAAGATTGTCTGGTGGTGGTGAGCCGATGATGCATCCCAAGGCAACCGAGCTGATAATTTATGCGAAAACGAAGGGATGTCGAATAGGGCTGATAGCCAATGGATCGAAGTTTAATCATGAAAATCTGACACAACTGATAGAATATGACATCGATGCCATCGAATTTAGCGTTGATGCCGGAGATGCCCTAACCTACAAGCGTGTCAGACCCGGTCTTGACTGGGATACCTTAAATAGAAACGTTCAATACGCTGTCCAAATAAGAAATAAAAAGAACAAGTCTACCCGAATTATAGCCAGTGTTATCAATCAGAAAGGCGTTGATGCAAAAGCTGCCGATCAATATTGGAGCCGTATCGTTGATAAGGTCCAGATTAGAAAGTTTTTGACATGGGGAATCAATGCGGATCATTCTGCCGACACAACGCCTTATCTTTCTCCGGAGCAGCGTGTACCTTGCCCCTGGCTATTTGAGCGTATGAATATCGATTCAAGGGGTGATGTAACCCTCTGCGGAGAAGATATTGCATTTAAAGAGAAATTTGGCAACATTAGCGAAAGAACGATTCAAGAAATCTGGAATGGTGAGGAATTCCAGCGGTTCAGAGGAAAGCATCTTGCCGGAGAGGGACACCTGATACCCATCTGCGCTTCTTGTCCCGACTGGAAATTTCGGTCATGGAATTACAACTACTGGAAGGTACTGCGGGATTCAGAAAAGAACTCCGATAATCCAAAATAGTTGAGGGATCGGGGAGTCTTTTTGAATCAATTGCTGAAGGCCTTTAGTTTTTCTCCGAATGAGAAAAACACCCCGACCCCTCAAATTGTTAAAGATTCTACGCAGGTTATCTCACGGATCCCACTCATTGAAATCGGATAGATCATCACCCCGATACACTATAGAATATAATGACCATCTTCAAAAGTTCGACGGAAGTGTTTCGGCTTTATGTTGGGCATATAATGAAGAGCTTTTGATTAGAAATTTTCTGTTTAGACTCAACGGGATGCTTAAAAGGACCGTTTTGGACTATGAAATTGTTGTTATTGATGACTGCAGCAAAGATCAAACAAATTTCATCATTCGAGATATTCAAAGGCAAATTCCACAGGTTAGACTATTCCGAAACGAGAAAAATATGAATGTCGGATTCTCGTGTAAACGAGCAATCCGAGAGGCTACTAAAGATTATCTGTTCTGGCAAACCGTTGACTGGTCTTATAATATAAGAATGCTGAGAATATTTCTCGAATTGCTGAACCATCATGATGTCGTCGCAGGCGTACGCAGAGTCCCGGTAACGATTAAGAATTGCTATGTTCAGTGGATTGGAGGCGTTTTCGAACTCTTCGGTATGAAACATTTGAAAAAGCGGTCGGATACTATTGGCAAATCTTTGATTTCAGTAATCAATTACTGCCTGATTCGAAGTCTGTTCAACTTGCCGATTTCAGACTATCAAAATGTTGTATTTTATCCGACTAAAATGATTCAGTCATTTACGATGGAAGCAAACAGTTCGTTCATCAACCCTGAATTGCTGATCAAGTCATACCTGAATGGTGCGAATATAATTGAGGTTCCTATATCATTTCTACCCCGAAGCGTTGGAGAAGCCAAGGGGACAAAAACCAAAGCCATATTGAAATCTGTAACCGATATATTCAAACTGTGGGTAACCTGGCGACTTTTCGGAAAGATTAGCACCCAACTCAATGGAGGTGTTACACGTTTAATCCCGGAAGACTGGGAGATCGTATAAAATCGACCAATACAAAAGGCATAAACATTCAACACTCTGTCGGTTTTCATGATTGTCGGTATCCTGCAACCGAGCTATCTGCCCTGGCTGGGTTATTTTGATCAAATTTATCATGCGGACACATTTGTTCTTTATGATGATGTACAGTTTGATAAAGGCGGGTGGAGAAATAGGAATCGGATTAAAACTTCGCAAGGTGTGCAATGGTTGACCGTACCAGTGCTGAAAAAAAGAAACAGATTTGTGCTGATCAAGGACATCCGCATTAATGGCAATGTATCCTGGCAAAAAAAGCATATCAAGGCCCTGAGTCAGAACTATTGCAAAACGGCATTTTATCGACATTATTCGTATCAATTATATGAGATATTAAATCGGGATTGGCGGTTTTTAATCGATTTAAATCTGGAGATTATTAGCTGGTTTTGTCAGACCCTGATGATCGATACCAGGTTGATTCGTTCCTCTGAACTCGGAATTGCCGGTAGGGGAAATCAGCGACTGGTCGATATTATTAATGCCCTTGGCAGTAATGTGTTTTTCGAAGGCTCTTCAGGAAAAAATTATATTGACGAACAAGCATTCACTGAAGCCGGTATATCAATACAATATCAAGACTACATACATCCGGTCTACAGACAACAATATGGAAAATTTATCCCCTATCTGTCTGCCATCGACCTTATATTCAATCATGGCCCGAATAGCTTAAATATCATCGTAAACGGAGAAAAATGAAAACAATATTGATTACTGGCGGGGCAGGGTTTATCGGATCTGCTTTTACCCACTATATTTTTGATAAATACCCCGATTATAAAATTATCGTTGTAGACTGCCTTACCTATGCAGGGGCGGTTGAGAATCTACCCGTCCCCATATGGCAGGAAAACGATGAACGGTTTAATTTCTGGTACGGCAATGTCACCAACGGAGAGTTAATGGATACGCTCGTTTCAATGTCAGATCTGGTTGTCCATTTCGCAGCGGAAAGCCATGTTACTCGTTCTATTTATGACAATACTAATTTTTTTCAGACAGACGTGCTGGGAACACAGATTATTTCAAATGCAGTATGCAAATACATCGATCGTGTCGAGAGATTCATTCATATTTCTTCTTCAGAAGTCTACGGGACGGCGGTAACGGAAAAAATGGATGAAACACACCCGCTTAACCCAATGAGCCCATATGCCGCCGCTAAAGCGGGTGCGGATCGATTGGTACATTCATATTGCTCAACCTACAATATACCTGCTGTTATTTTGCGACCATTTAACAATTACGGGCCGAGACAGCATCTTGAGAAAGTCATACCACGATTTATTACGAGTGTAATGCTTAAAAAAAAATTAAGGATCCATGGAGATGGGATGTCGGCAAGGGATTTCATATTTGTGGAAGACACATGCCGTGCGATCGATTTGGTTCTGCATGCGAAACCAGATATAGTTATTGGTGAGGTTTTTAATATTGGATCTGAAAAGCATCGATCGATACTATCTATTTCTGGGGATATCATTGAAATTATGTGTCAGGATCAAATGGAAGGCTTTGTTCATATCGGCGATCGCCCCGGTCAGGTATTAAGACATACATCAGACAACACAAAGATTAAGAGTGTCTTGAATTGGCATCCCACAACGGAGTGGAAACTGGGGTTAGAGAAAACTATACAGTGGTATCAGGACAACGCATTGTGGTGGGAAAAGCAACTCTGGATGAGAGAAATTCCAATCATATCGGCAAGTGGTAATAGGGAATTGCATTGATGTTTACATTTTGTTTATTTTGTTACCTTGTTATTCGCAGGACTATAATAGAAGCGAAACCATTATCCAAGGGAATTGCCGACATATGAAAGTAGAGTTCTATCGTCATAACATAGATGAAAACGATATTAAAAACGTTTCGAATATACTAAGATCAATCTTCTTAACAACAGGACCCGCCTGTAGCGAATTTGAAAAAAAATACAAGCGGTACACCGGGTTGGCAAGGATTGTTAGCGTCAACTCCTGCACTAGTGCACTGCATTTGGCTCTAATGGCGCTCGGCATCGGGCCGGGGGATGAGGTTATTACTACGCCGATGACATTTATTGCTTCTGTCACTCCTATTCTTCACTGCGGCGCAACCCCGGTTTTCATCGATGTGGAGGAAAGCAGCGGACTGATGGCAGTCGATAGAATAGAAGCCGCAATCACTGATAAAACGAAAGCAATTCTTCCGGTGCATCTCTATGGTTCTATGGTGGATATTAGAAGGTTGAAGGAAATCGCCGATGCAAACAACCTAAAAATTATTGAGGATTGCGCTCACTGCATTGAAGGAAAGCGGAACGGCATTAGACCCGGACAAATAAGTGATGCTGCATGTTATAGCTTTTACGCAACGAAAAATATAACATCAGGCGAAGGGGGAGCAATCGGTACGAATAATGTTGAATTGGCAGACAAGTTAAGAGTACTCAGACTGCACGGAATGTCTAAGGATGCGGCAAGCAGATATACAGGACACTATGAGCACTGGGACATGGAAATGCTCGGATGGAAATATAACATGGACGACATACATGCATCTCTTCTCATCGATCAACTAGATAGGATAGATGAAAGATGGGCACTGAGAGATCGGATTTGGCACCGATATGACAGTGCATTCGAAACGGTTGATGCCATTGAAATACCCATCGCCTATAACAAACATGCAAGGCATATGTATACGATATGGGTAGATCCTGAAAAAAGAGATCGGTATCTGCATCAATTGCAGAAAAGACAGATTGGCATTGCTGTTAATTTCCGATCGGTACACAATTTGAAATATTTTAAAAAACAGTTCAGTTTTATGCCGGATGATTATCCGAACGCCGATCGAATAGGGAATCGAACTCTATCTCTACCACTTTATCCGAATTTGAAGGATTATGAAATCGATCACGTTATTGAATCGGTTATATCAATTGTTTAAATCATTTTCGAATTGATATCCGTGGAAACCTGGACGGTTCTGCCGAGCGTGAATTAAGAAAAGGAATTCATTTATGGCACGAATTGGATTTTGCCAACATTTCTATTATGAATACATCGGTATAATGATGCTGTCGGCTCAACTTAAGAAGCATGGCCATTATGTCGAGGTGTTCATAAACTCAATTCATGATTTGATCAAAGGGATTAAGAATAATCGATTCGATCTGGTCTGTTTTACCATGATGGGGTGTGACACGGATTGGGTTCAACAGAATGCCCGATGGATAAAAAGCCATGATTCAAAAATCCCGATCGCAGTGGGAGGACCACACCCCACTTTTTTTAATAGTTTTATTTTAGAGAATCTTGAAATCGACATCTTATGTGTTGGGGAAGGTGATGCAGCTATTGTTGAATTAGCCGAAGCCATTGAACAAAGAAGAGATTATAGGAATATCATAAATCTACATGTAAGAGTTAGTGCGACAAACATCGTAAAGAATAGCGTACGACCAATCATTCAAGACTTGGATCGATTGCCATTTTGCGACAGATCGATCTATGAGAAGTACAGATACTTCAATAATGTGCCATTCACTAATATCATCGCTTCAAGAGGCTGCCCCTACAACTGCTCATTCTGCTTCAACCATCAATACAATGAGATCTATGCGAATTCAAAATACAGATTAAGAAGCCCGGAAAATATCATATCTGAGGTAAAAGAAATACAGCGAAGCGGAAGAAACATCAATCTCCTAATGTTTGTAGATTCGACGTTTAACCTGGACCGGGGTTGGTGTCTGGAATTTTTTCAGCTATATAAAGAAAATTTAGATGTTAAATTCACAATAAATGTTACTGCTGGAAGGATTGATGATGAACTGGTAGAAGCCATTGCAAAAACCGATAGGTGCAAAGCGGTAAGATTTGCCGTCGAAACAGGAAATGAGAGGCTGCGAAGGGAAGTGCTTCGAAAACCATTTTCTGATAAGCAGTTGCTACAGGCCGCTTCCTGCCTAAGACAAAAAAAGATCTCCATTGTTGTTTTTTTGATGTTCGCGATTCCATTCGAAAATTTAGCAAATACTCTGGAAACAATTGAATTGACGCAGAAGATCAAACCGGATTTTGTCCAAGGAGGATTATTCTTCCCATATCGAGGACTGAAAATAACCCAAACAGCAATTGATAATGGATTTCTAACGGAACAGGATCTCGCACGGTTTGAGAATCCAAATCAGCAACGCTTTGACAGTGTACTGAGATTAGAAGACATTGATAGGATAAAAAACATTTTCCTCTTTCACCTTTCAATGATTCATTATCCCCGCAGCCAATCATTGCTGAAAAAACTGTCGGAATATAAATGTAATCCTTTCTTTAAGCTGTTTTTCATGGCATGCATGTTTTTACAATCGCGAAGATATGTAGAAATCGGCTTGATTCGATCTTTATATGAGAGTTATTATCACCGACTTGAATACTAATGGGATTTGACACGACCATAAAGCGGTTGACACTGAAGAAAATATCTTATCTTACTTCGATTATCATTGGTGCTATTTCTTTAGCTGTATTTATTGTTTACTTCTTTGACTGGAAGACGACTGTAAAAATTCTAAGAGAACTAAAGATCACAACATTATTGATGGCGATTCTTTTTTTCTTTTTAACGGTCTTTTTAAGAGCTTTTAAATGGACTTATATATTAAAACAGAGTGAAACAATATCCTGGTGCGATGGATTTTATGCTATAATGATAACGAACATGGCAAATGCCATCTTTCCGATGAAAATTGGAGAGATACTAAAACTTTATATCGTCAACAAGATCGGTGAAATTAAATATAGAAATTCGATATCAGCTTCAGTTATCGATCGTTTGAGCCAGTTTCTGACGGTTATGATTTTTATTTGTTTCACTGTTTCTGCAGGATATCGATTTTCTTTTTGGCCATCGAAAATCAATCTGTTTCTCATAGTCTCAATCGGAGCTATGATTGTCTTTTTTGCGTTAGGAGATGTTTTATTTGTAATGGGACGAAAGGTTTTCAATTTTTTCATGGGCGAGTTTCTATTGAATAATAAGTTTACGGTGAAATTTCTAAGAAACAGGTATAATTATTTTATTCGCGATATTATTTCAGAGATCACACGATCAATCAGAAAACATGATGTCATCTGCTACATCCTTATCCTTTCTTTCATGATTATATCCATCGATGGATTGTGCTTTATGATTCTACTGGATGCTTTTAGTGTAGACATTTCCTGGTTGCAGGCAACAGTGGCCGTTTCTATTATGCTGGTTTTGTTTTTGCTGCCAACACCGCCAGGACAGGTAGGGACAGCTGAAATATATCCGATTATTATTTTTTGCTATGGACTCAGTCTTTCACACAATATTATCTCATCCGTATCTATTATCTGGCATATTGTGACTACGATAATCCTACTTGTCCTGGGTACTGTATCGATTTTTGCCCTCGGCATAAAATGGAGCAATTTGTTTAACGCGGTAAAAGATAAATATGAAGATGGTGCCCTGGAAAAGGAGAGAATATAAAGCACATTGATCAAAAGTAGAAAATCAATTATCCATGCCGTCAAAAGTTCATTCAATTTAAAACCTTGGTATCTCATATTTGCAGTTACGGGAAGATGCAATTTAAGATGCGCCATGTGCTTTTATCATGAGAACCTTACCAGAAATAATCAGAAACATGAATTGGCCTTAACAGAGATAGAGCAAATCGCTCCCCATTTCTCCAATATTTATCAACTCACATTAACTGGTGGAGAGCCGCTGTTAAGAGACGATTGTTCAGAAATAGCCAAGACTTTCGCCAAACATACACCTGTTAAACGAATAACTCTAACCACAAACGGGACCTTGCCTGAAAGAATTAAAGCATTCGTTACTAACTTCTGCAAAACATATCCCAATATCAACTTGTCCGTTAATCTTTCAATTGATGGAATAAGAGAGCATCATGACCGAATCCGAGGGGCTCCCGGAAGCTTTGATAGGTTAATGAAATCGTACGATCTATTGGATGGGCTAATGAAAGATTGGCCGAATCTATCTCGGGCAACTGCAACAACCGTATCACAAATCAACGAAGAGGAAATATTTGAATTACTGGAATTCATCGATGAGAACCTAAAAATTGAGGAACATGGATTAATGCTTGCTCGAGGGGATATGCCGGATAAACACTTAAGCAATGTTTCTCAGGAGCGATTTATTGAACTTATTGATATTTTATATTATAAAAAAAAGAAGGGGCAACGGATCGTTTCCTATGCGATCGATGATATCTATAAAAAAAGATGGTCGAGTTCTTTAAGAGAACATCAGATGACCGATCCATGTTTTGCCGGTGAGAAATTATTGATACTTGATGAATATGGTAACGTTTATCCATGTGAATTACTTGAGGTTTTAAGAAAAAATGATGAGCTAAATCATCATTTTGATGAAGATTTTGTTTTTGGTAATTTAAGAAGATTCGATTATGATATTAATAGAATTTTAAAATCAAGCAAAGTGAAGAAAATTAATCAATTTATACGAAATAAAGGGTGCACATGTACGTTTGAGTGCGCATTAATCAACAACTTTTATCTCAACCGACTTAATTGGTTTAGGATTCTATTTAAGATCGTTAAGGAAAGGAAGGTTCGATAGGAATTGAGACAAAATAGTACAGGTACGAATGAGGAAAAGTAGATATTATCCTGAAGATATTTCCATTGTTATACCGACATACAATTCTGAAAACACGATTGATGATTTGATGCGATCGATCCTGAGTCAAAAACGTCAATCGGGTGAAATAATTATTGTTGATGATTGCTCCACAGACCGGACAGTTCAAATCATTGAAAAATATTCAGTAAAAATTATTATTAATGAAAAAAATAGAGGAGCAGCCACTTCAAGGAACAGTGGCGTTAGGGAAGCGAAAGGCGATATCATCTTGTTTCTCGATTCCGATACGTATCTGATGCCGGGTGCTATTGACGCTGTGTTGAATGGTTTTAACGAAAATCAATCCATCAACGCGCAAAATGGGGTATGCCTTTCAGATCCGCTAAATAGAGGATGGTGTCCCCTGTATAAAGGATTGCTAGAATCCTCCTGGTCCGAACATAGCGTGAATTGGGATGATAAGGGTAAATGTATTAACGCTAGAATCGGTGCCATTGTTAAATCGAGTATTCTTGAATTTGGTGGATTTGATGAAGGATATGTGAAAGCATCCGTGGAAGATCATGAATTTGGAATCCGGTATACCAAAAAATATAAAATCCATCAAAACAAGGGATTGAGAGTTAGACATCACTTTCCAGAATTTCTTCAAACTGTAAAAAATTACTGGCAGCGAACACATGGAATAATGGATTTGATGGCATCACAAAAAGAGAGCGTTTTGGATTCCGGTGGCGTCTCTCAAAACTCCGCCTTGGAGTACTTAATTGGTGCTAGCTTGTTTTTCTTACTGCCGTTATCCTTTTTCCATTTATATCTATTCTATATTTGGATGCTTGTATTGTTTCTTTTTATCTACTTTGCTAGAAAGGCCCTAAAGAGAATGGTGTCCAGGGGAGTTGTATTCGGTATTTTCAGTAGTGTTCTCCATGCGTTCTACGGATTAATAATTACAAGCTCTGCTTCGGTTTATTATCTGAAGCGATTTCTTAGATCGTCATAGATCCTTTCATTTGCAGCAATCAATAAAATTAATGCCGAGAGATCGATTAATTAATAAATTCGCATTTTATCTCAGTATTTACTGGATATTCTTTATCCTCCTAATCATACGATTCGATCTATGGCATTACGTCGGCGTGCCGGCTATTAAACCGATTTTTGAAGATTTGAGAGCAACTTTTCATCAGGCTTCGCTTGGAAAAGAGAGCAATCTCACTCACTCGTTTATTTGGATTTGGATCGGAAAGCTAGAACTTCAGGTTGAATTTATCGCTCCTTTACTTATATTTCTGTTCATCATTGTTTCAATTTACTCTATCCGCCTGATTAATATTAAAGAATCAATAATCACAGCGTTTTTTATTCTTTCACCACCTATGATGCTGGCAATTGAACGTGCAAACATGGATTTAATAATGTATTTGCTATTGTGGACTGGTGGATTTTTCATCAGCAGAAAGGCGGTGAATCTGAATCTTGTATCCGTTGTTCCAATATACAGCGCGATAGTAATGAAGATATACCCTATCGCTGCTTTAATGACATATTTTTTTTATAAAAAAAAAAGAATATTGATTACAATCCTCATTCTATACACTTTTATGATTGCTATCTGGCTTAGCCTATACCAAAGAGAAGTACTATTTCTGTTGAAAAATGCCCCCCATCCGATTCCGACACCAATCGGTGATTTGGGATTCGGTGGAGAATATCTATTCTTGCTGTTGAATATCCCGTATTCGAATCATGTCACAATAATTTTTGGGGTGTTTTCAGCAGTCATCGCAAGGATATATTCAAAAACGATATATATCCCGCCCGTTTCCCGATATGATTTTAAATGCGTACTGTTTGTAATAGGGCTTTCAACACTTCTTATCTGCTTTTTGTTGAATACTAATTATGATTACCGATGCATTTACTTTCTCATGACCCTTCCGTTTTTGATGACCTTCATTAAGAAAAACAGTCCATTCACCAAGCAACGGAAATTAGGATATGGCATTATAGGAGCTATTATTTTTATTCTGTGGAATGAAATATGGGTGCTGATCATAAAGACCGTACTGGTTATGCAGAAGATGGGATTTCTGCATTTGAAGCGATTTGTAAATCGTGAAGTTCCTCTAATCACCGTTGCTCCAGAGTTGTTTCAAAGTAAATGGTTATATATCAATTTCCTTGTTGAACATGCATTGACTTGGGTCGTAATGACCCTTTTAATGGCCATAGAAATTAAAATGATTTTAGAAATACATTCTGGTACAAAAGTGTCCGTTGAGGACAAGTAATATGAAAAAAACAGTATTATTTTCAATAACCAGTATCATTATGGTATTATTATTTATCGAAATTTCATGTAGATTTTTGATATATTTCTATACTGGAGACTCGACTGCTTTTCTTTATGGACACATCGCATCGATGCGATATGAGAATCGTACATTTAGATTTTTTAGAATGAAAAAGCGACCAAAGGTAAAAGGTATGAAGGTAATTGCTGCCTTTGGGGGAAGTACGACATTTGGATACAATTATAGCGCTGACGCATCGTCATGGCCGGAAGAACTTGAAAAAATTCTCGATAATGTAGCTATTCGAAACCACGGACGTAATTCCTCGAATTCCGATTACGCAATTGGACAGCTAGAAGTGGCCAATCATGATGGACTGCTAGATATTGTAATGTGGGCGAACTACGTGAATGAAAGCGATGTGTTATATGAGACATCAGGGAAACGTATCTTCGCATTGCGGATCGATAAAACTCTGCAGAAATATTTTCTGTCATATTGGATTGCACATAAGGCCATACAATATCTCAGGGATCAAATCGGCCTCAAAAAGAAACCAATTCACAAACAGTTGTATCCCACAGAATATGCAATTGAAAATTACATCAGAAATTTCGAAAAAGCCTTATATTACTGTAATGAAAATGACATGGTTTTTATCTGTATTCGTCTTCCTTCATGCCCGATTGACAAGGAACCTCGACCATTTATTCAACAATTGGAAAAGGTAATGATAGAATTGACGAATAGACATAACGTCCCGTTTATTGACGTTAATTCGCATTATCGAAAAAACAAAATAGCCTGTGTGGGAAATCACCAGGATCTAAAAGGCCATCAAGAAACAGCTAAATATATAAAGGAACAAATAAAACCGATCTTAAAAGAGAAAGCATGATTGTTGGTCTAATGCACATCCGGGATAAACTTCTCAACTCGTGTGTTGTTTATCGAACCCCGATATTTCTATTATACGCCGTCATCATTTTTAGCATAACCGGTGAGAGTACGATTACATCTTCATCCAGTGCTGCCGGCATCAGGACCTTTCTTACATACATTGGAGAGGGCATCCGGCATTATGGAATAATTGGCTTCATTTTCGAAAGCAGATTCTTGATCGTTAGTCTGGCACAGAATCTGTTTGAATCGAATCAATTGATTCTCATTAATATAATACTTTCAGCTACAGGGTGGATTCTATTCTCTCTCGTGTATTCGCAATACATACAAAACAGTGTCTTAAAAGAAATATTTATCATTGTCATCTTAATGTTTAGCTTGTCATTTCAAATTCAACGCTGGAATTACACAGTAGGATATCAAGCCATCTCAAATATTTTATGTTTGTATGTGCTGATCCCCATTCCATACATAATAAAAAAGCCCCAAAATTATCTGTTTTGGTTTATTTTGACGGCAATAATCATAATACTTAGCTATTTTACTCGCCAAGCCAATATATTTTATATTTTCTCCTTAATCTTGCAATATGGATTCATAGCCGCGATGCTGCCCGCATGGCGGAAAAACCTCCACCGTGTTTATCTTCCGGTCGCATCATGTATCTTATTTTTTTTTTTATAACGGTTTTCACACCTACAAAAAATTTTAGCGCACATTTTGATACGATACTTTGTGCGAGGATATTTAATCCCTATCAGGGGTTTTCCTTATCAATATTTAGAGAATTTAAAGATAGATATAAAAAACGGAATATTGAATATTTCCGTGAAAAATATGGTATGGATTATGAATCGTTAAAAAGAAACCAGCCGGAACCCTGTAATGTTAATGAAGTCGAATTCTTGATTCAATATAAAGGAAAATATCCACAAAGCATGTTTGGAGCCTCTGCAAGTTTGTTTAAAGGATGTTGCTGGTATGTAACAAATCGAGAAACTCAGGATTGGTTTCACGAACACGCAATGACTGTCTATATGAAGTACCTTATCGACAATATGTTATATGAAACCGCTCTGTTCATTATTGATTCCGGTGGGTTTATTTATGCGAAATCATATTTTATGGACGAATTCAAACGGAAGAATCCGATCAATAACCTGTTCGGTAATCTGCTTTTTGCATGGACGCAACCCATTATGAATGCTGCGGTATCAACTGATGATGTCAATCGCGATGATCGATCAAATATCAGAATTCGATCATGGATGTGGTTCTTTATTCTGGTACCCGCACCTTATTTAATATTTATGCTCGGACTCATTATCTGTGTCATTTGTGCTCGTCGGATCGGCCTGGAGGCGATTCTTGGAATATTCTACCTTCTTTTCAGCATGATTCTATCATTGCTTGTTGTGCATTTCGGAAACGGAATGGGGTTCCAACGGCACGCATTCTGGACCAATGTGCTGTTCAATTTAATTGTATACATTACATATTTTCTTATAATTGACTCCTTTGTTACGAAGAAACCAAATACGTGAAAATTGCCCATATTATACCTTACTACCATGGTGTCGGAGGCCTTCAGGTTTGTGTCCATAATATTTCAGAACGTCATGCCAAAACCGGACACTCGGTTCATGTGTTCTCATGGGAGAAAAATAATCGGATCAGCGGTGAGAGATACTTCAATGAATCGTTTCATCATTTCAGATGGGTCAAGTTGACATATCCACTATGTAAACTATGGTTATACCGGTATGTTAAGAATTTACAGGAGAAATTTCGATTCGATTTATGGCAGATGAACGGTGGCTTTCCATATGGTGCCGTATTGGCAGATTTTTTCATTAATAAAAATATGCCGTGTGTGCTGAGATGCTCGGGTGACGACATCCAGATCGATCATGAGCTAGATTACGGCATACGTCGCAATAAAAAGGCCGATCGAATGATCCGTGACAACTATCATAAATATAATGCAGTCATCGCGATTACGGATACCATCAGAAAAGAATACTCGGCGCTGGGGATATCTACTGAAAAAATAAAATTGATTCCCAACGGCGTTGATTACGAAAGGATTCATACATTCAGCCCAACGCTGGATATCCGAAAGCGTCACCATATACCGCAGGATGGAAAAATCATTCTTACGGTTGGACGCTATCATCCCAAGAAGGGATATTCTCTCATCCCGAAAATTCTGAAGCGACTTCTTGAGGCGGGACTTAACGTTTACTGGATCGTTATCGGGGGGGGGATCACCCGTATCGATAACACTGGGCTTTTGGACCGTGACTCATTTCGGATGATTTTATTGGATGAGATGCGTCCGGACGCAAATGAGAATAATCTGCCATCAAACGAATTGATCACCTATTACAAAGAATCGGATATCTTCGCCATGACCTCATTGATGGAGAGTTTCGGCATCGTGCTGATTGAGGCTATGGCTGCCGGATTGCCGATTGTCTGCTTCGATGCACCGGGGGTTCGAGATGTGATGAATTCGAATTGCGGTACGATTTGCAGCCCTAAAGATATCGACGAGTTTTTCTCGGCTTTGGCTAATCATCTCGGCGCGGAAGGTCGAAGCCGTATTGCTGCTAATTGCACCAAACACGCTGCAAAATTTTCGTGGGATGCAATCGCTGATCGGTATCTATCACTGTATGCGTCATTAGTATAGAAGCCATCTCAAATAAATCTTTTGGCCCAATCTCTATGTTGGGTTCGCATTTCAAGTCCTCAAAATACTACAGTATTCCTGCGGCTTGAAAAGCGTGCCCGCCTTGGCCTTGAACCAAAATTCTAATTTTGAGATAGCTTCAAGATACGTTCTTTTTAAACAAGCGAATAATGTTAAAACCGATCTTCAAAGGTCTTATCAGCTATCTGCCCGGGATGAGCAGTTTCTTTTCAAAACGAAATCCCGGATCCTCAAGTACATCAAATTACTGTTATGGAGTATTTCTTAAGCATATAACGATCTTGTGGGAAAATGGTTTGAAAAAAATACCGAACACCATGGTCGAACTCGGCCCGGGGGGATCATTCGGTATCGGGATTGCAGCTATGTTGTCGGGGGTTAATAATTATTATGCGCTTGATGTTGTGCCCGTTTCGAGAACTGAAAACAATCTTGAAATGTTGAAAGAATTGGCGGAACTACTAAAGAAATGTGACCCTCGCCCCAGAAAAGGCTGGCCTGATTTTGATCTTTATTTGAATGATTCCCTTTTTCCAGATGATATATTGCAGCCTGATTTACTTGCTGCTACACTGACCGAGGAAAGAATCGACCTGATCCTGAGTGCTATTAAAGACTCCGGCGCCGGGACAGGTAGTATCCGCATGGAATATATCGTTCCTTGGCAGGATAAAGGTTCCTTGGAAAATGAATCCGCCGATCTGATTCTTTCCCACTCGGTTATGGAGCATGTTGAAGATATTGATAAAGCATACAGTGCAATGTACGAATGGCTAAAACCGGGTGGTTTTATTTCACATCAGATTGATTTTAGATCCCACGGTACTGCTTATGAATGGAATGGATACTGGACCTATTCAGACATCATGTGGCGTATCATGAACGGAAAATTACCATATCTTATTAATAGACAGTCCTGTTCAGCGCATATTGACGTTTTATTAAAGAGAGGCTTTGAAATAGTTTACCTGAAGAAACGATACGAAAACCATGGGATCAAAAGAGCAGAGTTGGATTCTCGATGGCATGCCATCTCCGACGATGATCTAAAATGTTCTGGATTATTCATTCAGGCAAAAAAGAGATGAGAGTTCTTTTAGGATCATAGGCCTAAAGATCCCATATTGGATTATTCATGACCACAACAACGTACAATCCGCTTAAGGTCATTTTTGTTATCGATAGGATGGAACTGGGTGGAATGGAACTTCAGGTGATCGAATTGCTCAAGGGGATCGACAAGCTTAGATTTGAGTGTACCTTGATCATGTTTCGTGTCGGCGGCGGAGTAAGCAGGAAATTATATACCATCCCTGGCGTACGAGTGATATGTCTATTCGAACATGGGAAACCCAATATAATACGCATCTTCCACAGGTTATGCCTCACCTTATTACGAATAGAGACGGATATCGTTTACAGCTATCTGCTTGGAGTTAATGAACTGTGTCTTCTAGCAGGAATAATATTGAATATTAATGTGATGTGGGGAGTGCGGGTGTCCAATCTGGATTTTTCCGATTTCGGATTCCGATATCGCATTATATTTCGAATGGGTGCATGCTTGAGTCGTTTTGCCCGAAAAGTGATTTTTAATTCTGAAGCGGGAAAGGCGTATCATACACTTCAGGGCTATTCAGCCTCAAACATGATGGTGATTCCAAATGGTATCGATACGGATGGATTCGGCCCAGACCATCGGATCGCCCATAATGTGAGAAACGGCTGGATGACCGATCACACCCAATACCTTATCGGACTAGTCGGTCGCATTCACCCCATGAAAGATCACCCGACATTTCTCAAAGCTGCTGCTCTTCTATTGCAAAAAAGGAAGGATGTTCGGTTTGTTTGTGTGGGGGTTGGAAATGACCGCTACCTGGCAAAACTGAAAGAGCTGGAACAGATGCTAAAAATTAGCGACCATTTGGAATGGACCGGTTCCCGCGATGATATGACGGCAGTGTATAATTCACTCGATATCCTCTCTTTATGCTCGGCGTATGGGGAAGGCTTTCCAAATGTGGTTGGCGAGGCCATGGCATGCGGGGTGCCGTGTGTAGTCACGGATGTCGGGGACTCGGCAAGAATTGTCGAAAATTCAGGACTTGTTGTAGCGCCCGGTAGCCCGGAAGCATTGGTCGAAGCATGGCACACAATCCTCGAATTACCTGACTGGCAATACAAGCGGATGAAAAAAATAGCGAGAGAAAAAATCGTTAAAGAGTTTTCGTTACAATTCATGGTTCAAAGAACCGAAAATACTCTGCTTGCCGCAGGTTTCGATCAGACCCCCCCAAAAAACATCGCTATGTTATGAAAATCCTGCTGGTCGCATCACAATTTCCACCAGCCTCATTTGGTGGGGTATCTTATGTCTCTTACAATCTTTTCAATTCTTTTATTAAACAGGGGCACGATCCCACGGTGCTCGCATTTGGCAATGTAGTTGATTTCAAACATAACGAGCATGTAGTTCGTCTGGGTAGCTCTCCCATAACTTTTTTGTTGCAAAGTTATCGATACACGAAACGACTTGATCTTAGACGATACGATGTGATCTTTATTCAACATTCATCCGGGGCCGGTCTTATTCCATGGTTGAAGCGTTTGTCCCATCCTAATGTGGTTTCGATCATACACGTATCCACCTTAAGAGAGATGCTGGCAATCAGGGATTCTATAGATGAAAATGACTGCACTATCGGAAGCCCTACAATCGACGAATATCTTATAAAATATGTAAACAGCCCGGTGCTGTTGTTTTTGGAGAGATATGTCTATCGATCTGCGAGAAGGCTGATCGGCGTATGCGAGGAAACCACGAAACTGGCAATCGACGATTACGGCATCCATCCAAATAAGATCAAAACTATAACCAACGGCGTCGATATAGAAACTTTTCGCTATCGCCGCGACATTTCTGAATCTCGGTCCATCCGGAGAGTGGGAAAGAAAAGCCTTCTTTTTGTAGGAGTTTTGAGAAAATCAAGGAAGGGGGCATATTATCTCATAGAAGCCTTTCGTCATTTAAGACGTCAAAGGAACGATATTGATCTTATTATAGTGGGCGACGGAGGACATCATTTCCGAATAAGGGACAAGATCAATCGGTACGGATTGAATCAGGCTGTCTCCTTTTGTGGAAAAATAAACAATGCCGAGCTGCCGTATTACTACAGTCAAGCCGACGTGGTGGTCGTACCTTCAGTCTATGAAGGGCTTCCGCTGGTAATACTCGAATCTTTAGCCTGCGGCACCCCTGTGGCTACAACAGCCGTTTCAGGCCAGCGTGAGGTTATCAATAAGAACAATGGTGTATTGTTGGGACCGTATCATCCTGAAACATGGTCGCAGTCAATTATAGGCCTGATTGAACAAGACCTTGATCGATCAGAAGTTCGGAAAACCGTGACACACCTTAACTGGGACCGTATCGCCCAGGAATATCTCACCTGGGCAACAGCATGATCTCATGGTTTTTTTAGGCGCCATTCGGTTGAAACCAATCCCAATAATCAATAATAAAACACTTTATGCGTATCGCACCTTGATTGAGTATTGTGAGGATTAAAATTTGAGTCTGACACCGAAATTGGGCAAAAGGGGATATTTTTCAAAGGTCTCACTTTGCGATTATCGCCCCCTTGTCCTAATCGTAATCGCAGCGATATTGGTTCGTTTTGTTTTTTTCCTGATTCTGCAGCCGTGGGATCCGGAATTTGTCTGGGAGAAAATTATGGTAGGAGATGCACGGCATTACCATGGCCTTGCCGTAGAATTAATTAAGAAAAGGGAGTACAATTCTCCTACATCTCAATTTCGAACGCCCGGATATCCAATCTTTATATCGCTTATATACACAATCACCGGAGTCAAACCTTGGATCGTCTTATTGATTCAGATTGTTATCAATACAATTACTCTCGTATTGTTATACATCTTGGGAACTCAGGTAACGGACAGAAAAACAGCCCTAATTGCCGCAGGGCTATACGCTCTGGACCCGCTTGCCATTTATTATTCCCACGCCATTCTGACAGAAACCTTATTCTCCCTCTTGTTTTTGATATCCATACTAACGTTAACCCACGGCATCACCGATAAGAATCTTAAGTTCATACTAACGAGTGGTTTTCTTTTGGGAATTACGACCCTTGTAAAACCTGTCACCTTATATTTTCCTATCATTATTGTTATTCTCTTTCTACTTTGGCCGATGCTTAAAAGGTCATTTCGGATCAAAGGGACCATATGTTATATTTTGATTTTTTTTCTCAGCCTATCTCCATGGATGTTCCGAAATTATCATAAATATGGACATTTCAGTCTTACGTCTTTTCAGGGGAGAAATTTGTTACACGACAATGCGACGGCGACACGGAAAGCAAAGACAGGAGAAACGTATGCGAAAATAAGGAGAGATTTTTTTGATATCGCAACATCAAAAGGAGCTACAGAAGATGGTGCACCAACTTTTTATAATTCGAAAATATACAATGAAATCGCTGTTGATTATCTGCTAAATAATATCAATTACTATGTTCCGGTTCACTTCAGAGGAATGCTTCTTGTTTTTATTGATGTGGGTGTTATTGGTATTTGTAACTATTTAGGATTAAAAACAAAATCCCTGAGTGTAGAATTCACCACCACCTACCATACCCTGGGGGAGATGACAAAAGCGTTTTTCAGTATAAAGCCAACACCCGAGTTAATGGTAAGTCTCGGATTTTATATCCTGCTATTAATAACATACGGTTGCTTTTTTCTCGGCGGGATCATGATGATTCGAAATGGAGAATACAGCTATCTGTTACTTACAATTTTGCTGATGCTATACTTTTCAGGCTTACCAGGGGTGATCGGACAAGCCAGATACCGGGTGCCAGTTATTCCATTTTATTTGATTGCTAGTGCTATAGGAATTAAGGGAGTTTTTAATTTCATGCGAAAAAGAAGGCAGTAATGCGGTTTGCGCCAAAATGACTTCATAATCAAAAGACTTTGGAATATCAGGCGCCAGTGGAACCAAAATTCGTCTCATTTCTGTTAAAAAGACGAGCAAATTGAAAAACATACAAAAAGGCGGGGAGGTTGTGGTCTACGACAGTTATAGAAAAGAGCGTATATCCCATTGGGATACCATAGCAAAGCAATCAGATACTTGGAAAGGATGGAGACGTTATTATCACGGTCGACTGAAGCTGATCTATCGGTCTCTAGTTTCGCCGAATCAAAACGTGCTTGAACTTGGTTGCGGCAAAGGAGATCTTCTGGCACCACTCAACCCGCGAAAAGGTGTTGGCGTTGACTTCTCAAAGGAGATGATTTTGCGAGCGGAAAAGCGTTATCCGCAAATCCGTTTCATCCATTCCGATGTTCACGAATTTGAATCGGACGAAAAGTTTGATGTTATCATCCTATCTGATCTCATAAATGATTTATGGGATGTCCAGAACGTTCTTGATATCGTTCGAAAGATTTCAGCGCCATCAACTCGCCTGGTTATCAATTTTTATAGTCGGCTATGGCAAATACCTCTCAATATCGCACGGGCGCTGGGTATAGCTAAACCGTTGCTTCCCCAGAATTGGTTGACGGTCGAGGATGTGGAAAACTTGATGATCTTGTCGGAGTTCGAGATTATTCGTCACAGTGAAGAGATATTGCTGCCGATCAATTTGCCGATCTTCTCCCAGATGGCCAACCGATACATGGTGAAGTCATGGCCCCTGAAATATCTGGCACTGACGAACATTATGGTTGCGAGACCGGTACATTTTTGCCAACTAACAGAAAGAAAGCCAACGGTATCGATTGTCGTTCCGGCTAGAAATGAAGCCGGTAACATCTCGCAGATTTTTAAAAGTACGCCGGAATTAGGTTTCGGTACTGAGCTGATCTTTGTAGAAGGACACTCGAAAGATGATACCTATAAGACCGTTGAAAAGGCGATCAAGGATCATCCCGATTGCAAATGCAAACTCCTAAAGCAATCCGGAAATGGTAAAGGGGATGCAGTAAGACTTGGGTTTGCACATGCCGAGGGTGATATCTTGATGATTTTGGATGCGGATTTAACTGTATCGCCGGAAGACTTACTCCGATTTTATGACGCGTTGGTTTCAAGTAAAGGAGAATTTATTAACGGCGTCCGTCTGGTGTATCCGATAGAAAACGAGGCCATGCGATTCATGAACATCATCGGCAACAAGTTCTTCAGCCTCTTGTTTTCATGGCTTTTAGGACAAACGATTAAAGATACATTGTGTGGCACGAAAGTTTTATGGAAGCGAGATTATGATCAGATATCACGGAATCGATCCTATTTTGGAGATTTTGATCCATTCGGTGATTTCGATTTGCTCTTTGGCGCGGCCAAACTGAATCTGAAAATTGTGGATTTACCCATCCGTTATTACAGGCGAACCTATGGGAATACAAATATTCAACGTTGGCGACATGGATTGTTGCTACTGCGGATGGCTTTTTTTGCTGCCAGACGGATCAAATTCGTATAAAATATATACAGCTCATGTTCAGTTCTTGTCTATCTCACCCCTTGACACGTCATTATGACGTAGATGATCCGAAGACCACACGACTCCGACGCAAGATTATTCGAAGAAAGAATTTCTTGCGGAAGGTATATGAAGAGTGGTATGCCATCATTGCATCTGCTTTACCAGCGGCAGAAGGAAGGGTAGCAGAATTGGGTTCCGGGGCTGGCTTTTTAAGAGATAATATTCCTGGATTGATTTCATCCGATCTGTTGCACTTACCGGATATCAGCATCGTTTTGGACGGCTGCAGGTTGCCGTTTAAAAAGGCCGCGCTCAGGGCGATTGTGATGACAAACGTTTTACATCATCTATATGATGTCCAATCTTTTTTTTCCGAAGCCGCGCGTTGTGTAAAGTCCGGAGGAACTATCGTCATGGTAGAGCCTTGGGTCACATCTTGGTCTCAATTCGTGTACTCCCAATTGCACCCCGAACCTTTTGAACTCAAAGCTATTGATTGGCACTTTCCTCATAAGGGCCCGCTTTCAGGTGCAAATAATGCATTGGGTTGGATCATCTTCAAACGGGATCGTAGACGTTTCGAAAGGAGTTACCCCGAATGGCATATTCAAAATATCAGACCTTTCATGCCGTTTCGCTACCTCCTCTCCGGAGGAGTATCCAATCGAAGTCTGATGCCCGGTTTCATGTTTAATGCATCCAGATTGATGGAGAACATCTTGTCCCCATGGTTTGACCGCCTTGCCATGTTTGCGGTCATCAGATTGGTTAGAACATGGCATTGAAACAACTATTTAGTTCGCGAAACCTATATACGATTTTCCATTCGTCGAAATTCCAGTCCGTATTTGGCGATATCCTGAATAAGATTCAGTTCAGAAAGGACATTCCAATTCATGTCCAGGAGCACCTGATGTATGCCGATACCATCGATCGCCTGCTATCACTTTTCCTATGGAAATACAAAACATTCGATAATTATGAATACAAATTACTTTCAACCATATTAGAGAAAGGTATGGTTGCACTTGATATAGGTGCAAATATAGGAGCCTATTCTTTACATATGGCGAATCAGGTTGGAGCAGAGGGGAGGGTTTTTGCCTTTGAACCTGATCCTGCAAATTGTTCACTCTTTGTGAAAAACATCAATGCCAATGGATATAAAAATATTAAAGTGGTTCCAAAAGCTGTTTCCGACATATCTGGATCGGCGCGGTTGTACCTGTGTCGAGGGAACAGAGGAGATCATCACATATTTCATTCCTCTGATGATCGAGAATCAATTGAAATAGCCTCCGTTAAACTGGATGAATACTTTTCAGATGCGGTACCGATAGATGTTATTAAGATGGATATCCAGGGTGCTGAGTTTCTGGCTTTTATCGGTATGAAAAACATCCTTTCAAAATATAATACTAGGATAATAACAGAATTTTGCCCCTCTTTGATGAAACAGTGCGGGCAGAAGCCGGAAGCTTTCTTAGATCAAATTGAAAGTTACGGTTTTACGATTAATTATATCAATGAGCACGATGAAACGCTCGACACCACTACTCCTGTTGAATTAATGGCGATTTGTGATAAAGCAAAATACATAAATCTGTACCTTGAAAAACGGAATCGGATTTACTGAGCAGTACATTGAGACTGAAAATAAAATATGAACAATTTACCATTGAAAATCTCATGAATAGCGATTTTTCTATGCTTTCCATTCTTGTGTTCAGCTGCCTGATTCAATTCTATCTCGGATTTGCGAATCCAGCATTCAATGAGGGGAATAAATGCTGGAGGCCCATCACCCAAGTGGTCGAATCGAAAGAGGTCGATCTTGAGGGAACGGATGCTGACAAGAGGCTAGTCCAAAGATTTGCCAGACTATTCCCATACTACCAAATGAATTGCGATGATGGCTATTTTTTACGACTGCTCCAGAGGGGATTTCCAAAGAGTTTCGAAAAATTCCCGGTATTGATAGATCAACCATTTTACCCTTTTCTTGTCTTTTTGTTGCTGAAACCGGTTGGTTTGCTAATTGATACCAAGAGCATGTCGGTTATTTTCGCAGTTGCCGTTATTGCTAACTTGTTGATGCTGATGGGTGGAGTAGCATTATTTTATCGTTTATTGAATGAAATAATCTCATCGCAGGTTGCTTTTCTGAGCGGATTGCTACTGGTTTTTTCCCCACTGGTTCATATCTGGCTGGTTCAATCCACCAGCACCGGAATTATGGAAATATTCATTATAATTATGTTTCTGTATTTGTTAAACCGATACCGGATGAGCCCTTCACCAAAACGACTGGTCATTTTTTCATTGTTGGCCGGAATATTGATGACCGGAAAGATGATATTTGCCCTTGGATTTTTCGTAATGTGTCTGGGTTGGTATTATAAACGTATCAGTGAATCGGTGCTTTTCGGGGTGATTCATTTGATACCCTTCGGGTTATGGTATCTATATGTCGAATGGATACTAGATATTCCATTCGGTATCGCTACTATCACTGATTATCATTTCGGCATTTGGCTCATCGACCTTTTTTCAATGCCCTGGAATGATCTCCTGCTGATTTTGACCAGAACTATACCCAGGTATTTTCAAACCGTGGTCGAAGGTTTTTTTCTTTTACCCGTTATTTTATCCCTCTACGGGCTGCACTGCTGGCAGAACCATCATAAATATCAGATTTATATCCTATACACTGTTTCTTTCATGGCTCTTTTCTTCATCATGAATTATTTTATCCCCAGGCTCTCGTTTTTTTTGTTTCCCATTATTTATCCCACCGCTGTTGTCGGACTTCAAAAACTGCCTCATGCCAGGTTTTTTAGCCCGGTTATATATGCTGCCATTATTATCATATCAAATATCAATGTTTACAAAATCCTGGAATACGGCTAGCATCCGGTGTGCTTCAAAACACTTCGTATAGACCAGAACCGTGATCCATGATATCGCAAATAAAAGCCTAATCTCTTTTGGATATTGGATGTTATCCTCAGAGCTACATCTGCCACTTCGTTTGATGCAGCTTATCAACGAATTCTCCGCCCGGAAATGCTTGAAAGATTTACTTCAACAATTCAAGATAAACTGTGTATTGGATGTCGGTGCGCATACCGGCGATTTTGCAATGATTCTCAGAAGAATCGGATATGAAGGCCACATCGTCTGCTTCGAACCTAACCCGGAAAGCTTTCGCAAGCTTTGTCGAAAGTTTAAAGCCGATCGATTCTGGAGAGGCATGAATATCGCGCTGGGTAGCAAAAATACAACACAATCATTCAACATCACCCGGGAGCCGAATCTGAGTTCCTTTTTGACTCCTCGATCCGCAGCTGTCGAGCACGTTATATCAGTTAATGTCAAAGGGTTGGACTCCATATTCGAAGACCTTATCCATAGTATTGAGGCTCCCAAGGTCTTCATGAAAATGGATACCCAAGGATATGATATTGAAGTCGTTAGGGGGGCCGGCGTGTTCATCCAGAATATCCTCGGAATTCAATCGGAGATATCGGTGAAACCGATTTATAAAAATATGCCGTGCTATCTGGATGCACTCCGTTATTATGAGTCTTGTGGATTTCAGCTGATCAACTTGTTTTCAGCCTATCAGAACAAAAAATACGGAAATATCATCGAATATGACTGCCTGATGGCAAGGTTGGACAAAATTAATCATTCATGAAAAAAATAACGATCATCATTTTTATTATATCTTTTTTAATATATCGACCGTACCGCCTTCAAGATTCGGGGTTGAAATATGACGGCGATGATGACGGATATTTCGCACATGCTGCAGCAATCGCCTTCCTTCAATTCCCCTCATACGACAAGGAATACGGCAGCCATTCAAAGTATCCGATAGGTCCGGGTTTGCTTGCATCTCCGTTTGTTTTTGCATTTTCCCTGATCGATCGAATCAAAGGATCGGATATTGTGCATTCCCGCCTCGATAACAGTGTGAACATCAAAAGCTGGTCACTATTCGGTTTTGTATTTTCATCAATCTTTTACTTTTGGATGTCATGCCTCATCGCATATAAGACACTGAGAATCTATTATGATGAAAAATATTCGGTCTTGGCGATCTTGCTGATGGTATTGATACAAGGCATCCCGCTTTACGTTTTCCGGAGACCCTTGTTTGCGCATGTCTATGAATTTTTTGCACAAATCGTGATAGTCTACTTAATGGCATTGAGCTGTAACAGCAAAAAAAAGGATGTAAGTGTCTCAAGGATACTCTTAATATGTCTGATGGTATATGCAATTGGCCTAATTCGGTATAATAACATTTTGATCGCACTTTGCTGGCCGTTAGCCGTGTTTGCAGTGAGAGATGGCGAATGGAAATTGATGCAAAATCGGAAGCCGATTATTCTCTCATATATTATTTGCGTTCTTCCGATACTGATTGGAATAGTTCTATCCATAACAAAAGGTATCGTTCTAGAAAAATGGTTATCCATTTCCGAAAGCTTCCATGTGCTTATAAACGGGGCAATGAGCCTGCCGTTTATCTATTATGTCAAACGAATTATTTATGTGATATTTGGCCCGGATTGGGGCCTGGCTTATACAGCGCCTTTCCTCATTGTAGCCATTGTCTCGATTATTTATTTTAAATCTGCATATAACAAAATGTTCATTATACCCTTGATTCCGGTAACGATCAATTTTTTTCTTCTCGTGATGGCTTGGTCTAACCAGGCTTCTTGGTATGGCTACCGGTACATTAGCTTTGTTATCATGCCATTGATGATCTTACCACTAGCAGACGCGTTGAAACGGGTAGAAGATAACTTTGGGAAAAAAGTATATGTTGTTATAATCTTTGTCAGTCTATTTCCTCTTTTTTCAATGCTCTGCTTTGAAGGAAACCCAACAACCCTTACGTTGCATGCGATACCATCTGCGCCATTCAGGGGATGTGCGAACGGCAACCTGACATATCAGCTTGAAGTGTGGAAAGCCATGCTGTTCGATCCTGTTGGGTTTTTCATCGTTCTTTTTAAGGGGGGTCTCCTCTATTGTGTATACCTTGTCTCCCTGTTGACAAAAACCACGCATTTGTTACCGAGCATCGTATTCGAAAAATACCCGCATTTTGATTCCAGTGTATTGATCAAGTCCTTGATAATTTACTTAGCGCCATTCGTTTTTTATACGATACGGGAACTGGTTATAACGAGACGATCAATTTTTGTTTTGGGGGATACGGTTCATAATACGCAAATTAAAGAGATATGAAAAAAGACGGTAACTTTGCATTTATCAAGATAGGGAGTTTTTCGCATATCAATGATAGTGTCGTGCAAGCACTTCGAAATAGTTTTCCTAACTATGAAATCGACATCATCGATATTTGGCATGATATTATCAAACGATATGATGTTTTGAATTTTATTAACACCTTAAAAATGTATGCGAAGGAAATCATCCGGGCTAATAAGCGATTCGACCAATGCATGCTTCGAACTCCTTTTCTATTTCAAAAAGTTAAATCAAAAATAGTTGAGAAACTTGAACACCAAGAATACACCTTTACATTCCAAACTCAGTCTCTTTTCGACTGCAGTATCCCGAGTATTCCGCATTTTGTATACACTGACCACACCCACCTGGCCAATTTGCGGTACCCGGCTTTCAGCATAAGTGATCTCTATTCCGATTCATGGATCGAGCTTGAGAAATCCATATATAAAAATGCCGCATTGAATTTCACAATGAGTAGGAACGTCGAAAGCTCATTGATTACGCAGTATGCTTGTGATGCGGATAGAGTCCGCTGTGTCTATGCCGGAAATAATGTAAAGGGTATCGAAAAAGAAGTATTTGACGATCGGCGATATGCTAATAAAAATGTGTTGTTTGTCGGTGTTGATTGGAAAAGAAAGGGTGGTCCACAGTTAGCCGAAGCTTTCAAGATCGTCTTAAAGTCTCATCCGGATGCCCGCCTGGTCATTATTGGATGCTCACCTTCGTTGGATTTACCACGCTGTGAGATACTGGGAAAGATTCCGTTGAAGGACATGAAATACTATTATAAAAAGGCATCGATTTTCTGCCTTCCAACCCGAATAGAACCCTTTGGAATCGTTTTTCTAGAAGCCATGGCCTACGGGCTACCGGTGGTAGCATCCAATATTGGTGCTATCCCCGACTTTATCACGAGGGGAGAAAACGGTTATCTCGTTGATCCGGATGATACTCGCCAGTTGGCCGATCGGATCATAATGCTTCTTAATGACCCTTCATTATGCAGCCAATTTGGCGTGGCAGGTAGTAAGCTCGTTAGGAATAGATACACCTGGGACAAGACGGGGAAACAGATTCGAGACAGCATCATGGGGATCGTCTCGTTATGAAATTGAACGGATCGTGGTTGATATCAGATCATTTGAGATGGATGAAATTATCTGTATCAGTTTCCACATTACTCTTTATGGGGCTCTATTTTTCCTATAGTTCTGAAAGAATTGATCTTCAAAAAGTATATGCGAAGCGTATCTTCGAAACAAATGATAAAGGATTTCAGGTTTGTTTTCGTCATAGAACAATCCACAAAGGAGAAAATAAGTACTATTTTAATTATTCAAGGATGCCTGTCATCATCGACAACATCCCTTCAATGGTTATCGAAAATATTGATCATCGATATGACATAAAGGGAAGGATAATTCGAGATAATGTTTTATATGTCGAAGAAACCAAAAAAAAAATGAAACGGATCTATAAAATGTTTGTCTCCGTGATGACGACATCGATCATCGTCACATTGTTTTTCTTTTTTTTTCGTATCACAAAGGGGGGGATCATCTATAAATGATTTAAGTTGCAGTGCCTGATCCGGCAACACACATAATAATTCCACTTATCGGTGTCCGGATAATTGAAATCTGGAAACGAAGGTCTCTCATCTGTACACATAATCGCTACCTTTTTGCCCTAGGCTGTATATTCCCGGATATTCTTGATAAAGCATTACCATACACTGTCCTGTATTGCCATCGGTTAGCCAAATATTTCGATATCATAGATACGAAATATTTTTTTGGCCCCACCATGGGATACCTACATACTCCGCTTATGTTGATAATCTGTTGTTATGCCTTCTGTTTGTTGTTCAAGTCGGAATTTAGACCGAAAGCCTTCATAATGCTTTTTGCCGGCTCTTCCATTCATATGATCTTTGATCTACTGCAAGGGAACATATGTGATGTCGGATACTTTTGGTTTTTTCCTTTCAGTTTCGAGGCTCCCGGATTTGTTAACCTGTTCTATGAAGACCGGACGGTACCATGGGTTCCACTGTTCATTGCCGTATATGTAGTATTGGAAATCATTATGCGATATGTCAGCGCCGGTTCTCGCCGGCACGGTGTATAAAACAAATCCATTACCAACCAATGGATCCATTATAACAGACCCCCCAACATGAACATATTGTTAATCCATCCAACGACTCAAAACATCATTACGACCACCCAAGCATCTTTTGTTGTTCAAGAAAGGGGATTTGTACCTCCCCTGGGGTTGCTTTATCTGGCTTCAGCCGTACAAAGTTGGAGCAAGCATCATGTAAAAATACTAGATTGCCAGCTTCATGGTTTAACGTATGATCAAACCAGAGAACAGATTATTAATTACCAGCCCGATGTAGTGGGAATAACAGTAGTAACGTTTTCATTAATCGACAGCATCAATGTTGCCAACCTAATTCGATCTTGTGAAAAAGAGCTAAATAAAAAAATTCATATAGTAGCAGGGGGCCCCCATGTAACAATTTATCCCGAGGAAACGGCCAATCTCGATCCCATCGACTTTGCTCTGGCAGGCGAAGCTGAATTTACGTTTCTGAATCTCATCAATCATTTGGATGATGAGGATCGCCTTAAGAAGATTCCAGGTGTTTGCTTTAAGAAAAACGGCATTCTGATCAAAGGACCGCCACATGGATTCATTGAGAACCTCGATTGTATTCCGGTACCGGATCGACGGTTGATTGATTATGACAAATATTATAATGTACTCTCAGGCTCAAACCTGATGACTACTATGATGACCAGCCGCGGTTGCCCTTATCGCTGTATTTTTTGCGACCGACTCGGGAAGAGATTTCGAGCTGCTTCAGCTGAACGCGTAATCGAAGAAATAGAGGATTGTCTTTCTCTCGGTATCAATTATATTTTTATTCATGACGACACGTTTACGGTCGATAAAACAAGGGTATTGAACATTTGCAGATTGATTCAAGAAAAATCGCTAAAAATAAAGTTCAGCCTCAGATCCAGAGTGAATACCATTGACGAGGATATTATCAGAAGGTTGAAAGATGCAGGTTGTGTTCGAATTAGTTTCGGCGTAGAATCGGGCGTTCAAAGCATTTTGGATCGCATCAAAAAAGGAATCACCCTTGAGCAAGCGGAAAACGCATTTCGACTTGCTAAAAAATATAAAATGAAAACACTGGCAGATTTTATGATCGGTCATCCGGATGAAACAATAGAAGACATTTATCAAACGATTTCATTCGCAAAAAAAATAAAACCCGATTATGTACAATTCGCTGTTACTACGCCTTATCCGGCAACCGACTTATACAGAGAAGGACTTGAGAGTGGAATGATTAGGCGCGATGTATGGAAAGATTTTGCAGAGAATCCACGGTATGAGTTCATTCCTCCGAGATGGGAACAACACATAGACAAACAGACACTATATAGGATGTTGCACTTCTGCTATAAGAAATTCTATTTGAGTCCTGCTTTTATTATGAAAAATATAATTTCACTGTCAAGCCTGACCGATTTGAAGCGTAAAACAAAAGCCGGTATGAAAATATTCACTCATGAGATGCTTCCATGGTTGAAACGAAGTAGTGATGGGTTTAGATAGACAATGATCAAACTAATTATCCAAATACCTTGCTGGAATGAAGAAGAATACCTATTGGCGACCCTTCAAGATATTCCTTCAAAAATTCCAGGTATCGATGCGATTGAAACCCTTGTTATTGATGATGGCAGCACAGATCGAACCTGTGAAGTCGCCAAAGAGAATAATGTCAATCATATCATTCGCTTCAAGAAGCATAAAGGACTGGCAAGTGGGTTTGCGGCGGGGCTTGAATTGTCGTTGAAAAAAGGGGCTGATATTGTCGTCAATTTTGATGCAGACAATGCTTTCCGTGGTGAAGATATTCCCTGCTTGATTAAACCGATTCTGTCCGGCCAGGCGGATGTCGTAATCGGTAATCGGAACATCGCAATGGTTGATCAATACTCTTGGTTAAAGAAAAAGCTTCAAAGATTCGGAAGCTGGGTGATCAGAAAGATCTCGCAAACAGATGTTATAGATGCTCCGTGCGGATTCAGGGCCTTCAGCAGGGAAGCTGGATTTAATCTTAATGTTGTCTCGAAATACTCATACACGCTGGAGACAATCATACAGGCCGGGCAGAAGAAATTCAAAATTAAATCCGTAGATATCAAATTAAACAATAAGGTTCGGGAATCCAGATTAATCAAAAACACTCCCCATTATCTCGGAAACTCATTACTGACCATCATCAGGATATTTACCCTTTATCGACCGATGAGAGTCTTTTCCCTGATCGGCACCTTCTTTTTTACGGTGGGAGTTATTTTGGGAATGCGATATCTTTACCTTCAACTGATAGGAACGGAAAAAGAGCTCTTTGCTTCTTTAATCCTAACCGCAATACTGTTAATTATGGGATTCAATTTTTTTATTTTAGGGCTCTTGGCTGATTTAATCGGCTCTAATACCTATACTGTTGAAAATATACTCACCCGGATGAAAAAGTACGAAACTAAATCAAGAAACGATCAGTTATTATCTGATCAAGATTAATCTTTGACTCCTGTGCGATTCTCCCCAGTTACACAAAGCTATTATCTTGGAAATGTAAAAGATTGCTACATCGGGTATGCAACGAATTCAGGCACAAGAGAGAACTGTGCTTCCGGCGGCATCGTCTCGACGATTTTAATGGAACAGTTGAAGACCGGATATATTGACGGTGCTTTGGTATCGAGAATCGTCGTGGACAACGGTGATATTAAAGGAGAATCATTCATCGCGAAAACTTGTGATGAAATTCGATCCAGTGGAGGAAGTATTTATTTTAATGTTGATCCGGCCTGGAGGGATGTGGACCACTTTGAAGGCAGACTGGCAGTAGTCGGGCTTCCGTGTCACCTCAAAGCACTGAATCGAATTTGCGATAGAAATCTAAATATTAATAAAAAAATAGTGATGAAAATAGGTCTTTTCTGTGGCCATAATTCCGATAAGAAACTGTTATATAAGGTCCTTGAAAAAAAGAAAATATCGATCGGGGACATCAATGCATTCCTTTTTCGCAGAGGGCGATGGCGGGGCCAGATGCGAATTGTTCTCAACGATAACAAAATTATTGAATTTCCATTTTCACATTATAGCGTCTATCGAAACCTGAATCTGTTTTCTTTGAAACGATGCATTAATTGTCGTGATCACACTGCGGAGTATTCAGATGTGTCCTGTGGCGATATCTGGTTGAAAAAAATGAAAAAAGAGCCGATTAAACATTCTATTTTTCTCAGCAGAACCCAGGCTGGTACAGAGGCGATCGATTTTTTAATTCATAAAAGGGCCATCCTTGCTCGTAAATCGACTCCACAAGAGGTTTTCCAATCTCAAAAGCGAGCTCTAATTCTTCACAAAGGGCTCTATGCCCGTTCCAGAGTTTCAAGAATATTCGGTATGAATATTTCCTGCATGGAAAAAGGCGATACTCGATGGAACGATTATCTGGCTGCATTTATCGCTATTGCGAACGTACGATGCTCCGAGAGCAAATTATTCGGTAATTTAGTATTTCGAACACCGAGGCAAATTTTGTATCTGTACATGTTGGTTTATAAACTTACTCACAACTTTTAGTTTCTGATGTACAAATTTCTCGTCACATCTGCCAGTTTATCGGGAAACAAGGGTGCAGAAAGCATGTTCACAACTTTGTACCAGAACTTTTCCCGATTATATCCAGATAGTCAATTCTTCCTGCTTAGTCCGTATCCTAAAGCAGACCGCAATATGAATCGGTATAGAAACTTAACGGTAATATCCGGCACTCCATTGCGGTTATTGTTTGTTATTACACCTCTTACGCTGATTTGTGTTTTATTCAAGTTCCTTAAAATTCCATATAGCATCATTAGGAAAGAATCCGCCATTTCAGCAGTTTTAGAAGCCGATTTAGTCTTTGATATCTGTGGGATTTCTTTTTCAGACGGTCGGCAATTCTATTTACCATATAATATCGTCACCATATTATCCCCGATACTGCTAAAGAAAAAGATTATCAAGTGCGCCCAGGCGATGGGCCCGTTTAATGGAAGGATTAATCGATTTTTTGCCAAACGATTTCTGCCAAAAGTTGATATGATTTTCGCCAGAGGGAAAACCACAGATTCTTATCTAAAATCCATAGGTCTCCAGAATACGATACCGGCTTCTGATTTATCGTTTAGCATCAAAAAGGAACCTATGGATTTATCTCTAAGGGAAAAGTATTTGTCATATAATGGCAAGAAGATAGTCGGAATAACCCCCAGCTCGGTCGTTTACAATTGTTGCAAGAAGTCTAAGATCGATTACATTGACATCATGGGGCGGTTTTGCGATTGGCTTTCGATACATAAGGGATATAATATAATGTTGATTCCACACAGTATCCGGATCGGTTCCCGGAGATTCAAAAATAACGATTTGCCCATTGTCAGAGAAATAAGAAATGCCGTGGAACATCGGCAATGGATTAGTGCAATTGAGGATGATCTCACCGCTATCGAACTCCGATCGTTAATCGACTGCTGCACCTATTTTGTCGCATCCCGGTTCCATTCGATGATATCAGCCCTTTCCATGGAAATACCGTCCATTGTATGCGGCTGGGGACATAAGTATCTTGAAGTACTCGAACAGTTTGAAATCCATGAATATGCTTTAGATTGTAGAAGTCTCACCCTGGATTCGATTCAATCCAAATTTGAGCAGCTGCTCGAAAGTGAAATTTCGGTAAGACGAAGAATTCAAAAAAACTTACCGTATATACTGGAGATGTCACAAAAGCATTTCGATCTTTCTATCCAGTTGATGAATAAAAATGAAACTCAACATCAAAATTAAAGACCGGCTAACCAAGATAATTGCGTGTATTGTCTCCGCCGGTATACTGTTCATGCTGTACCACAGATTAGATATTCAATCTTTAAGAATTATTCTAGAAAGATTGAATTATTCTTACTTGTGGGCCATTTTATTTTTTTCATTAATCATTCAATTTTTGGCAGCCCTGCGATGGAGTTTGATGATTCGCACTCTCTGTAATCGGCTCTCCTTTTATGATTGTTTCAAACTGACTTCCTCATCAGGGGCTCTCAATGCTATTCTCCCTTCAAAATTAGGGCATTTTGCAAAAGTATATTTTATGGCTGAAAAGAATCTCATCGATCTTAGAGTCGGAATATCTATGGTCTTTTACGAAAAGCTCTCGGATTTGGCCGTGATGAGTTTTATTTTTTTAATCGCAGCCGGTGTACTTGGCAAAATGAATATATTCATCCTGTCAACTATTTTTGCTGCAATCGTATTAATATCGATTCACATTGTATTGCATGTGTTGAATATATCAAATCTCAAATTTGTTGATCATATCCGAAAAGTCAAATTCATGGATAAAATCGTGTATTTTTTTGAAACCATTTTTTTGTTTCATCAGAGTGGAGAGATCGAAAAGTCGCGATTGGCGCTGATTAATCTCGTAACCCTCATATTATGGATAGTATATGTTTTCCAGACAATGCTCTTTTTTTACATGTTGGCTCTTAAAGTCCCATTTTTTATGATTGTTACATACATGTTAGGGGCTATGTTCGTCGGTATTCTTCCGATCTCGATTGCCGGTATCGGAACACGCGATCTTGCAATTGTTTATCTGTTTCATGGAATAATTGAATACAGTGAAGCGGTTTTTATTGGCATGCTATGTACTTTGCGCTATGTTCTGTCAGCCTTGATCGGTCTACCGTTCTTATTACGAATTATATTTGCAATTGACCATAAGCAAAATCGCACGAATTTACATCCCGCCGAAAATTCAATATTGGACTAAAACTTGAAGTTTCAATCCAAACTGAATCAAAAAACAAAAATTCTATTCTTAATGGGGATACTGAATATTGCTGCAATTTGCTTCTATTTTTCCATTTCAATCCAATTCAATTATTTTGAGAATTTCGAAAAGACCTTCTGGTCCAGCCCAATGACCAGCGCCTATATAAGGGTAGGAGATTTTCTGTGGAATGGATTGAAGGGTAGGGCACCACATGGATCAAACTATCGGACAATTCTCTATCCGATGATTTTAGGTATGTTTCGACATATTTCCGGTGTTGCATCCCTGGAACAGCAAGAAAAAGACTTGTTGAACGATATCGACTCTTTAAAAGAAACCAAAAGGGCGAATTCAGGTGACCTTAAATCTGGAAGCAAATATGAAAAACCGGAGGCAATCGAAGATCTGTCATTACTGAGAAAACGTGCAGATGCATTAGAAAAGGTAATATTGTCTAAAAATAAGAAAATTGCCTATGTGCTATGGTTTATTCAATTTTTATTTTGGTTAGGTTCCCTCAATTTCATTCTGATGAGCATTCGCCATCTCACCTATCAGAAACTTCATCTCGTTTTATCCTTCATTATTTTTGTGTCATCCATATCAATTATTGTACTCACCTTTCGAGCAATAACAGAATCGATGGGCATTTTTTTAATTTCATTGTGGGTGTATTTATTCATTAAATTCAAACTGGACAATATCAGCCATACCCAAATATTTTTGCTGACGTTCATATTGAGCTTGTTGACGATCTTAAAGCCAATTTTTCAAATCCAATTAGCGATTTATTTGATTTACATCGCTTATCACCACTATCGCAAACCGAAAACCATTGCAATCGTAATCATCGCCATTTCCCCTGTTTTATTACAATTATTATTCATGGCAGAATTTCATGGCGTGTTGAGTCTCTCAAAGATCGGCGATATTACTTTTAAACGATACTTAGCCGCGAAAGTATATGCCATTTCTCAATATAACAGTGTTCAGAATCAATATATATATGAGGCGCGGAATTGGACTCATGACAAAAGCTATTTTGATATCTTGAAGTTTTTTATTCAACACCCACGTCCAACCGCCATTGCGTTTTCGCAAAATGTTATCACGGAGAATTTATTAGCTGCATCACAGTATGCCGGTAGCTTAAATGGCATTACCCAGACGTTAAACACAATATATTTTTGCTTGCACTTTCTCTTTTTTCCGACAACACTTTATGTCATTTTTCACAGCCCTCAAGATACCAAATTGAAAATTAGCTATTTATATTTGTGGTTTATTTTTATTGTTTTAAGTTCCGGAATTTCATTTTGGGTCGGTGATCGATTATGGATTCCAACATTGCCCCTGTGGTTGATTGTCTATGTATGGGTTTATAGTCACATTGTCTCGAATACAAAACACGAACAGGACTACTCTTTTAGAATGATGCCAATCGGAGAACAGTATGCTTTGTTCGGTTCAATTATTTCTTTGGTTCTCTCCATCGTCCTTCTCGTTTTGAAACGAATACCCAATTTAACATCATATTAAATTCATATCTGTTAATGGTTATATAATCATAACCTTTGAGGAACAATATTATAATCTGGATCATTCGAATCAAAATATTAAATGGAATGAATCAGAGGATAGAGGAGCTAGTAAAGCAAATACACGCAGTCAAGCATCATTATGAGAATAAAGTAGATTCTCAGAAGTCGTGCAGATTTTGTTTTGTCGGGAAGTCATGATCGAACCGATATCGAAAAATGAAGGGTTGTACCAAGCTCTTTGGGAAGCGAAAATAGCAAGTGGGGAAAATTAAATCTTTTAAAAGCCTGAAACCATTGGCAAATCTCATTGGGAAAAAAACATTAACTGCATTGCGGCAGTTGAAACATGTGACTCCCTAAATTAACCTTCTCCAGAAAACGGTAATAGCGGTCAAATAAGGTTACCATTTAAAGAGGAAGGGAAAGGGTGTTTACAGACATGAAGAAATCGACACAAATCCGATTAGATGTATTAAGAAATGAAGACAGCAAACGTTAGATAATACGGCATGGAGGTCTCCACTGGGAGAGCTTTAAGAAGGTATTGACCCATCCGTAGCCACCCGCCTCATCTTTCCCCCGTCCTTTACAGTAATTCGCAAACTGAATCTAAAGCCAAAACGATTTGAATTTTGCCCTGAAGTTGCCGCGAAAGTTCTTAAAAGAGGATATCGAATCCATGAAGTTCCAATTTCATGCTACCCTCGACAGTTTCAAAATGGGAAGAAGATAAACTGGAAAGATGGAATAGTTGCTGTTTATACTCTCTTGAAATTCCGATTCTTCGATGATACAGATTGAATCGATATGCATAAAATGACAACTCATATATTAAAGAAAGACTTTTGGTATAGATATAAGCTGGATTATCTTCTTCTTTTCATTATATGCTTAGGTATCAGATTATATTACATCAATGCCATAGATCTTTGGGGGGATGAGCTTACTGGTTTTTACAAATGGAACCTTAATCTGATTACCCAATATCCATTATCTATCCGCAGAACGCCTGTTTATATTATCATCAATGCAATCTACAAATCCTTGATTCCGACTTCCTGGCTTTATCTGCATAACTTCGTACCCCGCATTCCGGCTCTAGTCTTTGGTGTTTTAACAGTGATCATTCTATACGATGCATACAAACGATACATAGGAAAGGTTGCAGCGTATATAATCGGTTGCTTTGCCTGTGCGTCTTATCCTCTTATCATTTACGCAAGAGAGAGCAGGGTATACTCTATGACCCATTTTTTTGTGGCCCTCTATTTATGGTTATTCTTGTCAACCATTCACGAAGCCAAAAAATGGAAAATCATTTTATTTTTTATAAGCTCTATTTTGGGCTTTTTTACTTACCCATATTTAACTTTTATCATAACTATATTTTATGGGTGTCTGTCGTTAGATTTTATTTTAAGAAGAAAAAAGATTAATGTTCAGTTGTTTTTCATCAGTTTGTTCTGTTATTTGCTGACAGCTTTCATTCTGTTGCTCGTGATGAAATCATCATTTTCAAGTGCTTTTTATTCCAGAATACTAAAGCTTACCCCCACAGAACCAAGCTTATCATTCGTAATATTCAGCTTGAAAAGTATGCTCAGTTATTATTCATGTAACAGTTACATTTTGGTTCTAGTTGCTTTTCTCTTTCCATTCTTCAACTTCATTCAAGCCTATAGGAAAAAAAAAGATTTGAATTTTATCCATATTATATGGATATTGAGTTCGACCTTGATGATCGGGCATATTGTGGTACTTTTTTTAACAATAAATGTGTTCAATCCTAGGCACATCGGCTTTTTAGTGATTCCCTTCTTATCCACTGTTTCATATGGAGCTTTCGAATTATATCGTTATTTAAAAGACAGCAATGCTGGAAAACTCCTTCAATATGGCGCTACTGTTTTGTTGTTTCTTTTTTTTATTTTTGCTTTTTCCACAAGAGATTTTTTATACTACATGAAAACTGGTATCAATTATCATGCTGGAACCAACGAATATTCAAAAAATATAGACTTCATCAATCAGATATTAGATGGAACAGCAAGAAAGAAAGCAATATTATTTATGTGTAATGAGAACGATATGAATTATAAGCTCTATCATTACAGAACCCAGCAACGCGTATTAAACGATACAGATCTAAAAAAAAAGTTGTCAATGCTTTCATTTGAATCAGATATGAAATACTGTGGATTTCTAGTGCTAAACGATATTCCGGAACTTGAAATTGGTGATTTGAAATCGAAAGGATTTTCAACGTTCGGTAATAAAAGAATTAGTTTGATTCTATCAAATTATGAAATTGATAAAGACCAAACCTTTGACTTTATCGAAACTTATCGGAAAATGGTGTGCAATTTGAAATGAGTGGAACTCATGGCATATCTTAATCAAAAGTACGTATAAAGTGATGCTGACGATAATGAATGATTATGATATTTTCAAAAACGTTTAAAACCTAATTAACAATATGCCGATTACTCCAAACCACCTGATCATTAATGGTCATCGATTATTGGATATAGGCCTTACCGTTGTTGCATTTTTCTGTGCTTACTGGATTAAAAAGTAT
>CEQE01124422.1_pt1 | contig 43113 bp, 44 predicted proteins | sample 356201 | NCBI WGS metagenome assembly CEQE01 (sample SAMEA2619970, study PRJEB7988) | marine metagenome | biome: marine biome (ENVO:00000447); feature: mesopelagic zone (ENVO:00000213) & marine oxygen minimum zone (ENVO:01000065); material: "saline water (ENVO:00002010), including plankton...
AAAGTCTCCATTAACTTTCCGTCCCATTTCTGTTGACAGCCAACAGGGTAGGGATATTCATTCCACGCAAAACAACTCGGGCGCCAACTCTTTGAAAAAACAGAGATGCCGGACCGATCAGAATTGCATATATCTCAGGATTTCCCATCTCAAATGTAACACACTGCGCAGTCACGCGGTAGCAGCGGTGTTGCGCCACTCACAACCTCGCGCATCCACTGTGCAGCGGCCTCCGTCTCATGCTAACATTGTTGGAGCCACGGATTGCAACCGGTGTGCACCCCATCATTCCGGCTATCCAGACGAGCCAACGTAGCTCAGTGGTAGAGCAGCGGTTTCGTAAACCGCAGGTCGACGGTTCAAATCCGTCCGTTGGCTCCACCGTTCCAGGCATAAAACGGGCCCCTCAGACAACTCTGGGGGGCCTTTCGCATGGAGCCTCGAACGCAATTGTGACGCAAACGATTGTGCTCAACGAGTCGTGCGATAGACCGTCGGGCGCCTGTTTTTCGGGAACAGGATTGCTGTGTGGATCGGCTCGGCTACGTATCGGAGTTGACCGGAGACGGCGTATAACTCCGCAGCAAGTTTGATCGCGAATCGAACATATTCCTCGACGCCTTCAATGTTTGCACTGGGTAGTTGATCGTTGGCGAAAGCGGCGAACCGTTCCCTGCCTTCACCTACGATCCAAGTCCCGAAGCCCTTGGGCACGCCAGCGTGGAAGAATTGCACCGGGAACGATCGACCCTCCCCTCGTTCGCTTTTGATCGCCGCTTGAACATTTTCCCTTACGTCCTCGTCACGAAGTAGCTGTGTGGCATCGAACTCACCGCCGGACGCACCGGTCGATACCTCCCACACTGCTGGCATCATGACCTCTTCGGCGATGTCGCTTCTCGTATCCTCGGCTCGGCTTATGTGCTCCCAGGCGGCACCAATAATAGCGGCGCCACCGCTGCCAGATGACGGTGTTGCATTGAGTGTGACCGCGAGTTCCCGGGCTGTTTCTCCGAGGTTAGTCGTGGGAGCCAAGTCAGACAGGAACTGATTCAGCCAAAGATGGGCCCAAGAGTCCGCGCCTTGAGCACCGATCCTGAGATCGCCAATTATCGCGAATGCTTGGGTAGGCCGTGGGCGAAGTATCACCTTTGGAAAGCTCGTCAATACGATTTCTTCGCCATTGACCTCTGTGGTCACAGCCGAGTCCGCTGCGACGACGATACCACTTGGCGTAACAGCGGTGATCGCTAGACTCATCATTCCCTCTCATGGCAGCCGGCGTTGGTTGGGACAGGCTCCGTTACGAGTTCTCGATGTCTTCCAAGAGAGAGCCTTTTAGAAGCGCAGTGCAGCCGCCCGCCGGATCCCTGGCGTCACGTGAGAATAGATGTTCAGAGTGGTGCTGATGTTCGCATGCCCGAGCCGCTCTTGGACGATTTTCGGGTGGATCCGTTCGTGGGCCTGTTTTCGGTTCGGCACACGGTTCATTCTTGAATTCTCGGGCCGAGTGTGCCGGTTTGCTAGTTGTCCAGCGGCGGTGCCCCCTCGCCTTCAGGACAGATGCTTATGCAAGTGGCCGAGCAACCGTAGTTGGAGCACTTGAAGACGTTCTTCCAGTACTTGCCGTTCAGGGCGTTGCTCGGGCACCGCTTCACGCACTCGAGGCAGGCCTTGCAGCCCGGAAAGAGCATTTCTTCCATCGGTTCGCCGGCTGGCAACTCGAGATCCGTGATGACCGCGGTGACCCAGATTCTCGGTCCCCATTGCGGCGTGATGATGGAGCAGTTCATTCCCAACTGTCCCATGCCGGCGACGTACATCGCGGGGAGGAAGTAGAACGGCGCCGTTTTGAATCGCGGTTCCGTGGTCACGGCGGGCATGTAGAAGGCTTTGTAGCCCTCGTCGCGCAGCTTGCGTGCGAGTCGATAAGCGATCATGCTCACCTCATGGTTGAGCATCGCGTTCTCGGGCCCCAGATAGTAACGCTCGGCCCCCGCAGGCGGCATCTGGGCTCCACGATGGTCGAGCGCGGCTTCGTCGGCGCCTCGGCGATGGATCTCGGCCAAATGTGGCTTCGCGACCGTGGCCATAATCTCGCTGTCGAACGGAAGTCCGACGATGATCACCGACTTCGCGTTCTCCACGAATTTGCTTGGTTGAGGTTTCCTCCGGAACAGTTCGCCGTATTTCTCCGCGGACGCCACTCCGTAGATTTCGGCGCCCAGCGATCGGGCATACGCCTCGACTTCGACTCCTACATCGGTTGGGGCTCTGACCGTTTCAACCATGCGCCTGTCTCCTTTCGACTGCTCCCGAACAACGAGGATTGCGCATCCGCTCCAACGACACCCACTCAACGAGCCCTCGCACACTTCTACCCCGCCGACCCCGCCACACAAGGGCTGCGCAGTCGAATCTCGGCCGAACATCATGCTCGATAAATCCCGTTGCATGCTGCCGGAGTTCAGGCGATGTGCGACCTTCGACGAGGCAGATGCTAGCATCAGTCATGATCTGCGTCAATCACGCCTGGGACGACGCACACTGGCACTGGCATGTCACACGTCGCCACATCGAGTGACGGAGGCGCCGATGGCTTGCACGATCATGCTGCAATCGAGATGTCCGGTTGAGGGTCATGCGCCCGACCAAGAGGAGCCGCCATGTCTCGGCTGTTGGGAAAACGGCACACTCCTCCCAGTACAAGCCTCGTTGCCGGTCGGATCTGAGATTGGTTGACGGAATGGCCAGATGTTGTCCCTGCATGATAGAATTCCGGTTACCTGAGACAGTCGGTGGATCCCATGAACCAGCAGGCGCCGGAAAATTACAGCAGCCCGCTCCACGAGTACATCGCCCAGTGGATCGCGGCCCAAAACACCACGTGGCAACGGCTGTTCACTCAAGCCGGAATAGCGAACGCGGGCAGCACGCAGGTGCGCCGCGGCTCCACTCCCAGACCAGGGACCCTCCGTAAGCTGGCCGACGCCATGGGAGTGCCGCGCAGAAAGCTGTTCGAAGTAGCAGGCTACGTCCGCCCGGAAGAACTCGAGCCGGAGGACATAGAGATCACGGACCCGGAGATCGCGTTGTTCTTCCTCGGCTACGAATGGGATGAGTTCACCGAGGCGGAGCAGGACATCATCCGCCAAGCGGTCAGGAGCGCGCTGGCCATCCGCCGAGAGCGCGAGGCCAAGCAAGAGGGTTCCGACCCCGCATAGGGGTTCACGACGCGCTAACGCTCGATCGGAACGCCGACCATGCTGCCCCACTCGACCCACGAACCGTCGTAGTTGCGCACCTTCGGATAGCCCAGAACCTGAGACAGCACGAACCACGTGTGCGCGGCCCGTTCGCCGATCCTGCAATAGACGATGGTCTCGGCGTCGGCGGTGATGCCCATCGAGCCGTACAGGTCCGATAATTCCGGTGCGGACTTGATCGTTCCGTCGGTGGAGTCGGTCGCCATGTCCCAGGGCACGCTGACCGCGCCCGGAATGTGCCCGCCGCGCTGAGCCCCTTCTTGCTCCAGGTGTGCGGGAGCGATCACATCTCCCGAGTACTCCTCCGGCGATCGCACGTCCACAATCCCGATTCGGCTCTTTTCTCGCAACGCATCCAGCACATAGTAACTGGTGGCCCGTTGCGTCAGGTCCGGCGTTCTTGCCCGGTATGGGCGCAACCGCGTGGCGGCCGGAGGTTCGTTCGAGCGAGGTTTGCCTTCGGCAGCCCACCTGGCGCTACCACCGTCCATCAGGCTCACTCGACCGTGTCCGTACATCGTCATCAGCCAGAACGCGTAGGCTGCAAACCAGTTGTTGTTGTCGCCGTAGAGGACCACTCGCGTCCGTCGAGTGATGCCGCACTCGCTCATCAGGCGCTGGAACCCGTCTTTGTTGAGCATGTTGCGAGTGACCGTGTCATTGAGATGGGAGGTCCAGTCCCAGTTGGCGGCGCCAGGCAGATGCCAGGCTTCGTAGGCATCCAGATATTCGTCCACCTGCACGAGCTTGACCTGTGGATCGGAGAGGTTGGCCTCCACCCATGCGGTATCGACTAACGAGTATGGGTGGGCGATGGCTGTTGACACAGTTCACCTGTCATTCCGTCGGACATCATGGACGTTGATGGCGCTGGTCAAGACGCGGACCCAAAGCAAGGGCGCCTACTCCGAAATTGTTGAACTCTCCGCCGGACCCAGTCCCAGTAGGACCGTGCACTGTTCCGGTTGAATCAGGCGCTGGAATGAGTTGACGGCAAGGACCCGCCGCCCGGATGAGTGCGATCCGCTGGCTCAGCCCGCCTGCCACTCGGTCCCGCCGGTGGTGTCTTCCAACGTGATTCCCGCTTCGGTCAGTCGGTCGCGTATCGAATCTGCCAGGTCGAACTGTTTGGCGGCCCTGAGCTCGGAGCGCAGGTCAACCAGCATCTGTATGAACGGCCCCGCGTTGGAGCTTCCGCCAGACTCGTCTTCCGCAAGCGTGAGCCCCAGCACTCCGCTCAATTCCTTCAGCTTAGTTTGAGCGCCGGCCACGTCGGATCCGTTTTCCTTGCCGCGATTGATGCCGCGGGCCATGTCGAACAGCGCCGCCAACGCTCTGGGAGTGTTGAGGTCATCGTCCATCGCGGCAACGAAGCGTTCTTGGAACGGCTCAGGGTCGAACGTGCCGTCGACGGTCGGGCTCTGCGCCGGACGAAGCGCGTTCCTGAGTCGGTCCAATGCGCGCTCCTGGCTGGCGACGTTCTCGTCGCTGTATGACAACGGAGACCTGTAGTGGGAGCTCATGAAGAAGAGCCTGATGGCGTCCGCCGAGAACATTTTGAGCGCTTCGGAAACGGAGATGATGTTGCCCAGCGATTTGCTCATCTTGTCGTCGCCAAGCCTGAGCATTCCGTTGTGCAGCCAGAACCGAGCGAACGGCATGGCGTCGGTGGCCGACTCCGATTGTGCTATCTCGTTCTCGTGATGCGGGAAGACCAGGTCTTGCCCGCCGCCATGGATGTCGATAGTCTCGCCGAGGTATTTGATCGACATGGCGCTGCACTCGATGTGCCACCCGGGACGGCCTTCTCCCCATGGGCTGCCCCAAGCGGGCTCGCCGGGTTTGTACGATTTCCAGAGCGCGAAATCCATGACGTCTTCTTTGCGCTCGTCGACCTCGACCCTGGCCCCGGCCTGCATGCTGTCCAGATCGCGGTGGCTCAACTTGCCGTAGTCGTCGTCGCGCCTGACTCTGAAGTACACGTCTCCGTCCACCGCGTACGCGTATCCCTTGTCGACGAGCTTCTCGATGATCTCGATGATCGCGTCGATCTCGGCGGTAGCCTGCGGATAGATGTGCGCTCTCTCGACGTTGAGTGCGTCCATTTCGTCGAGATAGTCGCCGATGTTCGGTTCCGCCAAGTCGGAGACTTTGACGCCGAGTTCGATGGCGGCGTTGATCATCTTGTCGTCGACGTCGGTGAAATTCTGGATGTGACGGACCTTGAATCCACGATACTCCAGATACCGACGGACGATGTCGAACACCACTGCCGACATCGCGTGGCCGATATGAGACGCGGCGTAAGGCGTGATCCCGCACACGTACATTCGCACCTCGCCGTTGGGCGCGGTGAATTCTTCGAGTTTGCCGGAGAGGGTGTTGTAGAGTTTCATCGTATGTTGGACAGGGTTGCCACGGCCATGCCGGCGATTCCCTCGCCCCGACCCGTGAACCCAAGTCCGTCAGTTGTTGTAGCTTTGACGTTGACCGAGTCCGTTGTCGTCCGGAGAGCGTCGGCCAGTGAAGATTCGATGTCCGCTATGTGCGGGCGAAGGATCGGGCGTTCGGCGATTATTGTAGCATCAACGTATTCCACTCGCCAATTGGCCTCGGCGATGATGGCGACCGTTTGAGTCAGCAGACCGACACTGACCGCGCCCTCGTATTGTTGGTCGTCCGACGGAAAGTGAAGTCCTATGTCGCCCAGTCCCGCTGCCCCCAAAACGGCGTCGATCACCGCGTGCGTCAGCACATCGCCGTCGCTGTGGCCGGCGAGGCCTTTGTCATGCGGGATGGCCACGCCTCCGAGCACCAGGTTCCGGCCGTCGACAAGCGGGTGCACGTCGACGCCCAGACCGAATCGGGTCGTCACAAGACACCGGGCGCGCCGGCGTTGCTTCGAGCCGAGAGGATGCTTTCGGCCAGCGCAACGTCGTCGTGGGTCGTCACTTTCAAGTTCTCGTACGCCCCGAGGAACAGCTTTACCGGAACGCCGAGAGCTTCGACCATCGACGCGTCGTCAGTGACGTCACCGGTCAATCGCTCGTGGGCGTTTCGGAGCGTTGCGGTTCGGAACGCCTGCGGGGTCTGCGCGGCCCACAGCGTCCGCCTGTCGGGCGTTTCGTTCACGATCATGTCGGGCCCAGCCACTTTGATGGTGTCCTTCACCGGAACGGCAGCCGAAGCCGCGCCAGTCTCGGCGACCGCGTCAAGCGCTCGGGAAACCAGGCCGCGGTCGACGAAGGGTCGGGCGCCATCGTGGACGATGACGAAGTCGCACTCGCTCAGAATCCGAAGGCCGTTTGCCACCGAGTCCTGTCGTCGGGCGCCTCCTCGCACGACGGTTTCGACCTTCGCCAGGCGGTGTTCACGCACAAGCGTCTCGCCCCGCTCAAGTGCGCTTTCCGACAGGACCAAGACGATGCCTTGGATTTCGGGAGCCGCCTCGAATGCGTTGAGGCAGTGCAGGATGAGCGGCATCCCGCCCAGCGGCATGAATACTTTGTCCAAGCCGTCCATTCGGCGACTGTCGCCCGCCGCCACAACAATAACCCCCACCGTCGGGTGGGGGTCTCGATCATCGCTGCCGGTCATTCCTGACAATTACTGGCTCCGCCTCGGTTGTGCGAAGATTATACAGCCCGCCGCGGTCTGAAGCACTCGCGTGATCGTAACGTCTGCGTCTCGATCGAGGTAGCCGATTCCGGATTCGACCACCACCATAGTCCCGTCATCCAAGAAGCCGACTCCTTGTCCGGGTTCCTTGCCTTCCTGGATGATCTTGAGCGTCATGCCCTCGCCGGGCATGACGGCGGGCCTCACCGAGTTTGCGAGCTCGTTCACATTCAGCACGTTGACGCCTTCGATCTGCGCGACGCGGTTCAGATTGTAATCCGTCGTAAGGATGGAGGCGTTCAAGCTCTTGGCCAGTTCGACGAGCTTTCGGTCGACCTCCATCCCGTTGCGGTAGTCGACGTCGATCACTTCGGTCCGGACACGACCTTCTTTTCGAAGTTCGTTCAGCATCTCGAGACCGCGTCTACCTCGGTTGCGACGAAGCGAGTCGGTCGAGTCGGCCACATGCCGCAACTCATCCAAAATGAACCTGGGGATCATCAACGTGCCCTGAAGGAAGCCGGCGGCCGATATCCCGGCGATCCGGCCGTCGATTATCGCGCTCGTATCGACTAAAACGTTTATCAGGTCCTGATTGTTGTTGGCAATGCCGTTGGTCAAGGGGTGATCGGAATCGTTCAAGAGATTTCGGAATATGTCCCGGCGTGGCGCGAGCATGACCATGCCGCCCAGGTAAGCGAGGAAGATGCTCAATGCGATCGGTAAGGCCGTGCCGGCCCAACCAGGCGTTCGGGCCACTGGAATCGAGGCGAGCAAAGCGATCATCAGGCCCAACAGCAGCCCAACGAGACCTGAGAGCAGTCTGGAGGTCGGGATGGCCCGCATCTGCTCTGAGAGCCTCCGAGCAGCGCGGCCTGCGACACGAGGCGTTGCAACCAATCCGATGGCAGCGCCACCCGAGGCCAGTCCGAGCACCAGTGGCACATAGTACTCAGGGCCCCATACATCGGCTATGTACTCGCCGAGTCCCCACCCACCCGTTGCGAGCAAAGCGCCTCCCAGGAGGCGTGGCATAACATCCGCGACCATTCCGTGTACCTGTCCCTCACTTCCGCGGGGCGGCCGAGAGCATGCGCCTGGCATTGCTCAGCGATCCACGCCTCATCGCGAAGTTGGGTCGCGCAATCAATGAGGTAATTGACAGCTAGAAATGCTACCATTCCGTTGGCTTCAGAATATCATCCCACCTATACAGTGTCTATAGCGTCAGGTCTCTCGACGCTCTGATTCGAAATGCGCTTCGGGTTCCGGTGTCTTGACTCGTGAATTGGCGCCGGATACATCTTGGCGGCGAATCGGGTCATGGGATCGCATGCTTAGCTCTCGTTGGGCGGCGATTGAGGTGTCATGTTGCTCCGCTGGTTGAAAAGGGCGGCACTTGGCCTGCTGGCTCTGACAGCGTTGGCCGTGTTGCTTGCGGCGGTCACGCCCCAGGGTCGAACCGGTGTGCGAACGGCCCTGTTCCTCCCGCAAGTGCTCCCGACATTCCCTGTCAAACCGCAGGAGTGGTTCACGGGAAAGCCTACTCGCGAGGAGGTCGTCTACCCGCTGGCTGTTGGCTCCGGCGTCGCCGACCTGTATCGCCCGGCGTCTGATGGCAGACATCCGGCGGTCCTGCTGTTTCTCGGCGTCAACCCCGCGGGCAGGGACGACTCCCGCGTGGTTGGGCTGGCGGAAGGTCTCGCACGCGCGGGCGTCGTCGTCATGATCCCGTGGTCCGACACGATGACGCAGAAACGGGTCTCCGCGGGGGAGATCGACAACCTGGTCCACGCCTTCCAGCACCTCGTCAGCCTGGACGTGGTCGATCCCGAGAAGGCGGGGATGGGCGGGTTCTGCGTCGGGGCGTCGTTTTCTACCGTGGCCGCACAGGACCCGCGCGTCCGCGACCAGGTGCGATTTGTGAACTTCTTCGGCGGCTACTACGACGCCCGCGACCTGGTGGCATCGGTGGTGTCATCGACTCGGTTCGGAGACGGGACCGAGGAGTCCTGGTCGCCGGACAAGCTGAGCGTCGAGGTCGTCTACACCCACCTGGTGGAGGGTGTGAGCGATCTCGCCGAGAGGGAGTTGCTGTACCGCGTCTTCGTCCTGCGTGACGCAGTTCTCGACGATGCAGTAGCAGCCGGGTCGTCTTCGGAGGCACGCGTAGTCTTCGAACTGCTGTCCGGGGTCGATCTTGCTCGGGCCAACGAGCTCATCGACGCTTTGCCACAAAGGGCGCTCGACGCGCTCGACGCCATCTCTCCCAAGACTCGGATCGACCAGCTCAACGCCCGTGTGCTCATCATGCACGACCGGGAGGACGATCTTGTGTCGTCCGAGGAGTCGCGCAGACTCGCGGCGGCCCTCGCAGATCGCGGCGACGTGTACCACACGGAATTCTCCCTGTTTAAGCATCTCGATCCCACCCGGGCGGTCAGCCCGCCCGTCTACGTCAAAGAGCTGCTCAAGCTGTACCTGCACATGTACCACGTACTGAAAGAGTTGTCGTGACTCCGGACGCCCCAGAGTGTCAAGATCTGAAATGGGGCGACACTTTTGATTTGCGAACGAATGTGCAGCTTCGCTCGACCGGAACATGCGCTGGGCGATACGTTCCCAACTTGATACCCTAGCTATGCGGCAGTGCATTGGAGATGGCGACACATGCAAAAAGAGTTCCACGACAAGGTTGCGTTGGTATTTGTCAGGGACGAGAAGGTTCTCGTGGCTCTGAACCGCGGGAACGACACCTGGTATCTACCAGGAGGCCACCGCGAGGCACGGGAGACTGATGAGCAAACGCTGATTCGAGAGATCGAGGAAGAACTGGCCGTGGACATCCATCCCGACACCATCCAGCATTTCGACACATTCGAAGCGCAGGCGCATGGGTCGCCGACCGGATCGGTTGCCAGAGTCGCGTGCTACTCCGCTGCATTCGACGGAGAGCCCGTCGCGAGTTCAGAGATCGTCGAAATCGCCTTCATTTCCTATGCTCAGAGACAGCAAACGTCAGAGCCAACAAAGCTCGCTCTCGACAAGCTGAAAGAACAAGGGCGCATAGCTTGACGCCGCTCGTGAGCCGTCAGTGTCTGACCGTCAGACTACGACATGTCGCGACACGCCGCTCATCGATCGGAGCCAGCATGACCTGCACGAGGTTGTTGGCCCCTGTCCTTGAATTGCTATACACTTGCCGGGGGCGAATTCCCGGCCAATTGAGCCGACTCGTCTGACGTTGAAGACACGGCCAGCGCAACGTCAAGAAATCAGGCCGATCTTGAGAATGACCGACGACCGAGTTCGGGTTGGCGACGAAAGAGGAGGCAGACTTGGCATACGCATTCAATCACGTTCACTTGAAGGCTCCCGATCCCGGAAAGACGGCTGACTGGTACATCCAGGCGTTCAATTTCAAGATCGTGAGTGACAACGCACGTGCATCGGGCGACAGGTTCATCCGTTGCGAGACCGAGGACGGCATCGTCGTAAACATCTCGGGCGGGCGCACCGGCGAATCGTTGGCGGACGGCAACGCCGACGTCCATTGGGGCCTCGAACATATAGGCATCACCATCGACGACATGACGTCGGAAATCGCTCGCCTGGAGGGCTTGGGCGCGAAGCTGAAGGAAGGGCCAACGTCGATACCGGGAGGTCCGACCATTGCGTTCATCGAGGCGCCGGACGACACCCGCATCGAGCTCTTGCAGCTCCCTTAACCGGATCGGTCCGAACCAACCATTTTCGGCCACGTTAGGCGTACGCGACCGCAAGCGATCACGGGTTTCATGTCAGAAGGCCCCATTGGCTCCAGACCATAGAAAGCCGAGGAATGAACGATGCCCAGGAGATCGTACTTCCCAAACCCAAATAACAAGCCCGCGGGCTTCTCGCCGGCCACCAGGGCGGGAAATTTCGTCTTTGTCTCGGGTCAGGTGGGCGTCGACGCCGACGGGAACCTGGTCGGCGAGGGCGACTGCGGCGCGCAGTCCAGGCAGTGTTTCGCGAACGTCGAGGCCGCGTTGGCAGCCGCCGGCGCCACGATGTCCGACGTAACGAAGATCACCGCGTTCTTGATCAACGCCGAGGACTATCCAGCATACGCAACCGCGCGGTCTGAGAGCTTTGTCGATGCGGGACCAGCCAGCAGCACCGTGTTCGTCAAGGGTCTGGTGAGGCCCCAGTTCCTGGTGGAGATCGAAGCCACCGCGGTTCTCCTCTAAGGACATCGAATCATGGTCGACGATTGCATATTCTGCAAGATCAGGGACGGCGAGATCCCAAGCGAGATACTCCACCGCGACGACCACTGTTTCGCCATCCGGGACATCGCGCCGGCAGCTCCAACGCACTTGTTGGTTATCCCGTTGGAGCACTTCACCTTCCTGCAGGGCATGACGCCGGAGTTCCATCCGACACTCGACGCGATGTTCACAGCCGCGCGAGACCTGGCGGCCGCGGAGGGCATCGTCGGTTCGGGATACAGGCTGACGATCAACCAGGGCGCCGACGCGGGGCAGGCGGTCGATCATCTTCACCTGCACGTACTGGGCGGGAAGCCGCTGGGACCGGTCGGATAGACCAGCGATGAACGGCCTCCCGGCGAGCATTGAGTCTCGATTGTCGGTTTTACCGGACGGTCTGCGCAGTCATATCGAGCGTGCCCGAGCGGTTGGTCGCGACCTCGCAGCCCGTCACCGTGTCGATGCACGCGCCGTCGACACGGGCGTCGCGGCACATGACCTCGCCCGCGCCCTGGACGACGAACAACTGCTGTGCGAAGCGGATCTCCGCGGAATCGATATCACCCCACTGGAGCGCGGGGCCCCGATCCTCTTGCACGGCGCCATCGCCGCAGATTGGCTGTCGCACGGCCGCGATGTGATCGACGCCAGGGTGCTCGATGCGGTTCGATGGCACACCATCGGCCATCCAGGCATGGACGATGTCGCCAAAGTTGTGTTCCTCTCCGACAAGCTCGACCCTCAAAAGGTGGAGGTGTATCCGTATCTCGTCAAGGTCGAGACCCTGGCCTCGCGCGACATGGACGACGCCATCTTGGAGTACGTGAACCGCGAGATAGAGCACCTCGTAAGCAATGGCCTGCTCATCCATCCGGCCACCATTGACTTGCGAAACGAGCTCCTCATGCGCCTGGCTCGCGTCGAATCGCCCAGAATCGACGATCCGAACGAACCGTGAGTCGACCATGAACACTGCGCTGCATCGAGATCTGGCCCGCATCCTCGGCGAGGATGGGGTCGCATCCGACACGGAGACGCTGGTGCGCTTCGGCGGCGACGCCCTGGGCGCCTACAGAGCGTTCCGCGCCACGTCGCAGCTGGACAGTCGGGCTGCAGCGGTAGCTTGGCCCACCGACAGCGGCCAAGTCACCGGCTTGCTCCGGTACGCGAATTCGAACCGGATACCGGTTGTACCCTACGGCGCGGGGACCGGCGTCATGGGCGCGGCCGTCTCCGCGGACGGGGCGATCGTTCTCAACCTACAGCGAATGAACAATATCCTGGACGTCAGCGCCGGGGACTTCACCGCTCGTACACAACCGGGGGTGATCTTGGAAGACGCCCATGCCGCGATGAAAAGCGAAGGTCTTCGATTGGGCCACGACCCTTGGAGCCGGCCCATCGCTACGGTTGGCGGAGCGATCTCCACCGACGGGGTCGGGTACACGGCGGCGGCCCACGGTCCCATGGGCGATCAGGTGCTGGGACTGGAAGTCGTACTGGCAGACGGGGAAACGATCCGGACACGAGCCGTTCCGAAGTCATCGTACGGGCCGTCGCTGGAGCGGCTGTTCATCGGCTCCGAGGGGACTCTCGGCGTCATCACCGAGGCGACGATCAAGGCGTTCAGGCGCCCCGAGTCGCGAGTCATGCGTTCATTCGTGTTTCCGGAGTTCGAAGCCGGGTTCGAGGCAATCGTTGCGATGCAAGCCGAGGGCGTATCGCCGGCCGTGATGGACTACGGCGACGAACCGGCGGGCGGCGGCGCACCCGAGGCCACGCTGTACGTTTCCTTCGAAGGGTTCGCTGCACACGTCGAGACGCACGTGGCTCAAGCGGAGTCGGTTTGCACCAGGCACGACGGTCGAGACGGCGAACCCGGCGAGGTGGAGCAATACTGGCGGACGCGACACTCATCGGCGGAGCGCTACCGCGAGGAAGTTCTCAATAGCCCGGACCCTGCCGCCCGACGACTCCGTCGGTCTTCGTATCGGATGGACTACCTGCACATGGCGCTGCCGATCTCGCAGGTGCTCGAGTACCGACGACGGTGCGCACTGATTCTCGAAGAACGCGACATCGGGGTCCGGGAGTGGTCTGTCTGGGGCCGACCGGAGTTCTTCTCCATGCTGATCGTCGACGAGCGCGGCTCAGACGCCCCCGAGTCACGCAACATGGAGCAGACGATCGATGCCGTGCTCACGCTGGCTCAAGACATGGGCGGGACGATGGAGTACTGCCACGGAATCGGCCTAAAGCTGGCGCATCTGACACCTGCCGAGTTGGGCAGCGGGTACAAGCCCGCTCGCGACATCAAAGCGGCGCTTGACCCCAACGGGATACTCAACCCCGGGAAGCTGCTCGGGTAGGTATGTCTCTGGTCGGGCGGCTGTTCCGTGCCCACCCGCCCGCCCTGCGGAGATTTGGTGGACTGGGGCCACATCCCCCAGTCCCCTTGCCAGAGGGGAGCGTCCCTCTGGACTCCCTCTCATCGTTTCGAGGCAGTTCATGAGCCCGCGTCGTCAGATCCGATTTGTTGTACGCCTATTGAGGCAACCCCGTGCCCTCGGGCATGCCTAGCATCAAGTTCATGTTCTGGATGGCGCCGCCGCAGGCGCCTTTGCCCAGGTTGTCCAGGAGTCCGATGAGCAGCACGTGACCGGAAGCATGCGAGACGACGTGCAATTCGATCCGGTTGGTGTCGTTGCACACCTGCGGGTCGAAGCTGAAGTCGTTCACAGGCAGAGGACTCTCTTGGGGAGCGACGGTTACGAATGGCTCGTCCTTGTAGCGTTCGCGCAGAATCTCCCACACGTCGTCGCCGGTCGTGTCGTCGCGGAGTTGGGCGGCATTGATCGGCGTCTGGACGCGCATGCCGCAGCGGAACGGACCAACCGAGGGCACGAACTGCGGCTCGACGGACAATCCCGTGTACTTCATCATCTCGGGGACGTGCTTGTGACGTTGAGTCAGAGCGTACGGCGCTTCGTAGGGGAGCGACTCCAGTCCGGATTCGGGATTCTCCCAGCGCTCTATCATCGAACGGCCTCCGCCCGAGTATCCGGACAGCGCATTGATCGACACCGCCAGGTCGTCGGAGACCATGCCGGCTTCGACAAGCGGGCGCGTCAGCAGGATGAACGCCGTAGGGTAGCAACCGGGGTTCGTTACGAACTTCGCCTCGCGGATCGTGTCGCGCTGATCGGCTTGAAGCTCCGGCAGGCCGTACGTCCAACCGTCAGCGACGCGATGCGCCGTGCTGGCGTCGATGATGCGCGTGTCGGAGTCCCCCGCCCATGCGGCCACTTCGCGGGCCGAATCGTCGGGAAGACACAAGATCGAGACGTCCGATTCGAAGACCTGCTCCTGTCGCGCCTCAATGTCCCGGCGGTTTTCGTATGGCACTTCCAGAAGCTCAACGTCGTCGCGTCGCGCCATCCACTCGCGGATGCGCAAACCCGTCGTGCCGCTCTGACCGTCGATGTAGACCTTGGGGAGCATGGTCCTGTCCTTCCACAATGGCGCCGATTCGCGATGACCTTGATTTGGAGGCCACTCGTTGATGTTACCAAGCGCGGGCTTGTCCGCTCAACCATAGGATTGAGTGACGCTTGGTCAGGCCATGCGGTAACCGCCCTGTTCGCTCTCGGCTGACGCGTATTCCCGCGACCAACGACGCTCGATGCCGTCACGCCAGTCCTCCGCGAGTCGCTTGAGTCCGGCAGTGATTGCCGGCTCCGCTTCGGCAAGGTTGACCGATTCGGACGGGTCGTCGTCGAGATTCGCCAGGTGGACATCCGCGATTGGCTCTTCGTGCTCGACGAGCTGGCCGTTGAGGACCAGCTTCCACATGCCGCGTCGGACGGCGGTCTGGCTCCCCAGCTCCCAGAAGATCGGGCGTTCATCTAGCGTCGTGTTCGCGGTCAGATGCTCCAGCAAGCTGACGCCGTTCATCTCGAATTGACTCTTGTCCACGCCCGCCGCTTCGAGCACGGTGGGTACGATGTCCATCGACGCACAGGGCTGGTCGGACACGTGTCCGGCCGCGATGCGATCCGGCCAGTGGGAGATCGCGGGCATGCGGACGCCGCCCTCGAACAGACTGAATTTGTGTCCCTTCAGTCCACCGGACGTTCCGCCATAGTACGGGTCTTGATTGCCGTCCAACCAGTTGCGGGTCTCGCGTGACGGTCCGTTGTCGGACGTGAAGAACGACAGCGTGTTGCTGGTTGCTCCCAGACGCTCGACTTCGTTCATGATCTTGCCCACGGCGTCGTCGACGGCGCTGATCATCGCGGCCATGACCTGTCGGTCCCACGGCAACTCCGAGAACCGGTCCATGTACTCCTGCGGGGCGTGCATCGGGTAATGCGGCGCGTTGAACGGGACGTACAGGAAGAACGGCTTGTCCGAAGCGCTCATCTCCCTTAGGTACTCGATCGCTTTGTCGGCGATGAGTTCGGTGAAGTATTCGCCGTTGCGCCAGATCTCTTCGTTGTCTTCCCAGAGGTCGTGCGTGGGGTCCAAACCAGGTCCTGGGCGGTTCGCGCCGTGGTAGAAGATATGCGAGTAGTAATCGATGCAGCCAGCGAAGAACCCGAACGACCTGTCGAATCCGTGACTTTGAGGACGCGAGTCTTCGGTTAGTCCCAGGTGCCACTTCCCGGCCATCGCCGTCTGGTAGCCCGCTTCTCGGAGCATCGTTGCGAGCGTGGGCGACGATTGCGGCAACCCGGAAGTCCGTCGGTGTCCGCGCAAAATTGACCTCACTCCGGCGTTGCCCGGGTAACGGCCGGTCAGTAGGGCGGCGCGCGACGGGCTGCATACCGGGCTGTTCGAATACCAGTCGGTGAATCGGACTCCGTCGTTGGCCATGCGATCCAGGTTCGGCGTCCGGAAGTCAGTGGCGCCCATGCACGACAGGTCGCCGTAACCCTGGTCGTCGGTGAAGAAGATGATTACGTTGGGTCTGTCCACGACGCGCTCTCCTTGCATTGAGATCAACTGCCTTGTCGCTGTTTTGATCGGGGCGACTCAGACCATCTTGCCCTGCTCATCGCCGCTGGGGATGGTTCGCAGCATTAGTGAAGTGCGCCGCGCTCCGTCAGATCGTCCAATTTATCCGACGGAAATCCCAGGATCTGACCGAAGACGTACTCGTTGTCCTCGCCCAGCAGGGGCGCTCCTCGTTTGATACGGCCAGGGGTCTCTGACATCTTCCACGAAGGGCCGGTCAGCATGTGGGGACCCATCTCCGCATGGTCCACCTCTACGAAGAAGCCGCGGTCTTTGATGTGAGGGTCCTCCATGAGTTCATCGCTGGTCAGGGTGGCGACAGCAGCCACGCCCACTGCCTGCAGGGTGTGCATGACTTCGTAGTGGGTATGCTGCTCCGTCCACTCCTGAATCAACTCGTCCAAGATGTCTTGGTTGCTCCAGCGCTGCAGAGCTTCCGAGAACCGCTCGTCCAGTGACCACTCCGGGTGGCCCATTGCGTTTGCCATTGCCGCCCACTCGTCATCGGTCGCCACGGCGATGGACACCCACTGGTCGTCGCCGCTGCACCTGTAGACGTCGTGGGGCGCCAATATGTCGTCGCGATTGCCCTGGCGCTCGCGGATTCGCTGGTTCAGGCTATAATCCATAATGCCCTGGGGCAAAAAAGAGGCCATGGCCTCGTACTGGGAAACGTCGATCCGCTGTCCTTCCCCCGTTTTGGCGCGATGATGCAGAGCGGAGACCGAAGCAAAGGCGCCCATGAGCCCCACGGTTTGGTCCGAGAGCGCGCTCTGGTCCCCGAACGGCCGCTCCGCCAGTCCGGACAGCGATGTCAGGCCGGAAAAGTTGCTGGCATGCTCGCCGTAGGAGACGTAGTCTTTGTAGGGGCCGGCGCCGCCGAAGCCGCTAAGTGACACCATGATGATGTCGGGACGTATCGCCTTCAGTGAGGGGTAATCGAGTCCGAGGGACGGCATGACTCGCGGCGCGAAGTTTTCCACCACCACATCGCATGTCGAAATAAGCTCGGTCAACAGCTCCATTGCGCCGGGCGTCTTCAGATTGAGTGTGCAGCCCAGCTTGTTCCGGTTGTAGAAGCTGAATGTGGCGTTGCGGTTGATGCCGAACTCGCCGTCTTTGTGCGGAGGTTCGCGTCGAACCGTGTCGAGGCGGGAGGCTGTCTCGATCTTGATGACTTCGCCGCCCATGTCGGCCAGTTGCTTGGTGCAATACGGGCCGGCCCAAACCCATGTGAAATCGACCACCCGGACGCCTGCTAAAGCCGTTGAATCCATTTATGCCCCTGTGTTGATCTCGAATCCATTGTTGATGCCCGTAATGCCGTGAGCGCCATCCGGAGTCATCGATGATCAGATAGCAATGCGACTCCGCCCGGACGCACTCAGATGACTCCCGCCTCGGTCAGTTCCGCGAGTTGCTTGGCGGTGTACTTCAACCGACCGGAGAATATATCCTCGTTGTGTTCCCCGAGCAACGGGGCCGTCTTACGGATGCTCCACGGCGTTTCCGAGAACGTGTAAGCGGCCGACGGATACTCGGCAACGCCCACTTGAGGATGGTCCGCCTCGACGAAGAAATCTCGCGACCGCAAGTGCTCGTCGGCCATCACGTCCCGCATGTCGGCCATCTTGGACGCGGGCGCCCGGTTGTTTTGGGCCAGCTTGACGATCTCGTCTTTGGTGTGGGCCATCGTCCATTCCATCATCATCAGCCGGAGGACGTCGGCGTTGTCGGCCCTGCCCTGCTTGGTCTGACACCAGTCGTCCTTAGACCACTCAGGATTGCCCATGGCGTCCATCAGCGCCTGCCACTGGAACTCTTCGCGCCCGGTGAGCTGCACGCTGCCGTCTTTGCACGGGAGAAGCTGCATCATGGCCGAGCGCGTGTCTGTCGCCCGCCCCACAACTCGGCCCGTGATCTGATAGTTGGCGAAGGCTGCCCCGATGCAGGACGCAACGCACTCCTGGGCCGACACGTCGATGTGCTGACCCTTGCGGGTGCTGTTGCGACTGAAAATGGCGCAGATCGTTGCTATTGCAGCCGACGCGGCCGTGTGGAAATCGGCGATAGTCCCGGCGCCCTTGAGCGGCGGCCCGGGTCCCTCTTCGAGAAAACGCTCCCGCCAGATGTAACCAATGCCGCCGGCGTGCCAGACATTCAAGTCGAAGGCACGGTAGCCGGAATACGGTCCGGTCTGACCGAAGGGGGTGATGGATGTCACGACAAGACGGGGATTGATCCGCTTCAAGCTCGCGTAATCCAGACCCAGCCGGCTCATGACTCCCGGCGGGCAACTCTCCACGAGCACGTCCGCATCGGCCACGAGTTTCTTGAAGATCTCCGCGCCGCCAGATTTCGCGGGCGACATGGTCACGCCGAGTTTGTTCGTGTTGAGATAGGCGAAGAATCCGCTGCGCTCCGGATGAGGGGCGCCATCTTTGAAGGGGCCGTAGCGCCGGGCCACGTCGCCGCGCTCAGGCCGTTCCACTTTGATCACCTCGGCGCCTAGATCGGCCAGAAGCTTGGCACAGAACGGGGCTGCGACCATCTCGCCAAACTCGATAATCCGCAGATCCGATAGAGCCTGTTTGCGCTGTTGGGTCACACTCGATTCCTCACGAGAGAGATGACTGTGTCGGCCGCGCTACAGCGTCAATCGACCGTTCTCCAGAACTGTTTGGCCATCGGCTTTCATCGTGGCGTCGGAGAGGAACAGCCACTGGTGGTAGCTCGACAAGTAATCTCCGCCGGACTCCTGGTTGTCGCCGAGACTGAATCGCACGATTCCGTCGCCGTAACCGTAGTAGCTGATGATCTTCTCGTGCCCCGGCAGCATCGTCAACGCGGGGCTTACGCCGGCGTTGAACTCGCCGAACCGATCGTAGTCGCCGGTCTGCAAACCCCACATCGCCTGCAAAAATTTGTTGTGGTGCTGAGACTTGACGCTCGTGATGCGGTTGCCTTGAAACTCATAGGTCAGCGTGCCGACGCGGCGTCCGGCGAACGTCTCGTCGGTGCAGACCAGCGTGCCTTCGGTGTCGAGGATGTCGACGGTTCTGATAGCGCCAGCGGGCAACTCGACCTCGCGGTCTCGCGCGCTTCCGGGCCGGGCGTAGCCGTTGATGAACTCTTTGGATGCGATTCCGTTGCCCCGATGAAAGTGCGCGTCCTCCAACCGGAATCTGATGTTCGTGCCCGCCGGATTGGTGATCTCGATCGCGCTGTTCAGCATGGCTTCGACGAGCCGCTCCTGACGCACCGTTAGCGCTTCGTAGTCGATGTACAATGCCTGCTCGTACATCTCCGAAAGCTTGCGAAACGTGTCGGCGTCGTATTGCGCCATGATCCAGTGAAAGTGGATTGCCCGCCCCTGCCAGGTCTTCAATATCTTCTCGGTCTGACCCGGGTTGAGGCTCCAGTGATTGGGAAGCCATATGTAAATGTCCGCCAAGTCGAAGAGCGCCGAGAGCGCCTGGTCCTCCATCTCGATGAGCCCGGGGTCTTCGCGACGACGCATCCCGACGCGTGCGGATTGGAGTCCCGGCGAATAGAGCACGCCCGCGAACAGCTCCACGGCGCCAGCCTTGAGTATCTCGATCCGGACCTGCTCCAATAGCTCAGGGAAGTAGGTCGGATCGGCATGGATGATGATTTTCTCGCCAGGCTGGGTTTGCAGGGACCCGTGGATGATGAGCTTGGCCATTCTCGACCAGTCGCCTTGAAAATCGTACGATGGCGCCATTTCGAAATAGTCCTCCGCTGACGCCCGTGTCCGGTCGAGCGCGTCCCCAATCGCAGTCCGTGATTGCGCGTTGCGTTGGCGCGTAGATTACCAACAAGTCCTGAGTCGGTCAAACACCGGACGTTTGAAGGAGACGCCAATCAGGCGCGTACGTGTGGTGGATTGCCGTTGACAGCAAACCGGGGCCATCCGGCGTGTCAGCGTCTAGGAGATTCAGAGATCGCCGCGCACGGTCACTGGCGTTCCGACGCCCACTCCCAGCCGTCGAGCGGCGCTGTCCTGCGTCCATGCGATCTCGACGCTGCCGTGGCTTCCGACGATGGCCAGCAAGCCCGCGGCCTCGGTGTAGAACGTGCTCAACGAGGAGATGCGACTACCCGCGATCTCGATATTCGTCACTTTCGCGGATCGGGCAAGCCGAATGTTGGTGACGAGATTTCCAAAGCGGTCAACGGAGACGACTGTTCCGTCAATCCTCCCCTGCTGCCGTCGGACACTTTGATCCGGCAGGACTTCGACGTATTCGATTGCCGTGCCGATGCGGTCCGGCGCGACCCCGGCGCCCAAGTGGCCCGCAACGGGGCCGAATACGTCTCTGCCGTGAAACGTCTGGCTGACTGGCTGCCGCCACAGATCTTCGTGATCGATCACATACGCGGTGCAATCCGCGGGCAACGTAGCTCTGTGCGTCTGGCCCGGATGATCAACGATGGCATCGACCTGAATCGTTGGCACGACAGGTTTGCCCAGACGCTTAAGCACCTCGGTGAATACGCCGTTGTCCGGTCCGACGAACCCGGCATCCGGTGTCAGCAGCAGCAAAGGCTGCCGATCGGAGCCCACGCCCGGATCGACCACGACCACATGTATCGTATCCGGTGGATAGTAAGGCGTGGCCGACGCCAGCACCTGGCTGGCTTGAGCCACGTCGTGAGCGTCGATCTCGTGGGTGATGTCGATGATGCGGGCCCCAGGGCAAACTGTGAGAATCGCGCCCTTCATGGCGGCCGCGTATCCGTCCCGATTGCCGAAATCGGTTGTCAGCGTGATCAGAGGGGAAGGAAAGGAGGTCATGTTCAGGGCGTCCGATCGCCGTTAGCGACGCTGCCGCCCAAATGCGGCTAGAAGTAACGCGCGCTGAGGATCGAGAGGGTGACGAATACGATGACCAGGAAGATCGTGAACCTGAACAACGTCAACTCGAGGCCGCGTCGGGTCCGGAACGAACCTTCGGCAGACCCGAAAAGGCCGGTGCCCTGGCCTTTGACTTGGAGCAGGATGGCTATGCCAAGCAGCAAGGCGACCGCGATTTGCAATATGTTCACGACAGTTATAGGCACTCGGAAACTCCGTCTGGTTTTGGTTGCGTTACATTGTACCGCAAATCACGCCACGGCTCGACGGCGGACGTTGCGGCTCACGTCCATGACCGCTGTCGCCAACTTCTCAGAGTGGTGACGAATCGGGTGGTCGGGGTCCGTGAGGTCGGTCAGATTGAGTTGAACGTCGATCAGATTCCATCCGTCGCTGACCACCGGCTCTCCGATGTACGAGCCGAGGTCTAAGGGTTCGTTGTTGGCCACGACGTAGTCCACGATCTCCGGGAACGTGTGTTGCTGCAGGGTCGCGAGGTGTTCCGCGACCGTGTAGCCTTGGGTTTCGCCCGCCTCTGTCGCGACGTTGCAGACGTAGACTTTGGCAGCCTTGGTCCGGCGCATCGCGTCGGCGACGTCCTTGACGAGCAGGTTGGGCAAGATGCTCGTGTACAAACTCCCCGGACCGATGACGATCAGTTCGGCGTCTTCGATGGCCTCGATCGCCGGCTGGAACGCCTGCGCATCCCGGGGAACGATGTCGAGCCGCTCTATCAGACCGCCTCGTTTTGTGATCATCGATTCGCCGTCAACCACGGCTCCGTCAGAGAATCTAGCGCGCAAATTCAGATTCTCCAGCGTGGCTGGCGCAACCCTGCCGCGCACCGCCAACACACGGCTCGACTCCAACAGCGCTTCCTCGAAGCTCTGTGTGATGTCTGTCATTGCGGCGATGAACAGATTGCCGAAGCTGTGGCCCTTGAGCCCGTCCCCTTGGTCGAACCGATACTGAAACAACTCGGCGAGCAGAGACTCGTCGTCGGACATGGCCACCAGACAGTTGCGGAAGTCTCCCGGGGGAATGACGCCAAGTTCCCGCCGCAACCTGCCGGAGCTGCCCCCGTCGTCGGCGACGGTGATTATCGCGGTCAGGTTGTCGGTGTGAGCTTTGAGGCCTCTCAGCAGCACCGATAACCCGGTGCCGCCGCCGATGGCGACAATCCTCGGGCCACGACCGCGCGACCATCGGTTGAATATGGTCTCAGCGATGTTTTCGATGGGCCTTGACGCCAGCAGCACGGGACTCAGCGTCTTATAGAGGCCGTACATCGAAAGCAGGATCGCCAGACCACCCACGGCGAGCAACAAAAAGCCTTCAAAGTACCACGGCAGGAAATCCGGAAAAGTCAGGTCGAAGAACTTGCGCAAGAGGTAAGCCAACCCAATGGAACAGACGGCAATGCCAAAAGCCGCCGCCGCCGCCCATCGTTTCACGCCCACGCCTGGATACAAGAGGCGAACGACCTTTCTCCAGCGCCTTGGCAAAGCGCTGTTCTCCGGATGACGGGCGCCGTTGGAGTCAGGGTCGCGGCGCATTACTTCAACGCCTCCAGATTGTCTTTCAGCATCTCGGTCGCGATCTGGGGATTCGCTTTCCCTCTGGTGGCTTTCATGACCTGGCCTACCAGGAAGCGGATGGCGGTCTCTTTGCCGTCGATGTAGTCTTGCACAGGCTGCGGGTTGGCAGCGATCGCCTCCGCCACGGCGGCGCTGACGGCTTCCGAATCCGATATCTGAACGAGACCTTCCGCTTCGGCGATGGCTTTCGGGGAACCGCCGGTCGCGAACATCTTCTCGAAGACATCCTTGGCCATGTTCGAGTTCAGCGTCCCCGCGTCGACCAATTCCTGAAGCTCGACTATCTGGTCCGGGCCGATCTTGACGGCGTCAATCGTTAGGTCTGTCTGATTCAGCAACCGGGCCATCTCGCCCAGCAGCCAGTTGCTCACGGATTTTGCCAGATCCTGTTCAACCAAGCCCTTGGCTTGGCCCAACGCCACTGAGCGCTCGAAATAGTCAGCGCTCGCTTTGGACGTCGTCAACAGTTCAGCGTCGTATTCCGACAAGCCGTACTCAGATACAAACCTCGCCATGCGGCGGCGGGGCAACTCGGGGAGCGACTCTCTGATCGAATCGACCCACTCGGGTTGGATCACCAGAGGCGGCAGATCCGGCTCCGGGAAGTAGCGATAGTCGGATGCATATTCCTTGGTGCGCTGCGATACGGTCACTTCGCGATCATCTACCCAGCCGCGAGTCTCCTGGACGATGCGTCCCCCGCCCTCCAGTGTTTCCAACTGCCGCATGGCTTCGAACTCCAGGGCGCGAAACACGGACCTGAAGCTGTTCATGTTCTTGACTTCGACTTTTGAACCGAGCTCGGTTGTGCCAACCGGACGGATGCTGATGTTGGCGTCGCACCTGAAGTTGCCTTCCTCCATGTTCGCGGTGCTTACGTCGATGTACTGGAGCACCGAGTGTAGGTCAATCAGGTACTGCCGCGCCTCTTCAGCGCTGCGGATGTCGGGTTCCCCAACGATCTCCATCAACGGCGCCCCTGCGCGGTTGATGTCCATCAGGCTGTAGCCTTCGCCGAAGTCTTCTGTCCGGTGGATGAGCTTGGCCGTGTCCTCTTCGAGGTGAACTCGAGTAATCCCGAGGGTTCGCTGTTGGCCATCGACATTGACGGTCAAGCTGCCGCCGGAGGCGATCGGCATATCGAACTGGGATATCTGATAGCCCTTCATCAGATCCGGATACGGGTAGTTTTTTCGATCGAACTTCGTGTGGTGAGCGATGTCGCAGCCCAGGGCGAGGCCAGTGCGGATCACGTGCTCGACGGCTTTCCGGTTGATCACGGGCAGCACGCCCGGCATGCCCATGCACACGGGACAGACTACCGAATTGGGGCTCGCCCCCTGGTAGTCCGAGCTGCATCCGCAGAACATCTTGCTGTTGGTCAACAATTGGGCGTGAACTTCCAGCCCAATCACAACCTCGTATTCCATCGCCTGACCGATCTGTGCCCGCGGTTTGAACAGCGGATTGTGCGCAGGCAGCTTCAGTATAGTATTGGGTATTCTCGATTACAACGCCCGTGCGGTTCACTGATCATCGTCATCGTCTTCCGACCAAGCCCCCTCACCGATCAGCGGCACGAATCTACAGCCGCCCAACGTCTTCATCGAGTACCCGTGCTCGGTCCGAGTCAATTTCATCAATTCCTGCTCGGTTCGGCTGCCAACGGGAACAACCATCCGGCCGCCGATCTCCAATTGCTCCACGAGTTCTTTGGGGATTTTGGGCGCCGCGGCGGCGACAACAATGGCATTGAAAGGCGGCTCGTCCGGCAGCCCTAACCTGTCTTCGGCAGGTCGCACATCGACATTGTCGTATCCGAGCGACGCCAGACGGATCTTCGCGGTCTCGGCCAGCCATTCCACCCTTTCCAGACTCACGACCTCTCGCGCCAATTCCGCCAACACCGCGGCCTGGTAACCGCTGCCCGTCCCAAGTTCCAACACTCGGTCCATCCGCTTGATCTCGAGGGCGCTCACGGCAAGGGCAACGATGTATGGTTGGGATATCGTTTGACCGCAAGGAATGGGCAACGCCAGGTCGGCATACGCCACGTGGGCGCTGGCCTCCGGGACGAACGCCTCTCTGGGCACTCTTCGCATCGCTTCCACGACGCGATCGTCCCGCACCTCTGCGCGGATGCGTTCGAACAGATCGTTCTTGTCCGATTCCGAACTCATTGCCTGTCAGAAACCTCAGCAAAACCCCGTGCTGTTGTCGGACGAATCTGATTGCCGTCAACGACGTGATTCGGCGCTTCGCGCGCCATTCGCGTACCGTTTACATCTATGGTGTACGCCTGCGACACCCGGCAGTCGGCCACAACGACTGACAGGCTCTCTTATGCAGGCAGGTTTCTAGCCTGTTTCGGTAAATTGACGAGTCCCAAACCCCATGCTAATCTAGGTGTGTTCTAGCTTTGAACGTACTCGAAGACGGAGTACGTTGTTTGGTCATGCGGCGAGCTTCGAACGAAAGAGTTCGCGTCCGCATGAGGTGAGGCGGCTGAGCTGCGGGCTACGGCTCGCTCAACAGGTGAATAATGCCATCAGACATTGACCTGAAAGATCGTGAGCTACTCAACGTAATCCAGTCGGCGTTCCCTCTCGTGGAGACGCCATTCCGCCACATCGGCGAATCCCTCGGCCTCGACGAATCCGACGTGCTCGAACGCATCCAACGCCTCAAAGACACCAACATCGTCCGCCAGATCAGCGCGATCTTCGACACACGCAGGCTTGGGTACAAGTCGTCCTTGGTCGCCATGCGTTTCGAAGCGGACCGCCTGGACGATTCGGCGCACGTGATCAGCGAGCATCCGGGCGTCAGTCACAACTATGCGCGTGACGGCCACTACAACCTCTGGTTTACGCTGGCGGCGCCACCCGAGGACAGTCTGGAAGACACTGTCGCCGACATGGCCACGGCCACCAATGCCGAAGCTTATCGCCTGATGCCAACGATAAGGTTTTTCAAGATAGGCGTCAACTTCGACATGGTCAAGGGCGAAGGCGCCGGTGACCAGGCCGTAAAGCCGATGCGTCAGGCCGCAAACGGCCAACAGGCCGCACCGCTGACCGACTCGGAGAGACAAATCGTCCGGGAGCTGCAAGAGGACATCTCGATCGAGCCCGCCCCGTTCGAGGCTATGGCCAGCAGGCTTGGGATGAGCCAGACCGACCTCTTCGCTGTGGCCAACGAAATGATCGACGGGGGCGTCATGCGCAGGTTCTCGGCCGTGCTGCATCACCGCAGAGCCGGGTTCAGATCCAACGCAATGGTGGTCTGGAAGGTGCCAAAACAGCGCTCCGAAGAGGTTGGCGCCATCATGGCCGAGTCTAAATGGGTGTCACACTGCTACGAGCGCCCGACCTACCCGGAATGGCCTTACTCACATTTCACCATGGTCCACGCCACCACCCGCGAGGGATGCGAGAAGATTGCCGACGAACTTAGCGCGGCCACCGGGCTGGACGATTTCAAGATGCTCTACAGCACTCGCGAGTACAAGAAGACGCGAGTCAAGTACTTCGTATAGACGCAAGAGGAGGACCTTTGCCTCGTTACTATCCGGTTTTCATAGACGTTACTGAGCGCACATGTGTGGTCATCGGCGGCGGCAATATCGGTCAGGAAAAGGTGGAAAAGCTGCTCGAAAGCGACGCCAACGTCCTGGTCATCAGCCCAGCCGTCAACAAGAAGGTCCAAGACCTGGCCGACGCCGGCTCCATCGCTTGGGAGAGGCGAAAGTACCGACCAGGCGACCTCCAGGACGCTTTCATAGCAATAGCCGCCACGAATGACAACACGGTGAATCGACAGATCGCCGACGAAGCTCATGAGCGAAACGTTCTGCTGAACGTCGTCGACGTCACCCATCTGTGCACTTTCATCGCACCATCGGTCGCCCGTCGCGGCGAGGTGACGATCGCCACCTCCACCGGCGGGGCCAGTCCCGCTCTTGCCAGGACCTTCCGCGAGAAACTGACCAGCAGTCGCATCCTGGAGTACGCCGACCTGGCCCCAGTTCTGGCCGGCGCCCGAGCCGAACTTCGTGCCGCGTCTCTGGTCGTCAAGCCCGACCACTGGCAGACGCAGATAACGGAAGAGCTTCTCGACATGGTGCAGGCGGGCAAGACAGACGAAGCTCGGCAGAAGCTGATGGACGGCCTCATATCCGGAGCGACTCCGACCGCCGCTTCCTGATCTGTTTGGAACAACCTTGTCAAAAGCACGAATCGTTAAGGTAGGCACACGGGCCAGCCCCTTGGCGCTGGCTCAGACAGAGGAGGCAGTCCATCCTCTCGTTCGAGCTTTACCGGAGATACGATTCGAGACCGTCACCATCACGCCTGACGGCGACCGCCGCAAGTCCATGCCGCTTCTGAGCATGGAGCGTGGAATGTTCGTGAAGGAGCTCGAAGCCGCGCTGCTCACCGGCGAAATCGACATTGCGGTGCACAGCGCGAAGGACATGCCCGCCGAGTTGCCGAAAGGCCTCGTCCTGGCCGCATTCCCCGAAAGGAACGACCCTCGCGACGTGCTCGTGGATCGTTGGAGCTCCGGTTTCGACGAGCTTCCGGGCGGCGCGCGGCTTGGCACGAGCAGCCCGCGCAGGGCGGCGCAGATCAAACACCTCCGTCCCGACATAGACGTCGTGCCTGTTCGCGGAAACGTCGGCACACGACTGGAGAGGGCGATGGAAAAACCGTACGACGGCGTGATCCTGGCGGCTGCCGGTGTGGCACGGTTGGGGCGCGAGTCCGAAGTCCATCACTACTTCTCGCCCGAGACGTTCACGCCTGATGCGGGCCAGGGAGCACTGGCGGTCGAAACGCGAAGCTCCGACGACGAACTGCACGCGCTGCTGGTTGCCATCGACCACGCGCCGACTCGAACGGCGGTGACCGCCGAGCGAGCCTTCATCACCGCCATCGGCGGCGGCTGCAAGATACCCGTGGCCGCCTACGCCGAGTTCGTGGACGGATCTCTTCGCATTTCCGCCATGGCCGGACTTCCCGACGGCTCGAGCCTGTTCAGGGTGAGTTTGGACGCCGATCCATCCGCTCCCGAAGCCGCAGGGCGATCGATCGCCCAGGCGTTGACGGACTCGGGCGCGGCGGAGATCCTGAGCCGAGAGACCCCGCCATGAAGACCGGCAAGGTTTACCTCGTTGGCGCCGGACCCGGCGACCCCGGACTGATAACGATGAAGGGCTTCAGGCTTTTGCAGTCGGCCGACGTCATCGTCTTCGACCGCCTGGTCGACAGCGCGGCGTTGGCCCATGCACGCGACGACGCCGAGATGATCGACGTGGGCAAGATCCCGGGCGAGCGCGGCCGAACCCAGGCTCATATCAACGCGGTGTTGATCGAAAAGGCGGTCGAAGGGAAAACCGTGGTGCGGCTGCAAGGCGGCGACCCGTTCGTGTTCGGCAGAGGCGGCGAGGAAGCCGAAGACCTCACCGAGGCGGGCGTTCTGTACGAGGTCGTGCCCGGCGTCACCTCGTCCATCGCGGCGGCGGCCTACGCGGGGATACCTGTCACCCACCGCGCCGTTGCGTCGTCGTTTACCGTCGTCACCGGCAACGAAACGCCCGACAAGCCGCAGAGTGTCCTGGATTGGAACGTCTTGGCCAGCCTGTCGGGCACTCTGGTTGTGCTCATGGGGTGGCGGAACCTTCCCGCCATTACGCAAGCTCTGATCAGAGGCGGAAAACCTCCGGACACGCCCGTCGGATTGGTCAGGTGGGGAACCGAACCCTGGCAGCAAACCGTGACCGGCGATCTCTCGAACATCGTCGATCGCGCGGAGGCGGCGGGTTTGTCGTCTCCGGTGGTGACCGTCGTCGGCGACGTGGTCAGCCTCAGGGACGCGTTGAAGTGGTTCGACAACCGACCTTTGTTCGGAAAGCGAGTGCTGGTCACTCGCACTCGCTCGCAATCGAGCAAACTCGCGCACAGACTGATCGAACTCGGCGCCATGCCCGTAGAGGTCCCCACGATCGAGATACTGCCGCCCGAAAGCTATGTCGAACTGGACGCAGAACTCCAGGATCTTGCTCGTTACGACTGGATCGCGTTCACCAGCGCCAACGCCGTCGACGCCGTGTTCGAACGGCTGGCCGCTCGACAGAAGGACGCGAGAGCGCTCGGCAGCGTCCGGGTGGCTGCGATCGGTCCCGCGACGGCCCGTCGCCTGAAAGCCAACGGGATAGCCGCCGACCTCATGCCTGCGTCGCTTGTGTCAGAGGCGCTCGTCGAGGCATTCGGCGACAGCGATCTTCGGGGCAAAAGCGTACTGGCCCCAAGGGCGGACATCGCTCGCGACGTGCTGATCGACGGTCTTGAGTCGCAAGGCGCCGCCGTACGAGGCGTCACAGCGTATCGGACCGTGCTCCCTGAGGGGTCGAGAGACCTGGCGAAAACGGCCATTGCCGACGGAATCGACATCGCCACGTTTACCAGCTCGTCGACGGTGCGAAACCTGCTCGATCTCCTCGATGGAGACACCGGCAAGCTGTCAGGCGCCACAATAGCCTGCATAGGCCCAATCACAGAGACAACCGCGAAAGAGGCTGGACTCGAAGTCGACGTTTCAGCCGAGGAACACACAATCGACGGTCTCATCAGCGCGCTCGAGGCGCACTATTCATAGGGGGCGACCGCGACATGACTGGATTCCCAGAAGTCAGGATGAGAAGACTCAGGCAGCACCCTGGCGTCCGCAAGTTGGTCCAGGAGACTCGATTCTCGGTGGAGAACCTGATCTACCCGCTTTTCGTGCGGCACGGACGAGACGTGCGGTCGGAGATCGCTCCGATGCCGGACATCTTCCAGCTATCGTTGGACCAGCTCATCACCGAGGTTGGCGAGGCCGCGGACCTAGGCGTCGAGGCGGTGCTGCTCTTCGGAATCCCGGAGTCGAAGGACCCGGAAGGAACCGAGGCGTACGAGCCAGGCGGGATCATCCAGGAAGCTGTTCGGGCAATCAAGCAAGCCCTGCCGGAGATGCTGGTCATCACCGACGTGTGTCTGTGTGAGTTCACCGACCACGGCCACTGCGGAATCATCAAAGGCGACAAGATCGACAATGACGCGACGCTCGAACTGCTGGCGAAGATGGCCGTGTGCCAGGCGGAGGCCGGCGCCGACATCGTTGCGCCTTCGGCGATGATGGACGGTCAGGTCGGCGCGTTGCGCACCGCGCTGGACCAAGAGGGATACGAAGACACCCCGATCATGGCCTATTCCGCAAAATACTCGTCGGGATTCTACGGCCCGTTTAGGATCGCTGCCGAGTCCGCTCCGCAGTTCGGCGACCGGACCGGATACCAGATGGACCCGCCCGACGTCCAGCAAGCGATGCGCGAGATCGAACTCGACATCCAGGAGGGCGCGGACATCGTGATGGTCAAGCCCGCGCTGGCTTACCTCGACGTGCTGGCGGCTGCGAAGCAAAAGTTCGGATATCCGCTGGCGGCGTACAACGTCAGCGGCGAGTACTCGATGGTGAAGGCGGCCGCACAGAACGAATGGATCGACGGCCGCCGGATCACGCTCGAGATACTGACGGCCATCAGGCGCGCTGGGGCAGATATGATCATCACCTACCACGCGAAGGAAGTCGCCCGGTGGCTCAACGGCGGGCGCTGACCTCGGACTTGGGCGCCGCCTGAAGCGACCCAAGGGAGTCTGAGCACGCTCGATCGTGCATTCTTACAGCGATAGGTCCGCATGGCGGACGATGTATGGGCAATTGACGTCGCTGTCATCAAACCCCGCTGACCGCTGAAGCTGCATCGGGGCTCGACAGGCCGGGTTTGTCTTGTCCCGCCCGCCCGTGGAAGTTTTCTGAGAACGCCCCTGGCGCCGGCAGGGCTTCGCCCCTGCACCCCGATCCATCGTGGTCAACTACTGACCTGGCGCTACATCGCGAATGCGGACCCCAACACGGGGCGCCCACCCCCCATTTCTTGTAGGCGCCCCGCACATTGGCGTTTAGCTCTTTTTCTGAAAACCCCAAGGACTTGGGATTCGTTTGCCCTGTCGTTGAGATAATCTGTCAGTAAGCCGCCGACGTGGCGGCGCCAAATCTGGCAGGAGGATCGACGATGGACGAGCAGAAGATCGAGGCTTTAGCGGAGCGAGTGTTGACAGAGGTGAATGGCGCACTGGGGTGCCTGACGATCCTGATCGGCCATCGCCTGGGCTTGTACCGGAATCTTGCACATGAAGGTTCGGCGACGCCCGCGGAGTTGGCTGCCCGGACTGGGTTGGCTGTGCGATACGTCGAAGAGTGGCTGCTGGCTCAGGTGACCGGCGGATATCTGGACCATGATTCCGCCACCGGCGAGTATTCGATCTCCCCGGAGCACTCGGCCGTGTTTGTCGATCAGGACAACCCGGCCTACATGACTCCGTTCACCCAGTGGATCACCACGATGTCGGCGGTCATCCCCGAGCTGACCGAGGCTTTCCGAACCGGAGGCGGCGTTCCTTATGAAGCGTATGGCCAGGATGCCATCGAAGCGATCGGACTGGGCAATCGCTCGATGTTCGTCAACGACTACGCCCGTAGCTGGATACCGGCTCTGCCCGACGTCGAAGCCAAACTGAAGAACGGCGGCAAAGTCGCCGAAGTGGGTTGCGGCATAGGCTGGTCGTCCATCGCGCTGGCACACGGGTTCCCCACGGTCGCCATCGACGGGATCGACATCGACGAGGCGTCGATCACACAAGCCCGAGACTTGGCCGAGGAACAGGGCGTTTCGGACCGGGTCGCGTTCCACCACACGCCGGTCGAGCAGACAGAGTTGACCGGGCCGTACGATCTCGTCACCGCGTTCGAGTGTCTGCACGACATGCCGTATCCGATCGACACCTTGACCAAGATGCGGGAGCTGGCCGGCCCCAGCGGCGTGGTTCTGATCGCGGATGAAGCGGCCGGCGACACTCTTGAAGAGAACACCAACCTGTTAGGGAACTTCTTCTACAACGCCAGCATCTTGCATTGCCTGCCGCAAGCGATGGTGTTCCCTGACGCCGCTGGAACCGGCACGGCGATCAGTCCGTCCACCGTCCGCACCTATGCAGAGCAGGCGGGATTCAAAAGCGTCGAAGTCGTCGACATCGAAAACCCGTTCTTCCGTTTCTATCGCCTGGCGCCGTAAAACCAGAGGCGCCGCGGCTCTGATGTCGAACGCACCGCGCCCGGCGACGGATCGAACCGATAGTAGACGTCACCGGCGAAACAGGAGACAAATCAATGTCCGACAAGTTGAAGCTCATGTGCATACTGGCCCATCCGGACGACGAGTCGCTTGGCGCCGGTGGAATCCTGGCGAAGTATGCCGCCGAGGGCGTGGAGACACACCTGGTCACGGCGACTCGGGGCGAGAGCGGATGGTTCGGCGATCAGGCCGACTATCCGGGACCCGAAGCCCTGGGACGCATCCGCGAGAGCGAGCTCGAATCCGCTACGAGGGTCTTGGGACTGCAAGATATTGCATTCCTCGATTACCGCGACGGCGAACTCGAGGACGCCGACCAAAGCGAGGTCATCGGCCAGCTCGTGGACCACATACGCAGGGTGAGGCCGCACGTGGTGGTGACCTTCGACCCGAACGGTTCGTACGGACATCTCGATCACATCGCGATCTGCCGACTCACGACCGCGGCTGTCGTGGCGGCCGCCGACCGGGACTATGGCGAGGTTCACGACGGGCGGACTCATCGAGTCTCAAAGCTCTACTACATGGTCGAAACGGCCGAAAACATCTCGGCGTTCGAGAAGGTCTTCGGTGAGCTCGTGATGCGCGTGAAAGGCGAAGACAGGCGCGCCGTGGCCTGGCAACTCTGGGCGATCACGACTCGCGTGGACGCGTCGGCGCATTGGCGGACCGTGCTCGAAGCCATACTCAATCATCGCTCTCAGTTGCCCGGTTACGAGGTGCTGAAGAGCCTGCCGGACGAAGATCACGAGATTCTCTGGGGCAGCCCTGCGTTCTACCGCGCTTTCAGCCTCGTTAACGTAAATCCGGAGTTGGAAGATGACCTGTTCGAAGGAATACGCAGTCCTGTGGCTGCTGGCCGCTGAACGCGGAGGAGTCGATTGAAATGAAACTCACGACGCTCGGAGAGAGCAAGACAATCAGCCGAATCGAATTGAGGCAAAAGCTCGACCGAGGGGATGAGTTCAAACTTGTGTTGGTCCTGGATGAGGACGCCTTCCGATTGAAGCGCATTCCCGGGTCGATCCACATTCCCATTCCGTTTGACCCTTGGACTGACCTGAACGAGTTGGAGATCGATGACGACATAGTTGTCTACTGTTCCGGGGGAAGTTGTTTCGCCAGCAAGTGGGCGGACATGGCTTTGAGGGCATCCGGTTACAAGAATGTCCGGCGCTACGCCGGGGGCATCGTCGACTGGGAGGACGCCGGCTACTCGTTGGAACGCGAAGTCGAATTGCAGACTGCCTCGGCAGGCTGAGACGAAACCTGAAGGAGAACCTGAGATGTCCACGCGCACTGCACTTGACACGGTATCCGAATACGTACAGGCCCTCGCTGACAAAAACATCGACCGAATGCTCTCGCTCCGCGCGGAAGCGTACGTCAGAGATTTCGCGCACACGGACATATTCCACCGAGGGCCGGTTTCGTCCGAGGAAAGCCAGAGGTTCTGGCACGCTTTGTTCACCGCGTTTCCGGAGTTGGATTACGAGGTCTCTTGCACGCTGGCGGCCGAAGATGTCGTGGCGACACAGTGGGCGTTCACGGCGACCAACTCGAGACCGGTGAGTCCCCCGATCGTCCCCATCGATATGGAGGCGACCGGCCGAACCGTAAAGATCAGAGGCGCCACGTTCTACGACGTGAACGACGGCCTGATCGAACGCGAAACCATGTACACAGATCTGTCGACGCTCTTCGTCGAGCTCGGAGTCAATCCATGAGCACCCACAACGCATACTTTTCCCTAAATCACATCACGGCGGCGACCAGAATTGCTGTGTCCGCGCCGAACGCAACGCGCGCTCGAACTGTACTCGTCCTGCTTGCGGGCACGGTGGCATTGACGACAACCGGATTCGGCATCGTCATACCGATCTTCAGCAAGCGGTTGGTCGAACTCGGCTCCGGCGTCGAGGTTTTGGGCATGATGACCGTGTCTTACGCTCTGGCCGCGTTCCTAGCAGCGCCGCTTGCCGGAATACTGGCCGACCGAATCGGCAGGCGTCCAATCATCCTAGCGTCGCTCGCCGCCTTCGTTGCCGTCAACGTCGGGTACGTTTTCGCCGACTCAACCGGCACGTTCGTGGCTCTGCGAGCGATCCAAGGCGCCGTGATCGGCAGCCTCATGCCAGCCACGTTGGGAGTCGTGGCGGATGTGGCTCCGAGCAACTCCAGGGCGCGCTGGACGGGCGTATTGATGGGCAGCGTAAGCTCCGGTCTCGTTCTCGGACCGGTCGTCGGAGGCGTGCTTTACGAGGCGTTGGGATTTGAAGCTCCGTTCATCGCCTCGGCGTCCGCCGGATTAGTCTCGCTCGCAGCGGCCGTCCTCTTCGTCTCCGAGACGCGCACGCGAACCGTCCGCAGACGCGAGATGCTCAGGGCTCGCCACGAAAACCAGCAAGGCGATCAGACAGGTAAGCCTTTCGTCACAAAATTGCCGAGGCCGCTAGTCGTTTTCACGGCGCTGCTGTTTCTCAATTTCATGCTGGAGTTCGTCTACGGCTTCGCCGACCTCGAGATGGTCTTCTACGTGTACGACAGACTGGAGTGGTCCAGCGTCCAGTTCGGCGGCCTAGTGGCTGCGTATGGGGTCGCGATGGTGAGCGGACAGGTGCTTCTGGGACACGTCAGCGACAAGCGCGGCCGCGGTCCGATCATCATCCTGGGCCTAGTCATGACATCGGCGTTGTACGCGGGCCTGGCCCTGTTTACGTCGTTCCCAATGTTAATCGGCGCCGCGATGATCACCGGAGCGGGCGAAGCTTTGGCCGCGCCCGCTTTGAGCGCCTTGTATCTGGACATCACCCCCGAGCAGCACAGGTCGCGAGTGATGGGCATCCGAGAATCGTCAATACAACTTGGCGGCGTGGCAGGACCTCTGCTGCTGATCGTGGCGGGTAGTTGGATCACGCCTCATGCCGCGTTCGTCGCTGCCGCCGTACTCCTGGCCGTGCTGGCCATCCCGGCTCTGGCGACGCTGAGGCGACGAACTCACGGCGTTGGCGTGACGCGCGACGGCATCGGCGATCGACACGCTGCGGCTCACGGCGCCCTGCGCGGTACGGTGGCCTGGGCGCGGTCGGTGCGACCCGAGTATATATCCGTGCCTGCTTGATGGGATTGACCTGGTGTATCGATCGAAGCGAAAGGGGTGCACGATGCTGCGCGAGCTGACCAAAGACGACTGGCTCTCGATCCTGAACATACCTGCAAACCGAATACCGCGCGTTGTAGTCCTACGTGGGACTCGGAATTTCAGGATGTACTACGAGCTGTATCGAGAACACTTCACAGACGTGCTCGACGTAGGATCGCCGAACGGCGTCTTTGACGAATTGTTCGTAGGCGAACTCGACGGCGTGCAAACCGCGTACGCGTCAGTGTACGGCGCTCCAATGGCCTCGGAGGTCACCCATGTTTTCGGCGTTCTGGGGACGGAATTGGTGATCCAGACAGGTAACTGCGGGGCTTTGGCCGACGACATCGATACCGGCGATATATTCGTTCCGGTGGACGCCTACTGCGGCGAGGGGGCATCGCAGTATTACAAGACTGACGGCAAGATCGTTTCCGCATCGCCAGACCCTGAATTGGCGGCCGTGCTCGACTCATGCCCTGGCGACATACACTACGGCAGCATCTACACCACGTCAGCCCTGTTCGCCGAAGGGGAGCACGAGATCGCCGATTGGCACGCCAGAGGGTTCGCCGCCGTGGACATGGAGACCGCCGCGACATTCGCCGTGGCGGAGCACTTCGGCATGGACCGGCTATTGGTGCTGTTCGCCTTCGACAATCCACGACGCCGGGAGCACATCCTTCTCCAAGATGAGGAAAAGACCGCCCGCAGACAGCGAAGCAATCAACGGGTCATGGAGCTTGTTTTCGACATCGTGAAAAGATTCGAGTCGAGTCAATAAAGCTATGATCTCGGACGGGGTGCGCTTCAGATCACCTGCGAGTCCGGCGTCGCACGATCGGCCATATCCTCAGCTTCGCCACGCCTCGTATAGTCGACAGCGGGACCGGGCCGTACTCTCGGCTGTCCGTCGAGTGAGCTCTGTTGTCTCCGAGGACGAAGCATTCGTCGTTGGCGACCGTCCATCGACGGCTCTCGAGTCCCAAAGTCTGAGGCAAGCCGCCCAGGTACAGTTCACTGATCGCACCGTCATTTACGAACAGCGAGCCGTCGTCGAAGGCGATGGTGTCTCCGGGCAGTCCTACGACGCGTTTGACGTGCGTCATATCGTCCGCTTCCTGCAGTTTGAGCACGACCAGGTCGCCCCTGTCGGGAACGGCATCCTGCGTCCGGGAAACCAGCAACAGATCGCCGTCTCGGAACGTGGGCGCCATGCTGTCGCCGTTAACATGGACCAACGACAAGGAACGTACATAATTCCAGAGTCTCACCATGATGCGTCGGTCCTCAACGTGGGCATGAATTCATGATGACGGCGGACATCTGAGACGCTTCGATCGAAGCAGACCGGCCCGCCGTTCCGGTGGCGATAGCAGGACATGCCGGGCAATTCATAGCCAGCGATCACGTCAAGCCGCCTTCCCGGTTGGTCCACGTTCTGCGCCGGTGCAAGCCCGCCGGAAAACCATCCACTCGCTTCACAATATGCGCGCCCTGTGACTCAATCCGGACTCCTTGAAGTTCCGGCCCTGGACGCCGGCGCCACACATTCGGAATTAGTTGCGACTTCTCAATCCTTGCGCTAAGGTCATATGTACAAACCCACTCAAAGGAGCCCCAACTGCCATGACGCTTAAGACGAAATTGATGGACGCACTACATATCAATCAGGTGAGCGCACACTGCGACATTCCCTGCGGGATTTACGATCCGATTTCCGCGAAGATTGCCGCTCAGACAGTTCTCAAAATGATCGTCAGGATCGACTCACTGGAGGCGGGCGACAACCAGGCTGCTTACCAGAACACGTTGTCTCGCTACATCGCGGTCAAGGAAGAGCATGCGAACCTTTGCAAGAAGGAACTCGACATCCTCTGGCACGACTACTTCACGCCGGTCCACCTCGAGTCGCATCCCGACCTGCATGACAAGATCTGGAAAGCCAACAAATTGGCAGCCGCCAACAAACAGAACGTGAACCGCGCATCGGCGGAGGAACTGGTTGCCGCGGTCGACGACATAGCCGGCATCTTCTGGTCCACCAAAGGCGTCGAGTACGACGACGCGGTCGCGGCGGTTAGATTCGGCGCCTAGAAGGCCGACCTTTCGACAAGTCCCGACAAAGCCGGGACGAACGGACATGTGATCCATTGCGGACGGGTTTCGGGATCGACCGGGGCCCGTCCGTGGCGCATCTCACATGTAGTCTTCCCGAGGCGGGCTGAAAATGTCGAGGGCGAGCGACGGCTCACCGTTGGCCCTCAGGCTGTGCTCCACCCCACCGGGGATAATGTAGACGTCCCCTTTCTTTACGGTGCTCGTCTCCTCGCCGATTGTGAATTCGAATTCCCCCTCCAGGACCATCCCCGCTTGCTCGTGCGGATGCGAGTGCGGCGGCATCACGGCGTTGGCCGAGATTTCTACGACGCTGAGCATCATCTTTTCGCCCGACATCGTCCGCAGATTTACTCCAGGGGCGAGCTCTCTCGAAGCCATGTCTTTCGGATCGTAGGTGTATGTCAATGTCTCCTCCTTCGGGTGAATCGAGTGGGCGGACGACGCCGATCAAGCCATTGCCCGCTTGTGCGCGACGGATAGACATGCCGTAATGAAGTCGTTGACGGGCGTGTCGACTCCGTGACGACGGCCCAGTTCGGACACCGCCCCGTTCAAGCCCATTAGTTCCAGGGGTTTGCCCGCCACCAGGTCCATGTACATCGACGATACCAGCTCCGCCTTCTCCCGCTCGAATTCCAGCAACGTACGCTCTTCGAGATCCGCGGCCAGGTCGATGCCGGAAGCCCTGCCGACCGCCGCCGCCTCATGGACCGCGCGAGCGGTCAGATCGGCGGTTTGAGGACTGTCCAGAACCTCGGCGAACGGCGCGCGGGCGATGCAGCTCATGCCGCTGAGCGCGCAGATGTAAACCAGCTTGTTCCATAGAGCTTCGTTCACGTTGTCTGACAACACCGCATCGATCCTGGCATCGTGAAACGTCTCGAGGACGCTCTTCGCTCGTTCGGACTTGGAGCCGTCGGGCTCGCCGAACACGATCTGACAGGTCCCGCCCAATTCAGTGAACTCGTTCGGACCGGTGCGCTCTGCCGAAACGTACGCTGCGCCGAGCATCACATGTCGTCCCCCGAAGGCGGCCGCGAGTTGATCGCCGCCGCCGATGCCGTTCTGAAGCGTCAAGACTGCCGTATCGGCGCCGACTGCCGGGCGGATCGCCTCGAGGGCTTCCTCGTTCTGATAGCTCTTGACGCAGAACAGGACGAGGTCGGCTTCCCAGTCGCCGTCCAATCGATCGACGGCGACGACGTTCTCAAGCGCGAAGTCGCCGGAAGTGACGCTGCTGACGCGCATGCCCGATGATTGAATGGCGCCGAGCGCTTCGCCGCGGGCGACGAACTTGACTTCGTTGTTACCCCGCGTCAGGAGGCCACCGAAGTAGCCTCCGACCGCTCCGGCTGCCATCACAAGAATCCGCATGCGAAACGCCTCCTCGGCTCTCCGTGCTACGCCGCGTGTTGCATCACTCCAAGGACCACCGTGGCCCGCCCTTCCGCCACGGCTTGCCCCAGATTCCGGAACTTGGCCAACCGGTCCGCGCCCATTACCAGCGCGAGGTCCAACGGCGGAGGCGGCCGGCTTTCCATCGCGGGCAGCCGCCTCTGAAAAAACTCTGACGACGCCTCGGTAACGTCACCCCATGACAGGATGCTGAAATCGAGGTCGGCAGCGATGCGCCTCAGGTCGGCTTCACTCATGAGGAAGCTGATCGACTGTTCGCCTGCCCAGGGCACCGGGAATTCGATCGCACCCGCCGGGCCGCGGAAGATGTCGTGAAACGCCAACCGGCCGCCCGGTTTCAGTACTCGGGCTATCTCCGAGTAGAAACCACGTTTGTCTTCGATGTTCATCTGCACGTGCTCGGTCCAAACCAGGTCGAAGGAGTCCGATTCGAACGGCATAGCCAGGGCGCTGCCGTGCTGAAATCGGGTGCTGCCGTCCATCCCGACCAGGCTCGAGAGCATGGTCGCGACATCGCAGTACTCACGGGTCACATCGAGCCCAGTGACGTGACATCCGAACTCGGACGCCAGGTATCGGGCCGAGCCGCCCAGGCCACACCCGACATCCAGCACCTCGCTGTCCGCGGCAATGTCTGCAATTCCAGCAAGCTCTCGGGTCGCCATCCGCCCACGGATGTGGAACTGGTCGATCGGCGCGAGGTCGTCGACAGTCAGTTCACCCGCGTCCTTGCCGAGTGTCCTCAGCGCGTAGAGGATCGATTGGCCCAGCGTGTTGACCGTGTAATAGGCTTCAACCGACTCGTTCGGGTCCATCGCAGGAGAACCTCCGTGGCACTGTCTGGGGCTTCGAAGGCACGAGAGATCGGCACACAGATGCCCTTTTCGTGCGCAGTGCCCAGTCTAGCACGCCTGAAGCTCCGTCGGCACTTGGTCTCCCTTCGGAGACAAACATTGACGAGCAAGTTTCAGCGCCTTCCGCCACGGATAGGAGTCGGAGAACGAGAGGATGGACTCGATTCTTCGCCGATAGCTGAACAGATCGAAGAGCGGCGCCTTTCGGTCAAGTTCATCAAGACCGAGGGAAAGCTGAGCCAGCGGCGCCTCGAGTCACATTCCAGCAAGTGCTGGGGCACGTCCGTAGACTCCATCAGCTCCAGCGCAACGAGCATCCATGGGGTCATTGGAGGTCATGAAAGGCCATCAGGATAGAGGTGAATGCCTAGAGGGATCGGAAGGGAGTCAACACGTATCTTAAGCGGTTTTCCCAACCAATGGGCCACAAACCGCCGCACCAAGAGGTAGCCGTGCAGGCATGACAGCGTGTTTGACGGCGTTCCAGAATCGCCGTACAATCGTCGGAGTCGAGTACTGTGGATTCTTTGACCGCCCCCAGTTCGAACGGGGAATGTCTGTTAGAAATCGCGAGGTGAGCCATGGCTGAACCGGTACGCGTTATTCACTACCTGAACCAGTTCTTTGGCGGCATAGGCGGGGAGGAACAGGCCAATGTACCTGTCCAGGCTCGGGAGGGGCCAGTAGGCCCAGGCCGTGCTCTCCAACAGGCATTGGGGGTCGAGGGGACGGTTGTTGCTACGCTGATCGGCGGCGACAACTATGTGGTCGAGGAGCAGGACAAATCCGTACAAGCACTTGAAGAAGCTCTTGCCCGGTTCAAGCCGGATGTGTTGATGGCCGGTCCGGCCTTCGACGCCGGCAGGTACGGGCTGGCCTGCGCTCTGATGTGTCAGGCCTCTCAGGAAGGCGGAGTCCCAGCAGTCGCCGCGATGCACCCGGAGAACACCGGGGTCTTGACCCTAAGGCGCGAGTTGGTGGTCGTCCCCACGGGATCAGAGGCCGTCGAGATGATGGATGGCATATCCAGAATGGCGCCGGTAGGCCTGACGCTCGCTCGAGGCCAGGAGTTGGGACCCGCTCTCGATGACGGATACCTGCCGCGCGGTTTTCGGCGTCAGGTCATGCGTGAAAAATCAGGGGCGGAGCGGGCCATCGACATGCTGGAATCCCGGCTGACGGGGGCGCCTTTCGTATCGGAGGTCTTCCGCCGTGATTTCGACCTAGTGGCAGCGCCGCCGCCGGTGAGTGACCTGGCCACGGCCACACTGGCGCTCGTCAACTCAGGCGGGTTGGTGCCGAAGGGCAACCCCGACCGGCTGGAATCGGGTCGGACAACGGAGGTCGCTCACAAATATTCGATCGAAGGCGTCGAAGAGTTCACGATTGACGATTGGGAGTGCATCCACACGGGATTCTATTCGGGAGTCGTGAACGAAAGGGACACCAACTACGTGCTCCCTTTGCGGTCGGTGAGGCAAATGGAGAGCAGAGGGGCAATCGGCCGGATCCTTCCCTACTTCTACTCCACCGCGGGAAATGGAATGGCGGTGACGGCGGCCCGAAACATCGGCGAAACGATTGCCCCGGAGCTGAAGGATGCAGGGGTCGACGCCGTTTTGCTGGTAGCCACTTGAGGGAGTTGCAATCGTTGCGGCGCAACGATCGCAAAAGAGATCGAGCGGCTCGGGATTCCGGTGGCCCAGATCAGCGCCGTCCCCATGATTCCGATGTCGGTGGGCATGCACCGAGTCGTGCGCGGGATCAGCGTCGAGCACGTCTGCGGTGAGCCGGAGCTGTCCATCGAGCGAGACCACGAACTGATGATGCGAATCACCGAAACCGCTGTGAAGGCACTGGAGACCGAGGTTGACAAACCCACGCTCTTCGAGCCCTCTGAAGCACCCTCGCAGGAGGCGGTCCATGCGTCTTGAACTGGATACCTTCCCCGTGACGGACATTGTTTTCGGATCGAGAACCGCGTATGACAACGGCATCCTCGAGTTGAACCACGACGAGTTGTTGAGCTCGGTCATGGCAGAGTCGAACATCGTGGCGGCCAAGCTGGAGATAGGCAAACCCGGGCAATCGACACGGATCATCAACTACTACGACATATTGGAGCCCAGAGTCAAAGCCGGCGGGCAGTCCGCAACCTATCCCGGCAGGTCAGGACGGCCCGTTGATACGGTCGGAGCAGGCCGGACGCACCGGCTGGGAGGCACGACGGTGATGTCACTCGTCGACGACCCATCGGAGTGGGCGGCCAGGGGTTGGAGTCTGGACCAGCCGGAGGACGTCCCCAGGCCGGGGCGGCGCAATGTGTGGTCGTTCCAACGCTTTGTCGACATGTCGGGGGCAGGGGCCGTGCTGCCGTACGCTGCCACGCACAACGTATGCCTTACCATGCGGCCCAAAGAGGGGTTGGACTCGGGCAACCGCGCCGACATACTTCACTCCGCTTTGCTTCGCCTTTCGGACAAGCTGGCGGAAACGACGCTTGGCCTGGAGCCTCCCGAAGCAGAGGTGTTCGACCTGACGACAAAGGACCCTTCCTTGCCGGGCGTCGTGTTCAGTTGCCACCTGGCATCCATGGAGGCCGGTGTGGGGCCTCGATCCGCGTCCGGAACGGCGATCTACGGCGTCACACGCCTCTCGGCTCCCTGGGTGCTGGGTCCCACCGAGATGATGGATGGAGCGGTGACCGGCGGAGGCGCGCACGTTACCTGGCCCTTCACCAACAATCCGGTGGTGGAAGGTCTTTGTCGCCGCCACGGCACGAGCATCAACTTCCTTGGCTGCATCATCGGCCGCACCAACTGGGGCGGTGAAGAGGAGATGCGGCTGGCTGGGAGCAGAGCTGCCCAAGCCGCGAAATTGCTGGGCGCGCAGGGCGCGATTATCACCAATGACGTCAGAGGAAGAAGGTTCGTAGACTCTGTTCGCACAGTGCAAGCTTATGAGCAACTGGGCATCAACACGGTGTTTTTGAGCGAAGAAGAGGACAACGAAGACGGCAATGCGCCTCCTTTCCTTTACCACCCGCCCGAGATGACGGCTGTGGTTTCAACGGGCACGGGCACGATTGGCCCTTTCCCTCCGGTCGACCGGGTCATAGGGGGGGTCGAAGGAGTGGACCCGGCATGGTGCGACGAGCAGCCGTACATACATGGCAGGTATGGAGCTGCACATGTCCGAGACCACTACGGTGTCGGCAGACAAAGCTGCATTGATTACTGATCCGTAAGCATAACATTCAGGCGCCAACGTTATTCGCGAGAGCCTGGGGCTTCCGTAGCAGGTTGTCACTCTAGGCGTCTCTCACGCGATCGACATGGTCCTGTTTCTCCCGGGGTGCTCAACGGGCGGGCATCACCTTTTTCCGGCGTCTCCAAAGCGTCCTCGATCGATTGACCGTGAATGGTGACCATGTATTAGGTTTCGACCGTCTCGTTCCGGTCCATTGCAGGCGAACCTCCGTGCATTCCGATATCGTCTCGACTCACGCGCCGTGCCCAGTCTAGCGCGGCTTTGTTCTCGTAGAAGACGTACCAGAGCTTGAGCGCCAGCGCTCGGGCTTGTCGGAATGTTTGATGTGTTTATATTACGTTTTGACGCTTTCTCATCACTATGATAACCTGCTTGTCGTGTCGCACCGACCATCTCGCTCCGGAGTGTAGACCGTCAGCGAAAGTGGGACACATTTGGGCCTGAGAAT
>CEQE01024474.1_pt1 | contig 43018 bp, 39 predicted proteins | sample 356201 | NCBI WGS metagenome assembly CEQE01 (sample SAMEA2619970, study PRJEB7988) | marine metagenome | biome: marine biome (ENVO:00000447); feature: mesopelagic zone (ENVO:00000213) & marine oxygen minimum zone (ENVO:01000065); material: "saline water (ENVO:00002010), including plankton...
TCATGGGTAGGAAAGTACTAGGAAATAAAAGGGTGACCTTTCATACTCTGCAGTTGCGTGTTGCCTGGGAATTCGTTCGCCCCTTGATGCTTATGAGGACGGGTGAGTATCGCCCCATATTTTGTTGATTAATAATGCAGCATGATACGAGGGTGCGGGCCTATCGAGCTACTGATTAAGAGTTAGGAGGAAATCATCTCTAGGCATTTTCATATGTGTTTTCTAGTCTCAGAATTGTTCCTGAGAGTACATATGAGTATCCTGGAACACTGAAAGACCGAGATCAAAAGCAAGATCAACTTCGGGTTAGCAGGTTCATGGAAGGAAGACCAGCTTCCTAAATCCGATGCCGGCAGGCGAGATTCTAGGAGATATAGACATGACGCCCCAAGCAATGATCCGAAGTAAGAAGATGATGGTACTACTGGGATCGGCCTTGGCCCTGGTACTAGTAGTAGGGTGCAGTTCCGACAGCTCCGAGGTCGGCCCGCCGGCAACCATCTCCGAATCTTTACCCTCAGGCTATGGTTCTAGCTCAGCGGCCCAATGGCTGCAATCTGGTTCCGGAGACAGCACAGGTATCTGGGTCAACGGCACTGGCAAAGCCACGGGAGACCCTGATCTGGGTGTTCTCGAACTCGGCGTGGAAGCTCTTGCAAACAAGGCCTCCGAAGCACGCGACATGGCGGCCAAGGCAATCGACGCAACGGTTTCCATGCTCAAAGCTAACAATATCCAAGACAAAGACTTGCAGACCAGTCAGTTCAGCATCAATCCCCAGTACGACATGCAAGAGATCAGGCGGTGCACTGATGGTCTCAAGGAGGAGGGAAAGGGCACCGAGTGCCGTACCGAGTTCGAGCGGGTCCTCATCGGCTACCAAGTAACCAACATCCTCACAGTCAAGGTCAGGAACCTCGAAAGCATAAGCAGCATCATTGACGGCGCAACCGAGGCCGCCGGAAACCTCGTACGTATCAACGCTGTTAACTTCACCATCGAAGACACGAAAGCGCTTTTGGAGGTGGCCCGTGAAGAAGCAATCGCTGATCTGCTAGCCAGAGCCAATTCTATGGCGACTCTGTCAGGCGTCGAACTTGGGAAGCTGGTCTTCCTTAGCGAGTCAGGAGGAGCCTCTCCTCAATCATTCGCCCGAATGGAAGCTGCGGCCTTCGGGTTTGGTGGCGACCAGTCCACCAGCATCCTGGCGGGAGAACTGGACATAATAGTGAACGTCCAAGGAGTATTCGCCATCGCTGATTAGACCCCGAATTGTGTGGCAGCAACGAATAGCGAAAGTGGCTAAAACCCGCACTAGGCAAACCACAACATTAAGATTGCCTTAAGCCTCCGGTGACGGGCCTGTTCACTAGCATCAAATCGATTTAACGGCAAAAATCGAACTTGAGGTGTATGTCATGACATCAGCAGATGGCATTGGGGCAAAAGTTGACTCATCTGTGAATGAATTGAAGATCATTCATGACTTAATAGAGATCAATGCAGACTTCGCTGACACCGCGGCTTTCTGCGAACGATATGACTTCCCACTCGATCATTGCGGAAATACGATTATCGTGGCAGCCAAGAAGCCCCCTGGGCAATATTGTGCATGCATAGTCAGAGGCTCAGAACGACTTGACGTTAACCAAACTGTTAAGAGACTGATGGGAGTATCAAGGCTGTCGTTCGCCTCCGCAGAGGAAACCCAGAATCTCACTGGCATGATGATTGGAGGTGTCACCCCTTTCGGACTTCCTACCGGATTGTCGATTTACGCAGACGAGAAGTTACTGGCACTGGATTACCTAATATTAGGTTCAGGCAGTCGATCTTCGAAACTCAAGATTAATCCTGCCGAACTGCATAAAGTTCCAGGTTTGAATTTTGTTGTTGGCCTCTCGAAGGATGGGTGAAACCTTCTGGAAGGGCCACCGCCATCGTGAAACGGTGACACTGTATATCTTCCCGCTCCGGCTGCCGATACCACTGCCCTCTAAGTACCCCACCCGGGGTTGTTTCCTTGGTGGGGTAAATCTATACCCTGCACCAGGAGTCCAAACACCCTATCGCCCCCATGTTTTATCCCCTTAAATGTGTCCCATTATCGCTGACCGCCTACACGGCATTAGCTAACCTAACATTTCGCAATGTTGCCACCAAATAACAAACCCATATCGGCAGAGCGACGATAGCTATAGCTAGAGCCTCGCCCGGAGATTCTTCTCCTGGATTCATGTCTAAAAGGGCGTAACGAAGGGTTTCAGGCACTCCTGTCGCTAACGATATCACGGTCACTATAGCGAAGATCGCAAGGCCGATTATTAGGTATAGCCTTCTTAAGACATCCGAGCCTTCATCTTTGGTTTCTACCCAAATCCTGCCCAAAAAATGCACCATCAATAGAAAAGTTCCAATCATCGTTAAGCTGATTCCATTTATGACGCTACTTTTCATCTCAAGTTCGACTTTATCTGGTAAAGAACGTTCCGTGTCGGCATTCTCATAAATGTAGTTGTCATTTTCCAAACTGTTTTGCATTTCTCGATGCTCTTCGTATACATGTCCGTAGCTGAATTCGCGGTCAACTATTTCTCCAAAACCAACGTTGATTAGTGTCGATAATCCGCCCAATCCAGCAAGCCCGATGCTGACCAAAATCGCTACGTAGAAATATACTCTAAGTGCGAATCTGAAAGAAATCGTAATCGTTATTCCGGATTTAATTCTTAATATGAAATAAACGATGCCTGCGATTATTACGATTGGTATTGCGAGGCCAAATAGGATTCCTACGATAATGCCTACAATTCCCATGTTATAAATTTAGCTCTCTTGTTTGATGATAGAAAAACTATTTTTGTGATCGGTCGAACTTTGAAATGTTAATTTGAATAAACCTATCGTTTATCGACGGTATCGCTAGATTTTAAAGGTTTTACTGATTGCTTGCCATCGCCTCGTAACAACTCTTCTAAGAAGGGTGAGTTAGGGGGGCAGATGGTCGGTCAAAGACTCCTCGGAGGCTTCGATAGTCAGACATGAACAACTTCCGAATCCAGAAGTTCACCTCCGTAGGCGAACTCGTTACTAAATGGGGTTCTTTTGGCTTGGACGATGGGCAGTTCGACAACCCGATTGGCATCGCGGTGGCTCCGACGGTAGCGTCTATGTTGCAGATATGGACAACCACCGCATTCAGAAGTTCTCAGTGGGGCAGTAGCTGCTGACTCATCGGCCCGCTCCTTGGACAGCCAATACTGCTAACAGGTTGTTTCTTGGGCAGTTTATGTTTTCCGTCTAGGTTCCACCCCCCACACCTACTCCCGGTTACGCGAATCAGACATGGGGCTCCTAGTCCTTAGTTTGGCCCACTTCGGACAAAAGCCCCTATCCGAACCTTCCTTTTTGGAGGGGGAAGGGATTTTTTCTTTCCGCCGTTGTTAGCCCGTTAAAGCAGCGACAGCGTGGCTATCCCACCCACGATCATAACTAGCGCAATCACTTTGAGCGCCAACGTATCGCGCTCCAGTGGTTCATTTAGCAATTTGATCCGCTCAATGCTGAAGAAGGTGCTCACCATGAACACGAAGAAGGGGCGGGTGGCGGCCACCGCCGCTACCAGGGAGATCGCTCCAAGACCGGTGGCCCTAGTTAGGGAGATGGACGCGACCGGAGCCAGAAGGAAATCGGCGATGAGTATCAGGGCCAGGGTCCGCCAGTTGCGCAGCACCCGCAGCAATTCCACAAATGCGGCCGGCTTGGCCAGGAACGCGAAGGCCACGCCCATGGCCGCAGCCCTGATCGAGTAGGTCATCCACACCGTAAGGTGGTCGTCCAGCGCCGACTTGGCGAACAGGTGCGACAGGGCCGTCAACAGGCTTCCGCAGATCAAGATGGGGAAAGCCTGGGAGAGCCGAAATATTCCCCGGCCATCCGAACGCCGGATGGAGATCACGAACGCCCCGGCCACTATGACGATGATGGCCGCCCACTGTCCGGGGACCAAGGTCTCATCTAACCAGAACAACGCCACTATGGCGACGAATACCGGGAAGGTGTGCACGATGGCCGACGCCCGTGACGCCTCCTCCAGTTTGTAGCCCCAGAAAACCATGGCCAGGCCCACGCCCCAAGTCGAGCCCGACAGAGTCGCCATCACCAAGCTGTAGGTGGATGTCTCGTCTGGAACGCCGGTGGCCAGGAACACGATCACTGCGGGAATAAACAGCGAGAATGCTATCGATGCGTAATACACGCCCAGGTTTGGCAGATGATGGTCAATTATTCGTTTTTCTATTGCGGTAATGAGGCCGAACAGCGCGGCGCTGAAAACGGCCAATATGATCCATTCCAAAGGATAGGTGTTCCTTTTCTATCAAACGTTTGATCGCCTGAGGCGACCGGTGCGATTCTAGGGAGACGGCGTTTCGCCGTCAACTGGGCCGTTGCCGCTCAGACTCGAATGGGCTAGACTCATCCGACCCGCACAACGCCATTCCAGCGCTGGGAGGCCCGTCATGGCAGACAAGATCATCGCCAACATCGAGCGGCTAAACCAACTGATGGACAAGAACGGGGTCACCGCTGTGGTCGCACGTTCGGGCAAGAATTTCACCTACCTGGCGGGGTTCGCCTATCCGGGCACCCTGGCCCGGCACCTGGACTTTCCGGACTCTCCCAGAGGTGTGCTGGCTGTTTGGCCTCGCCACGGTGATCCAGTGTTGGTGGCCAATGAGATTGCCGCCCCCCTTGCCCGCCGCGACGGCTGGATCGAGAATGTCCAGGTTTACGACGGCTACGGGGAGTCGCCCTACGCCCGCACGGCAGACATCCTCAAGGAGATGGGCCTGGAGAGAAAGAAGATTGGACTGGAAAAGGACTACCTCAGCGCCCTCCAGTGGGAGGAGATGAATTCGCTGCTGCCCAAGGCCAAGATCATGGATTGCACCGACCTGATGGACCGCGTCCGCTGGATCAAGACGCCGGAGGAGGTTGAGCGACTGGAGATGGGCGCTCATCTCCTTGATAAAGCCTACTTGGAGGTCTTCCCCACCGTCCGCCCGGGCGATACCGAACGCGAGGTGCATTCCCGCATCATCGAGGCATGCATCCGACGCGGCGCCAACTGGGCCCACGGCATCTTAAACACCAGCCGCAACGAGGTCGCCTACGGCGGCGAGGGCGACATGACTTTCGAGGCTGGAGACATCATCCGCAATGACTACGTTTCCTATCTCAATGGCTACCCTGGCCACCAATCGCGCACCGTGGTTGTCGGCGAACCCAGCGCAGAGATGATTGAGACCTACAAGGTTAATCGGGACATCTACCGCGCCACCATCGACGCGTGTCGCCCGGGGGCCAGGGCGTCGGACATCTACCACTTCGCCAACAATGCCTTCAACGACGCCGGAATAGAAGGCAAGGTCGCGTTGGCCGGTCACGGCGTCGGTGCTTGGTGGCACCAACAGGAACCCTACATGGTGCCGTCGGGCAAGCATACCCTCGAGAAGGGAATGGTGGTCGCGCTGGAGCCCCACATCGGCCCTTGGCACCTGCAGGACATGGTGCTGATAACGGACGATGCTCCACGTTTGCTTTCGCCTCTGATAAGTACTGATGAGATGATGGTGGCGGGTTAAAAACCCACGCCTACGGTGGTCGGCGAGTATTCCTACATCGCCGTGATTCCGCCGTCGATGATCAGCTCGATTCCGGTGATCCAGGAAGACTCATTCGAGGCCAGGTAGAGCACTCCAAAGGCCACGTCTTCCGATCTGCCCAGCCGGCCCAGCGGTACTTCCTCGGTCCGTTCCTGGAGCATGGCGGCATTGCTGGTGATCCCCGCCAGCATCGGCGTGTCGATGGGGCCCGGATGAATGGAGTTGCAGCGGATGCGGTCTTCGGCATGTTGGATGGCCGTGCTTTTGGTGAAGACGCGGACGGCACCCTTGGACGCGCTGTAGACGGCCGGTGCCAACTTGCGTCCCAAGATGCCAGCGATGGACGAGACGTTGACGATGGACCCGCCCCCTGCCCGCCGCATGGCCGGGATGGCCCGCCGGGTGCCCAGGAAAACCCCCTTGGTGTTTACGGCCAGGACCTCGTCCCAAAGTTCTTCTGAAGTCTCTTCGATGGACGCGCCGCGGGCGATGCCGGCGTTATTGACCAAGATGTCCAGTTTTCCGTAACAGGACTCAGCCAGGTCAACCGCCTTCTGCCAGTCGTCATCCCTGGTCACGTCCAGGTGGGAGTAAACGACGTCGCCGCCCGAAGCCTGGACCTTGGCCTCGACGTCCTTCCCTTCTTGGTCCAAAACGTCGCAGATGATGACCTTGGCTCCTTCCCCGGCGAACAATTCAGCCTCCAAAGCGCCCTGACCCCGCGCGCCGCCGGTGATGATGGCGACCTTGCCCTCCAGTCTACCCATGTCTTCTACTCCACCTGTGACGATTGGCCGCAATTCTACAAGGTTGGATCCCCGGCGGCAATTGCTGTACCCGCACCGGAATTGCGACTATAATCCCTGCCAGCTTGGCCCGACTGGGCGTGCAGCACGCGTCCGTTACGGTCAAAAGCTTGATGTTAATGCTCAAGGGGGCGAACACATGCCGCAGCGTACTATATGGTTGCACGGCGTAAATATGCAGGTCGAATACCCCAACCGGCTGACCTCCGTGCGCGCCACCGGCCCTTTCGTCCGTATCGAAGGCGCGAGGGGCCAGAACACCTGGCTCCACTTCCCCCTGCCCACGCCCGCAGTGCTCGACGGCGTCAACATGCGGATAGAGGGGGCAATCGTCAGCTTCCGGACTCGCGACCACGGGTGTGTCCACGAAGTCATCATCTACGACGGCGAGTCACGTATAGCCGAGCATATGAACCTGGACCTGCGCGGCGACCACCTGGAACACAGGTTCGACGTGCCAGGCAACCCCGAGATTCACCGGGGGATCAACGTGGTCCTGGGGGTGCGCTTCGATGAAGCCGCGCCCGATGTTAGGTCAATGCAGATCGAAGTGATCGGCGTAGCCTTAGAGTATTCAGGCACAGATTAAGCAGTAATGCTGCCCCGCATTGAAGGCACAGCCGGAGGGAGACAACATGGCGACAACGCAGATCACGACACACAAGAATTACATCGGTGGCCAGTGGGTTGAGTCGGTTACCGGCCGGACCTACCAGGTCCACAACCCAGCCCGCACCGACCAGATAGTTGGCGAGTTCCAGACCTCCAGCGCCGATGACGCTCTAAAGGCAGTCGCCGCCGCTAAAGAAGGTCTGGCGATCTGGGCCAACACCCCAGCGCCCGCCCGGGCCAACGTCATCTATAAGGCCCTCGAGATCCTGGGCCGCCGGACCGACGAGATGGCCCAGACCATCACCATCGAAGAGGGCAAACCCATCAGCGACGCTGCGGGCGAGGTCAAGCGGGCCATGAATATCATGGAGTACGCCGCCGGCGAGGGCCGCCGCATGTTCGGCTATACGACGCCATCTGAGCTGCCCAACACAGTGGCCTACACTGTTCGCCGCCCGCTGGGAGTGGTGGGGATCATCACCCCTTGGAACTTCCCCTTGGCCATCCCGGCCTGGAAGATCGCGCCCGCCCTCATCTGTGGCAACGCGCTGGTCTTCAAGCCGGCCTCGGCCACACCCCTCAGCGCGGTAAAACTGATTGAGATATTCGAGGAAGCCGGCCTACCACCCGGAGTGCTGAACCTGGTCACCGGACCGGGAGGACAGGTAGGCACCGCCCTGGTTGAGAGCACCGACGTCAAAGCCATATCCTTCACCGGTTCCACTGAGGTGGGCACGGAACTATACGCCGAAAGCGCCAAGAGACTGAAGAAAGTCCAGGCCGAGATGGGCGGCAAGAACGCCGTCATCGTGCTGTCCGACGCCGATATGGACAAGGCTATGGGCGGCATCGTTCAGGGAGCTTTCGGGTCCACCGGCCAACGTTGCACCGCCACCAGCCGGGTTATCGTGGAGGACGGCGTCTACGACCAGTTCATGGCCGAGCTCATCGACCGCACCAGCAAGCTGACCATTGGCGACGGTATCGACCCATCCATCGACGTATCTCCCCTGGCCAGCCAGAGCCAGAAAGACAAAGTCATGGAGTACATAGGAATCGGCACGGAAGAAGGTGCCAAACTGGCCTTTGGCGGTCATGCGCTGAGCGGCGGTGACTACGATCAGGGGTATTACGTGGAGCCAACCATATTCACCGATGTGTCGCCCGACATGCGCATCGCCAAAGAGGAGATTTTCGGTCCGGTGCTGACGGTGTTCAAAGCCAAAGACCTGAAAGAGGCCATCGACATCTCCAACTCGGTGGAGTTCGGTCTTTCGTCTTCGGTCTACACGAAGGACATCACCAAGGCCTACGAGTACATCAACACCGTGGAGACTGGCATGGTCCACGTCAACGCTTCCACCCTAGGCGGTGAAGTGCACCTACCCTTCGGTGGACTGAACTCCTCGGGCGTAGGCCAGCGGGAGCAAGGCACGTCGATGGTTGATTTCTTCAGCGAGGTCATCACCGTCTACATAGACCACGCCGCCGAGGTCTCGGAGCGTGCGCGGTTTATTTAGCGGGCCGTTTGGGCCTTGCATTCTCGCAACACCCGTTCATGCCCCCAAACCGCTCATGGCGAACTTGTCGAACCACACCGTTCTCGGTGAACCAAGTCGCCTGGCGAAAAACGGCCCTTCGGCAGGCTTAGAATGAGCGGGCGGGGCGCACTCGTCATTCCTGCGAAAGCAGGAATCCAGCCAGGTAGAACTCTTTGGTGGCTCGTTCATGGTGAGCCCGTCGATCCACCTTTCGGGCATAAACGATGCTGCGGCGGGCGGATCCTTCGACGGGTCCGATTTCATCGAGACTCTCGACTACGGTCGGAGCTCAGGATGAGCGGGCCGATGTGATGCCGCTAGAATCGGCCAGGAACCCTACAACCGCTCCCTATGCGAGAACCCCCGGTTCGTTTCGTGCCAGAAGTCGATGCGCTCTTCCCCGCCGATCCAGCAGAGATAGACCTCCCGGCCCTCACGCTGCGATGGGAAGTCCACCAGCCCGATGGCCACGTCCCGGACGATGATACCCCGGTCCAATATATCTTCGACGGCTTCCTCGATCTGCCTGGCCAACAATTCGGCGCTCGCCGCAAGCTGGGCCGTCTCATCGTCGCTACCGGATCTTTTGGCCAGGTCGCTGATGCGTTCTTGCAGGGTGACGTATTCCTGGCGGACCAGCTCCAGCTTCCGGAACGTCTCCGCTAGCCACGGCACCAGGGCATTGGCTTCATCCAATGTGAATTGGTCGGACTCCATCATTTGAACCTACTTTAGCTCAAGCAGTCTTGCCGGGAAAGGGCATGGCGTTGGCCGGCTTGGGCCAGTCTTCAAGGTGTCCACTGCCGTTCGGGAATGGCGTACAATGACTGCCATCGCGAAATCACTTCCAATCAAGGTAGACCTACGATTTGAATCAGACCCAGATCGACAAAAACCGTTTTCAAGCCGGCGACTTGGCCCTGCTCATCGACCGCAAGGCCCGCCGCTACATGATCACCCTCGCCGGAGGGGAGACCTACCACTGCCATCTGGGCCGGCTGTTGCACGACGACATGATCGGCAGCAGCATCGGCGGGTGGTACCGGACCGATAAGAGCCACGTTCTGCTGGCGGTGCGCCCCTCCCTGGGCGACTTCGTCCGGCAGATGCCCCGCGGCCCCCAGATCATCTACCCCAAAGACCTGGGCAATATCATCAACTTCGCCGATATATTCCCTGGCGCTACTGTGATCGAGGGCGGCTTAGGTTCCGGCGCTCTGACCTCCGCATTGCTCCGGGCCGTTGGGAACACCGGCAAAGTGATCAACTACGAGATCGATGAAGAGGTGCTGCCCAAGGCGATGCGGAACATCGAACGGGTGACCCCCGACACCTCCAACCTCGAGATAAAGATCGGCGACATCTACCAGGGCATCGACGAACGGGACGTCGACCGTGTGGTGCTGGACGTGCCGGAACCGTGGCAAGCGATAACCGGTATCGGAGACGCGCTGGTGATGGGCGGGATAATGATCAGCTTTGTGCCCACTATTTTGCAGGTTCAAAAGTTGGTCCTAGCCCTGGAAGAAGACGGTCGGTTCCAGATGATCGAGTCGCTGGAGACGCTGCTCCGCACCTGGCACGTTACGGAGCGGAGCGTCCGCCCCGACCATAGAATGATCGGCCACAGCGGCTTCCTGACCACGGCTGTCCGCTGTGAGTACAGGCCCGCAGGACGGGTTCAGACCCCGGTGGACGAACCGCTCGAGCAGCCGGATGAAGAGTCATCCGAAGCTACTGAAGGAGACACTTCGGATGGACGTTATGAGTAGGGAGCAGGCCCTAGAAATTCTGCAGAACCACGGCATCTCAGATGCTGATGAAGCACCTCTACGCAGGTCCGGCAGAAAATTGTAACGACGCCTATTGGACAAGGGCGATTTCGATTCTTCCGATAACCATTTTTGCGCCGGCTGGGTTATTGGTTCAGGTGATTGTCAGGGCGTTGCTCCGGAGTTTGATGACCTCAGAATCCGACTTGCATCCAGTTTCAGAAGCCGGGATATCAAGGTCTTCGGCCCCGTCCGCGGTATTTCCTATCTGAATGTTGAAGAACTGGTATCCGATAGGTAATTCCCCCATATGTTTTGCGAAGATTGCCACTGTGAAGTTCTGCCGGGCGGACGTCCATCCATCGATTTGATCAAGGGTAAGAGTCTGGTTATTCCAGAAAGGGGCGAGTCCTCCGGATCCTTGGTCCCATTTGAACTTACCCGGTTCAGCCCAGATCTCCATAATCACCCACTTGTGGCCACCGGAGTTCGGGCATCACCCAATAGCGGAGCGCAATACTGGCTTTGAGCATGACTGATGCGCATCATTAGACGGGGCTCAGGGCGAACGATTTTGCTTCAGCTGGGGTATCTGCACGATGGCAGCTAGGTCGGCTAGAAAGCCTCGGACTCCGCCTCGCCGCCGAAGTGCCTGCCATCGACCAATGACAGGTGGTGTTCGGTCAACAATGGGGCCGCCAGGCTTTCGATTGGGGATGCGGCTTCGTCAGATCGCTCCAGCCCCCACAACGCCGGAGTGCCGACGTTCTTCCCCTGCGCGAGCACTTTGAATTCGCCCAGACCGCCCGGACGGACCAAGTCGGTTATCCCGGCGCGGTTGGCCTGCATTTGTCTTGGAGTGAGACTCTGCCCCGCCAATTGTTGGTGTAGGCGGTCGAGGCCAAGATTGGACAGAAAGTCCCGCTGCGTGACCAGCCCCAGTGTGTTTAGCCCGGCCTTTTCCCCGGCGCTAGCCACCGACGTGAAATCCACCTGGGCGGTGATGTCCTGGCGGCCGATCAGGGTTAGCGGGGCATCGGTCTGGACGTGCTGATGGTAGGTGACCAGTGTTCCCCGCAGCCGCGCTTCAGGGTCGTAGAGGTCTTGGGCGGTGCGGCCGTAGTCGACGGTCAGGACAAACCCCCGTTTCAGCGCCGCCGCTATCTCAATCAGCCGTGGCTCCAGTGCCAGGTTGATCTCGGCGGTCTGGCCTGGTGCGAGTTCTATCCCTAGGTCATCCAAGCGCCCAGCTAGCCCCGGCTGTGACAGCTCGCCGTACAGCTCCACCAACTCATCACCGTTCAAGCCGACGTAGACCTCTTGCAGGCCGTCGTTGGTCATGACGACCGGGTGCACCGGAAAGGCATCCAGGTATTCGTTGGACAAGACGCAGCCGGTCAAGTTTTTGAAAGGCAGTCCATTGGCCAGAACACGACTAGCCCCCAATGCCCTGGACTCAACTGGCCCGGCGGCCCTGCGGTCCAAGCAGACGTAACGCAAGGACACGGCGAATCCATCGGGAAGTCCGGCTGCATAAGAGCAGATGTCCCGGCACAAAAGTCCATTGCCGGCGCCTAGCTCAAACACGGTGAATGGAGAGGGACGGTCCATTTCGCGCCACATCTGGAAGAGTTGGACCGATAGAAGTGCTCCGAAGAACGGGTGCATTGCCGGGCTGGTGTAGTAGTCGCCTTGGGCTCCGACGGGCTCCCGTGCGGTGTAATAGCCGCCGTGGGGCCAATAGAGGGCAACGTCCATGAACTCGGCAAAGGTAATCTTGCCGCGACTCTGGATCCGCTGTCTTACTTCAGATTCTGCACTCATCGGTTGCTGGCTCATGGTGGGTCGCTGGGCAAAGACAAAAGGGGCCGTTTTGGCCCCTTTCGCTAGTTGCTTGCCAGGCGTGGCCGGTCTAGGACCGTTCGTCTATCGATGTGTACTCAAGGTCCATCTCTCCGATGTACTCGGTGAGCGGCCTGAGCAGCATGTTGTCCTTGTACTGCTCCACACACTGAAGCGTCCATCCAGGGATGCGCCCCAGGGCGAAGATCGAGATGAACAGGTCATCTGGAATCCCCAGCAGGTAGTAGATCGACCCGGCGAAGAAGTCCACGTTCACGCAGATCCCTTTGGAGCGGTAGGGCTGCATGGTCTCTTCTTCCAGATGCTGCAAGATCTGGAACCACTCCGGGTGGCCGCTTTTCTCACCCAGAACCTTGGACCTCTCGCGCAGGTGACGGGCGCGGGGGTCTTCGGCGCGGTAGACCCGGTGGCCGAATCCCATGATGCGGTCGCCGTTGTCCAGCAGGTTGCTGGCGTACTCGGCGGCGTTCTCCGGGTTGCCGATGTCCAAAGCCATCTTCATGACTTCTTCGGCTGCCCCACCGTGGGCGGGACCCTTCAGGGTTCCTACGCCGGTGACGACGGCAGAGTGGAGGTCTGAGACGGTGGAGGCAGTCACCCTGGCGGCGAATGCCGACGCGTTCGGGCCGTGCTCCGCATGGAGGATGAAGTCCACGTCCAGCAGATCGGTGGTCTCCTGGTCAGGGAGTTCGTCAAATAGCATGTAAAGGAAGTTCCCGGCATGGTTCAGGTCCGGGTTGGGCGCCACGGGCTCGAGGCCGTTCCTCAGGCGGTGGTGGGCTGCGACGATGGTCGGCCCCATGGCCGTGAGGCGGATGCCCTTGCGAATGGTGGCTTCAACCGAGTTGTCGGTCACTTCGTCATCAAAGGCGCTGAGGGCCGAGATGCCGGTCCGGAGCGCGTCCATGGGATGGCAGGCCTTGACCAGGTCCAAGACTTGAATCACCTCGTTGGGGATGATCCGGTTGGCCCGCAGCACGCCGTCGAAATCGGCGAGTTGCTTCTTGTTCGGGAGGTCGCCGTAGAGCAGAAGATAGACCACTTCCTCGAAGGTCGACTTCTCGGCCAGGTCGTGGATGTTATAGCCACGGTAGAGCAGCTTGCCTTCTATGCCGTCAATAAAGCTGGACTCGGTCGTGTCGAAATAGACATCCTTGAGTCCTTTGATGATCTCTGGGGGCATGGGTCCACCTTCCTTCAGGGTATCCAGACGGGTCTGCCGGGGCGGTCTCCTCAAAAACAATCACAGCTATTCACGGGGAGAAAACGATTGAAAACCGGGTGCGGAATTACATAAAACCCCACCCTCAAATCGTGCCTGATTTTAGCATCGCCCTATAGGGGTGTCAAGCTAAAACAAGCGTGGCGACAGCCTGCGGAAGCCGCCCATATGGGCCGCTTTCTCCGAGCTTCCAGGCAGAAAATGTAGATACCTTTAAAGCCAACCCAGTAGTGGTTACAATATATGATTGGACCACCGGCCGCGAGACCGGAGTCCGCGCTCAACGGAGGGATGGCTGAGCGGACGAAAGCGACGGTCTTGAAAACCGTTATGGGGGCAACCTCATCGTGGGTTCGAATCCCACTCCCTCCGCCAGTTTTAGGCATGAAAAAGCCCAGACCGCTTTGATGAGGTCTGGGTCTTTTGTTGTGACGTCTCCCTGGCCGAACACTGTTTGCAACCGGCGCCCCCGTCCGTCAATATTGTCAACAATTTCTACCCAGAATTCGGAAGGTGGCCGTGCGACAACAAGAATCTGATAAAGCAGACATCATCTTGCATGGGGGCAAGGTGCTCACCGTTTCAACCAACGGCAGCATCGAACAGGCGGTGGCTATAAAAGGTGAATCTGTTCAAGCCGTCGGCACTGATCAGGATGTACTGGCCTTGGGCGGTTCAAGCACCAAGACCATCGATCTTAGGGGACGCACGGTCATCCCCGGCATCATCGATATCCACGCACACATGGACCGCGAGGGCCTCAAGAGAATCTTCCCTTCCCTTGGGGGCGCAACTTCCATTCCGGAGATACTTGGCCTCATCAAGCAACAAGTGGCCCAGAAGCGCCCCGGCGAATGGGTGACGACCATGCCGGTGGGCGATCCGCCCAACTACGCGGATATGCCGGCCAGCCTTCAGGAAGGGCGCTTCCCCAACCGGTGGGACCTCGACAAAGTATCGCCAAACAACCCTGTGTATATCCGGGGCACCTGGACGCCCTGGAACGTCCCGCCATCGGTGGCCATCGCCAACAGTCTGGCGTTGCAACTCGCCGGCATAGACCGGAACACCCAGTCGCCCGATTCCAGTGTGACCATCGAGCATGACGATACCGGCGAACCGACGGGCATCTTGGTGGACATCGGGAGGTTCCCGTCTGTCGAGTTCACCCTGATGAAGGTCGTACCCCGGTTTACCCACCAACAACGTTTGGCCGCATTGAAGGAGTCAATGCGGCTCTACAACGCCGTTGGAACGACCGGCACCTATGAGGGGCATGGCGTCGCCCCCGAGGTCTTGCGGGTGTACAAAGAAGTCTGGGACGCCAAAGAGATGACCGTTAGGGCCCACCTTACGCTGAGCCCCGCATGGAAATCCGTAGCCGAAGCGGACAAAGAGATGGAACGATGGGCGCATTCGGCCTCGGGCCAGGGTTTCGGCGATGACATGCTCCGCATCAGTGGCTACTACATTGACTACCGCGGCAGTAGGTACACCGCCCGCGCCCGGACCGCCGAACTTCCCTTCACCGGCTGGGCAGGTTTCGCGCAAAGCTACAATCCTCCGGCGACTTTCAAACGGCTGGTCAAACTGGCGGCTCAGCACAATTTACGAGTCAATACCATCGTGGCTGACTGTTTGGAAGAGGTGCTGGATGTCTTCCAAGATGTCCACCGGGAGATTCCGATCCGCGGCAAGCGGTGGATGATCGGCCACGTGGTCGAGACATCTCCAGAGCAGTTGAAGGTGATCCGGGAACTGGGCCTGATCGTCGAGACCATCCCCTTGACCCACCTGTGGCTGCGAGGCCGCCAATACGTGGGCAGAGCCGAGGCGGCGGATACGGTTGTTACCCACCGAGATTACCTGGAACAGGGCGTGCGGTTTAGCCTGGGCACCGACAACAAGCCATACAGTCCATTCCCCACGATCTGGGCTGCGGTTGCCAGGCAAGAGCGCATGACCCACGAAGTGCTTGGCCCGAGGCAGATTCTCACCCGGATGGAAGCATTGAAGGCAATCACCATGGGTGGCGCCTATTTCTCATTTGAGGAGGAACGCCGAGGGTCTTTGGAGGCGGGCAAGCTGGCCGACCTGGCGGTCCTGTCCGACGACTACCTGACGGTCCCCGAAGATAATATCTCTGGACTGCACTCGGTGTTGACCATGGTTGGTGGGCAAGAGGTCCATTCCACGGGGAACATCTAACATCAATCGTTCAACCCCAAATCAGGAGCGTTGTATGTTCACAAACTTTCACCACGCCAGTTATCTAGTACCGGAGTTGGGCGCCGCAGTCCAGTCCTACGCCGAAACATTTGGCGGAAGAGAGACCGGACGTGGAGTGGTGCCGGGACTTGGTGAAGTGGGGTTCATTCAGGTGGGAGATGTGGAGGTTGAGTTCATCCAACCGGAGGACCCGGCCGTGCTGCAAGGGGAGGCGGCGCCGCTGCTGCACCATGTGGCCTACACCGTGGAGGACCTGGACCGGGTGATAGACGACTACCGAAGCCGAGGTTACCGGTTCGCTACCGATGAACCTATCACCAATTTTATGGGCTACCGCCTGATCTACCTGGACCTTGCGCACACCCATGGAACGCGGATCCATCTCACTGACGCCGGAACGCTCCGGCAAACATCCTGACGCTGCCAATAACAGGCCGTCAAGATTGTTTACTCTAAACTTGCGGAGACGAGAATCTCCCATTTGACGTTCAACTGAATCGCGGCCTGAACGATCACAGGGTCCAATGCGTGCTGCAACCAAGGCTTGTCCAAGGCTAGCTTTACCCTCAACGCATCGGCCCGGTCCTTCACTTCCGGAAGATCGATGGCCGTAACTACCATTATGAGAATCTCGAATGTGTCCGGGTGTTGTTGCAACTCCGAAATCAAAAAAAGAAACCGCCCATTGCCGGCATATTAACGTCTACGAAGATGATGTCCAGGGTTTGCTCGGCGGCCCGCTTTAGGGCAACAGCGCCGTTGTCGGCTTTCTTAACTATGCAGCCTTGGTCCTGTAACTGGTCACCCAGTAAGTTTCTGATGTCTGCGTCGTCCTCGTCGATCAACACGTTGGTCATGCGCTTACCTCAGAATGGCCTGTTCCCTTACCTTCAGGGTAACAACCGACCTGTTAAGTTCAAGCGGGCATAGCCAATCGGGCGATTATAGAGGGGGTTTTCTAAGAGGAATCGGCGTTTGCGGCAACGAACGCAAGCTTCGCTTGCCGGTCCAACGATTTGATCTCGTTCTCCCGCTTTGAGGCAAGACCCCGGTCTTCGCAACTCTCTTGGTACACGAGCTGAAATGGGCCACGGCCTTTGGTGTACTTCGCGCCCTGCCCAGCCTCGTGTTCAGCTATTCGGCGCTCCAGGTCGTTGGAGATGCCAGTGTACAGCGTGCCGTCGGCGCACCGCAGGATGTAGACGGTCCAGTCCAAGGGATTTCTCGAGGCCTACCGCAGGTCTGAAGTGTCGTCAGAATGACTGCCTCTAAGAACGCAGTGGCCGCATTTCCGGCAGACCGGGTGCAGGTTGTTATGCTGCGGATGTCTCTGTTTGCAGAACCCGGCATCTTCGTCGGTGCACCTGGGGCACCCCTCGCAATAACGTCCGCCGGTGCCTTGGGACCGCTCGGTTTCTTTGTCTGTGACTGTGACCATTGTTGACCTGATGAACCCACCTGAGACGTATCTAGCTTTGTCCCCCGCGCGGCAAAGTAGTGCGAGGAGAATATCACAAGCTGTGAGCTTGCCCGCACCGGCTGTCTCGGAGGACCGATTTGAGAGACTGCCGATATCTTGCTGCTTTACCAGTATAAAAAATCCACAAATCATGTGTGCTCCCCAATCAACCGAAATAGGTAGGTTGGGGCGATCGAGAATATCGCCTATGGTAGACAGCACAGAAGTCGCGCGGCACGAGGCATTGCTGGACCTGTAGATCCAGACCTTCTACCCGGTGAATCGGTTCATCAGTTCGATCCATGATATGGACCAACTTCTGATCCTGATCATACAGGAGTCAGACGCGGCGGTTGACGCCGAGGCCAGTTGCATCATCCTCCATGATCAGGAGGAAGGCCAACTCCACATAGAATACGCCATCAGTGATGCCAGCGAAGAAGTGCGGCGCGTGACACTGACGATGGATCGCGGCCGAACTTGACCAGATGAGGGACCGGAGGCGTAGAATCTCATGAGATATGCCCAACTTGCGCCAAGCGATTTAAGCCCCGCGATTCAGAACGAGAAAGAGTTGATATGACCAACCAAAGCTATAACCCTCTAACGGCTGAAGAGAAGTACATAATTGAGTACAAGGGTACCGAACGGCCTTTCACCGGGGAATATGACGACTTCTATGAGACTGGCTCCTATATCTGCCGCAAGTGCAACGCCGAACTTTACAGCTCCGCCGACAAATTCGACGCCCGTTGCGGCTGGCCGGCCTTCGACAAAGAGGTAGAGGGCGCGGTGAAGCACCTTTCCGACCCCGACGGGCACCGGGTCGAGGTTGAGTGCGCCAACTGCGGCGGACACCTGGGCCACGTCTTCATGGGAGAAGGTTTTACCCCTACCAACGCCCGCCACTGCATCAACTCCATTTCGATGAAATTCGTACCGGCGGAGTAACCAGCGGCAAAGCCGGGGAATCTGTGCTGGCGGAGTAACCAACGGCAAAGCGGAAACCTGTGCATCCTTCAGGTGGGACGGGGAATCAAATGTCCTGATATGACGAGTTTCTTACATTTGGCTCCCCTACTGGCGATCATCGGTCTGGTCTTGCTCGCTGCCTGCGGCGGCGGCTCGCCCACCGAACCTCCTGCTGGGACTACCAGCATTCCCACTTTCGGCAATGACGGCCAGCCGGTCAGTCTCACGTTGGAGAACCACGGCGGCTCTATGGAAAGCCACACTCCCGGGGGATTTCAGGGTTAGGGCATTGGCCTCTTCGCCGTAGACAACCTGAACCGCAACTTTCCTGACGGCGGCGGTGTCCAGATGTTCTTGACCTTCGATCTCAGCGAGATACCCCATGGGAAAGTCGAGTCGGCGGTGTTGAGCGCTGCCAATGCCACCGTCATGCGCACGCCGTTCCAAGACTTGGCCCCCTTGAGGGCTGAGGAATTCCATTTTGACGGGTTCTCGTCTCAACTCTGGAATGTAGGCCCGGTGGCGAGAGGCGCGGCGTGCACATTGGCCGAGGCAGCCGGAGAACCGATCACATGTGAAATCTCCGCAGCGGTCCAGAGTTCCTTGGACGACTCCCACCGGTCGCCCAGTTCAGGCTCCGCTTATACGAAGCCGGCGACGGTGACGGCGAGCAAGACCTAGTGGCATTCTTCAAGAGCGATTCCAACACCAACGAGCCCGGTATCTTCCTGCTAGATGTGACCGTCAGCCCTAATGCAAAAGGCTCAACTCCTGGCCTTTAGTAACTGTCCGGCCACATACCGGGCCAGGGTGATCTCCTCCTGGGTAAGGGTCATGCCATTGGTGCCGGAGAAGAGCAACCGGCCCCCGCCAGCGCGGGCGTGTTGCAGCCTAAAGATGTGGCCCACTTCGTGGCTGCTGACCCGGCGGTCATCAACCAAGCATAGACATTGAACAGCGTTAAATGCGAGCCGAATCACCGGAATGTGAGCAATCTTACATGTTTGATCGCGCTAATGATTCAGCTGGCCGTAGGGGCGTATTTGTCGCCTTCTTGGCGGGTGATTCGGCCCGATGCCATCAGCCACATCCGGGATATCTCTGGCCCCATGAACTTGAATGTGGAGCGCAGTTCTTTCTGAAGCGACGGGTAGTCCGTCCCATCTAGCAGGTCGTAGAACCATTTGCAGAAGCCGCCGTGCTCTTCTTGGATGTGCTGGGTGATCTCAGCATTGGCGATCACCGCCTGAATCTTCTGCCGGTTACGGATTATCCCCGGGTCCTCCCTCAGCCGCTCCAGGTCGGCTGGGCCCATGGCGGCCACGGTTTCTATGTTCCAGTCGGCGAAAGCGGCCCTGAAACTGTCTCGGCGTGAGAGCACCATCCGCCAGGTAAGCCCGGCCTGAAACACCTGCAGGCTCATCACCTCGAAAAGGGCATCGTCCCCAGTGGCCCGTTTGCCCCAGATCTCCTTGGAATACCACTCCCGCAACGGGTCGCCCGAGGCCGTTTCTCTGGCCTCCCATTCTTCCGAGGTTTCTTCAGGCATTCTTTCCCCCTTATCTAGGTTGATTACCGGGGCACGATGGCCACGCTGACGTAAGACGCCTGCTGGCCGTCGTGGAATATGGTCTGGAGTGCCGGCCGCAGCTCCGTGTCCTCGGCGATGATGTTCCCGGTGTTGGTGTTGCGGTCGAACCGCGGGAAATTACTGCTGGATATCTCTAGGCGTATCTGGTGTCCGGCCTTGAACACGTTGCTGGTGGCCCAGAGGTCAATGTCGTAGCAGTAGGGCCGGCCCGGCTCCAACATAGTGGGGTTGGACATGGAATCGCGATAGCGCGCCCTGATTATGCCGTCGGTCAGGTTTCGGGCGCAGCCATTTTCGCAGACATCAACCAACTTGGCGGTAAAATCGGTGTCAGTGGCTGAGGTCGACGCCCACAGCGTCACCGTCACTGGCCCAGTGACCTCCATGTCGCGCTCCAATGGGGACGTGGAGTAGACCAACACGTCCTGGCGCTCCTCCACCTCGTTCTGGTCGTAGGCGCCGTTGGCCGCGTAGTAGGGGTTGCAGCAGAGCGCGCCGCCGGCGGTGGGCACCGGATCGGCCGGGTTATACAAGAACACGTCCGGCGGCTCTGACTGGGGGCTGTCTATTTCGAGACTGCCGTCGCCATTCTTGGAGTTGGCCTTGCCGCCGCTGTGGAGGTAGTACTTGGTCTCGATGGCCCTGGCCAGCGGCCATTCCTGCTCGTCCCGCCACTGGTCGTCGCCCATGACGAAGATGCGCACCGGCGCTTCTTCGGTGATCCCATTTTTGCCATCATTAAGCCAGTGGTCGAACCAGCGCAGGTGCATGCCGTCGATGTCGGTGGCTGCTGGGTCGGCCATGATCCCGAAATAATGTCTGCCCGCCATCGTCGAGCCGCGTGCGCCGTGAGCCCACGGGCCGATGATCAGTTTTTGTCCGCCGCGGGCCGTTTCATTGGCCCCAGACTCCTTCATGCCTAGATAGTTGCGGATGGTGCCGCCCAAAAAGATGTCGTACCAGCCGCCCAGGTGCATCGCAGGGACGTCGATCTCCGAGTGGTGGCCTTCGATGCAGAGCTTCTTCCAGTAGTCGTCGAAGTCGGGGTGGGCCAGCCAGTCGTAGTAGTACTTAGCCATTCCCGAGTCCAGGCCGGGGAAGTCTTTGGTGGGCAGGTGTTCAAAACCTTCGGTCATGTTGTCCACGACCCTGATCAACTCCCCGTGCCGTTCTCTAGGCACATTTTGCACGCTGGAAATATTCTTGAAATTGGCCAGGGTCAACTGGAGTAGCGTCCAAGACATATTGAAGCCCAATTCGAATGCCCCGCCTTGGTAGGTCCAGCCGTCGTGGTAATTGGAGGCGGTGACGGTGGGCGCGAGGGCCACCAGATGGGGCGGCCGAGACGTGGCCGCCAGCCATTGGGTGGCTCCCACGTAAGACGCTCCGTACATGCCGACCTTGCCGTTGGACCACGGTTGAGCGGCGGCCCACTCCACGGTGTCATAGCCGTCGTCGATGTCATCCACGAAGGCGTAGAACTCACCCTCCGACGCATGCCGTCCACGGGTGTCTTGGATCACCACCGCGAACCCAGCCTTGGCCGACCTGATGGGATCCAACATGGAGGCGCTCAAAGCATTGGTCTTGTCGTATGGCGTGCGCTGCAGGATGGTCGGGAACGGCCCATTGCCCTCGGGCCGGTAGATGTCGGCATAGAGGGTGACGCCGTCTCGCATGGCGACGGCGATGTTGGTTTCTATTTTTAAAGAGATCGAGTCCGGCATGGTTATTCTCCTATGCTTGGAATTGTGGCATGACGTGGGAGGCAAACATCTCCATCTGGCGGAAAAAAGAGTCCGGCTCGGAGGCCAGGAACCCCAGATTGATGTGCTCAACTCCAGCGTCGACACGGTCTTCGACAGCCTTGATGCAGTCCTCGGGCGTCCCGGCGATGCAGAGCGACCGGGCAATGCTCTCGGCGCTCCGCTCCGGTGTGACGTAGCGTTCTCCGACGTTGGAGACCGCTAGTGCCAGGGCCTCTGATGCATCGGAAGAGATGGCAGTTGGCTGGTTCAGGCCCCAATGGAACCCGGTCAGGTCGCGCCCGGCCTCGGCGGCGTACTGGCGCACCATGTCGTTGCTGGCTTTGACGCGGCGCACGCTGAACAGATAGGGATACCATCCGTCGCCCATAACTCCAGCCCTCCGCATTGCCGCTTCGCTGCGGCCCGATACCCAGATGGCCGGATACGGTTTTTGGGCCGGGAAGGGCAGCAGTGTAACGTCGTCGAAATGGAAAAAATCGCCGTGATGGGACACGTGCTCTTCGGTCCAGAGCCGCTTCATCACCTGGAGCATCTCGTCAGTGCGCTTGCCCCTGGTGTGGACATCAACGCCCACGGCATCGAACTCGATCTTGGTGCCGCGCTGACCGCTGATGCCGATGCCGAAGTCCAAGCGGCCGCCCGACACCTGGTCCACGCTGGCCACCATCTTGGCCAGGATCACCGGATCGTACAGAGGCGCGACAACGATGCCGGTCATCACCCTGAGGTTGGTCGTGGCTCCGGCGGCGGCGGCCATGGCCGGCAGGTTTAGCAGGGTCGGCCGCGGCGGGTTGCCGTCCATGATGTGCTCGCCCATGGTCACCCGACCGTAGCCCAGGTCCTCGGCCCGGCGGGCGAACTCGGGCACGTCCCAATAGTTATCGACTGAAAGGTTGACGCCAAAGGTGATTTTCGAACTGGCCATGTTATCTCCTGGGACCGTTCAGGTCCGGGCGATTAAGCTTCGTTGGGGTCCAGGCCCAATGCGACTTGTCCGATGAATGCTATCGCTTGGTTGGTGGCCCATGGCTGCATGAAAGGGCCGGCCCTGACGTCCCGGTATAACCGCGATAGGGTGCTGTTGGCCAGGAACCCGGCGCCCCCATACAATGTCAACGCCCGGTCGACGATCGCCCCCGATGTCGTCATCACGAATTTCTTGGCAACGGCTCCGTTCTTGATGATCTGGAATGCCCTTTCTTCGGTCTCGTCGCCTTCAAGAGAATAATCGTCCAGCATCTGTGCTGCGCGGCTCAGCATGGCGCGGCAGGCCGCCAGGTCAATCTCGTTGTCGGCAGTGGTGACCTGGTTCATTGGGTAATGTGCACCTCCGTCCCTCCCTTTGATGGCGTCGACCGCAATCTGATGGGCCGACTCGGCAATCCCGAGAAAGATCGACGACAGGCCGATGCTTGAAACGGAAGCCATGGCCAGAAATGGGGCGTTGTATTTGCCGTACTCGCCGATGTCACTGAACTCTTCGTCTTTGACTAAATAGTCGGTGAAGATGACATCGTGGCTGCCGGAAGCCCTCATGCCCATACCGTCCCAGTTGGACTTGATCTCAACGCCGAGTCGGTCCACAGGCACGATAGCGGCCCCCATGCGCTGATTCCCAGCCTCATTCTCGAAACGTGCGCGCACGGCCAGCATGTCGGCGGCGGGCGATCCGGTGGCGAATGTCTTGGCGCCATTGAACAGCCAACCGCCCTCAACTTTGGTGGCCAGGGTCCGGGAGGTCCGGATATTGGCCCCTGGTTCGGAGTTGGCCACCGTTATGAACGCTTCTCCGACCCCGATCTTTTTGAGCAACTCCTCGGAGCGGTTGCGCAGGGCCTTATTCCCCGTGGCAATTGCCCGGCGCAGGGCCCGGGCCGTGCCCAGGGTACGGGACAAGTGCATGATGAAAGCCAACGGGGTTGACCCCTCCGCCCGCCCCAGCCGGTTCATCGCAACCATGCAGTCATGGTTAGAGGTCACGCCCATCCCGCCAAGTTCTTCGGGCACTGCCGCGGCGGCGAAACCACTTTTCCTTAGGGCCGTGACGTTCTCAACTGGGAATACCCCCTTTCGGTCGTATTCGGCGGCGGTGACAGCGAAATCTGCGGCGTGTTTCTCGGCCAGTTCGACCATGCGTTTCCCGGGATCGGTCAACGCTTTAAGTTCAAAGTCCAATTTGGAGCTCCCCCTGGGGTTTCTAATTGGGGTATCTAACCTGACGTGTCTAATAGGACATTCAGATACCCGATATTTACCGAACACCAGATTACTCCCTGAGCCTCTGGGAATCAATTTCTACTCAGGCCAGTCTGTCCTCGTAATGGCATTGTATTAAGCTACTTTTTCAGAGAGGATAATAAGATAGCTAGTGTCCACTGTCTTAGGAGGCCAGATGGATTTTAAAACATCTTGCCGGTCCAAGTTGATGGTCGGAAAAACCTGCCTGGTGACCGGGGCCACCAACGGTATCGGACGTGTGACCGCCCTCGAATTGGCCCACATGGGCGCTGATGTGCTCATCGCCGGTCGAGACCCTGCCAGGTGCGCCCTGACTGCCGCCGACATCCGTGAAGAAAGCGGCAATCCCAATGTGGATTTCTTGGTGGCCGACCTCTCTTCTCAGGAGGAGGTGCGCCGCTTGGCCAAGGAGTTCAAGGAGCGGCGCCAACGGTTGGACGTTCTACTCAACAATGCCGGCGCCATCAACATCAGCCGCAGGAAAAGCGCCGACGGCATAGAGATGACCTTCGCGCTCAACCACCTTTCTTGTTTCCTGCTCACCAACCTGCTGCTGGATGTTTTGTCGGCTTCGAGCCCGGCTCGGGTGGTCAACGTGGCATCCTCGGTCCATGAGAAAGCCAAGATCGACCTTTTTGATATCCACGCGCCCCGCCGCTATTCCGGTTTTCGGGCCTACTCCCGTTCCAAGCTGTGCAACCTGCTCTTCACCTACGAGTTGGCCCGCCGCCTGGAAGGCACCGGAGTAACGGCCAACGCCCTGCACCCCGGCCTGGTGGCGACCAATATCCTGACCAATAACGGCATCCTGGGCCGGTTCCTAAATATACTGCTAGGTGTACGGGGAATCAGCGTCGAAGCCGGCGCGCTCACCTCGGTTTACGCAGCCTCGTCTCCCGAGTTGGTAGGCGTTTCCGGCAAATACTTGGACAAGAGGCAGATCGTGCCTTCTTCGTTCCGCAGCTTCGACGAAGCCCAGGCGGCCGCCCTCTGGGAACTGAGCGCCAGCCTGACCGGCCTCCCGTCAGAGACACCCATACCCTCAACGTTCTCGGTTTAACTCCCCAGGCTCGGCCTCGTTGTTGACAGCTACGATTGGCCCTCGCATAATTCCTGCATCCTCTACCCGGAGTCCAACCACACATGGCAGAAAAAGTTGACGTAGCCGTTATCGGCGCGGGAGTCATAGGCTGCTCCGTCGCCTATTACCTGGCCAGAGAAGGCATTAAGGTCGCCCTGCTGGAGCGCGAGTCCATCGGCAGCGGCTCATCCGCCCACGCCACAGGGTTCATCAGCCTCCTGGGCACCGAATTCACCCCCGGACCGTCCTTCGCATTCGGACTGGAAAGCTATCACGAGTTCCCGTCGTTGGTCGCAGAACTGGAAGGAGCCACCGGGATGGACCTGTTCTACCAACGGCGTCCCTCTCTGCGGTTGGCCCTCGAAGAGAGGGAAGAAGAGCTGATCAAGGACCTCATGACCTGGCAGCAAGAGCACGTCGCCATGCATTGGATCACTGCCGCCGAGGTCCATGAGCTGGAGCCGAGGCTGACCAAGTCGCTCATCGGCGCCGTCTACGAAGATGAGTCGGCCCAGTTGGACAGTTACCGGCTGAACCTGGCCCTGGCCGCCGGAGCCGAGAAGAAGGGCGCACAGATCATCAACCGCAAGGTGACCGGCCTGATCTCTGAAGGCAACCGGATCACCGGCGTGCAGACCGACCAAGGTGATATCTCCTGCGGCACCGTGGTGGTGGCTGCCGGACTCTGGAGCCCTTCCTTCCAAAGAGACCTCGGCTTTCCAATACCTGTTGGAGCCCTTAAGGGAGAGCGTCTGCTGCTGAAATATGATGGCGACCCTCTCCAGGTGTTGATCAGCTCCCCCAAACGCGGCCACATGATCAGCCGATTGGACGGCTTCCTGAGCGTGGGCAGCACCGGCGGAAGGGACTACGACCTAGACCAACTCTACCAAGGCGAGGACATGGACCGGGTGCCGACCGAGACGGCGCGCGTCGAGATCATGCAACGGGCCATCGACGTATTCCCAGACCTGGAGAACGCAGCCTTGGTGGAACAACTGGCCGGGTCTCGGCCCCTCAGTCCCGACCGTGTCCCTATCATCGGCCCGGTTCCTGGAAAAGAGGGGGTGGTGCTGGCCACCGGACACACCACCAAGGGCATCCACCTGGGCCCCAGCACCGCCAAGGCCGTCGCCGAATACATCCAGGGCGGCTGCAAGCAGGTGCCGGAATCCATCAAGCTATTCCTGCCCGAGCGGTTTGCCGGAATGACCGAGGCCGATTTCCGGACCGCCGGACTAAGCGTTGACGAGTGACAGGAGTAATACCCATGAAACGAGCAATAGAGTTCTACAGCGAAGGATTCAAACTTTGCGGCGATGTCTATGTCCCCGATGACCTGGCCGCGGGTGAGACTCGCTCCGCTATTCTCCTGTGTCACGGCTACACCGGGGTCAAAGACCTGTACCTGCCCGACAACGCCTGGGTCTTGAACGAGGCCGGTTACGTGGTGATGACCTTCGACTACAAGGGCTGGGGCGAGAGCGAGGGCAAGAGCCCCCATCGCCTAGCCCCCTACAGCCGGGTGGCCGACGTTCAGGCCGCCATGACTTACCTGGGACTACAGCCTGAGGTCAATGAAGATAGCATTGGCATCTACGGCACCAGCTACGGCGGCGCCACCGTGTCTTGGGTTGGGGCCGTCGACCAGCGGGCCAAGTGTATCGTTAGTGTGGTCGGCATCGGGAATGGCGCCCGGTGGATGAGCCGGGTGCGGCGCATGGATGAATGGTTCGACCTGCTGGAACGCTCAAAAACCGACCGGGAACAGCGCGTCCAGACCGGGAAGTCGGATATGGTCGAACGCGCCGACATACTGCTCCCCGACCGGCAATCAGCCGAACTAGCCGCCGCCGCCCGCAAGAACAACCCAGCCGCGGTGGGGACCATTCCCGTGGAATATGTGGACGACACCATCGGCTTCAACCCGGAGTGGATCGTAGGCCACATATCCCCTAGGCCCATCCTGTTCATCACCAGCAGCGATGACCGTCTGGTGCCGCCGGAAGAATCAGAAGAGCTTTTCGCCAATGCTGGAGAACCCAAGAAATTGGTTGTCCTGAAAGGCGTCGGCCACTACGAGGTCTATGCGGAGCCGGCCTTCTCCGATGTCATGAGAGAGACCCTCGCCTGGTACCAAGCCTACTTGCCTGCAAAGAGCTAGCGGGTAACTTCGGCCGACCGGACCAAAGTCAATTTCCTGGGCTGGGGTCTTCCGGCAGTAATGTCATTCTGAGGAGCGCCGAAGGCCGACGAAAAATCTTCCAAGCATTGCCCTGGCAGACCCTTCGCTTCGCTCAGGGTGACAGTTGGGTGATTTCAGAGATGGGGGCTTCCCCACCTGCTACAAATACTGGTTGATCCCTTTGCAAAGGCTGTAGCGTATCTCTAGTGTCGGAGCTAGAATGCCAAGCCAGCGGGCCTCATCCACCGCGTGTCCCAACGTCTCGTCGATCTCCAACCGCCGGCCCTCGTCAAATGGCCGGCTATTATGGAGCCGAGGGAACCCGCTCCCAGAACAACATTCTTCAAAGTCCTACTGCAGATGAATTGTGAGTCTACGGACACGCCACCTGGTCCATCAATTCCTCGATGGCCCGATTGATGTCGTCCGGCCGTTCGGCCATGGGGAAATGGCCGGCATTCTCCAGCTTGATGTACTTGGAGTCGGGCACTGCCTGGTGAATCTCCAGCTCATATTCCGCCGGTTTGCCGGGATCGTCGACGCCCCGCACCAACGTCAGAGGCACTTTGAGTTCTCCGATACGGTCGCGAACGTCGAACTTGTCGATGGTCACCAGGTCGTTGTACTGAGAAATCGGCCCGACAACCCTGTGCCGCTCGATGAGCTTCTCCCTAAGTTCCGGCTCCACGAACATCATGGTGTGGCGCATGGCGTCCAGCCACTCCTCATGCATCTTCTCGTCCCTGGCGGCGTTCAGGCGGAACTCCAGGCTGCCCGGAGCGCGCTCTTTGGGCCGCATGGCGATAGTCATCAAGAGCAGGCCGTCCACCTCGCTGGGGTTGTCCAGTGCGTACTGCAGCGCCACACAGGCCCCCAGGGTGAACCCGGCAAGTATCAAACCTGACTTGTGGCCCTGCTTGTGAAGCCAGTCCCTCAGCCACTCGGTATATTCGACAACGGTGGCCATGGAATTGCCATGCGGGTGGCCGGGCAAGTCGGGGGCCAAGGCGTCGGGGAAGTGTTTCATCTGATATTGGAAACCGGCGGAGCAGCTACCGGCGCCGGGCCCGTGTATGAATACTATCTGAGACATGGTAGGTTCCTTTGGTGTGCTTCTTGGTAATTTACTGAGTTGGTTTGCGGATCAAACTATCGGCCAACGGGGTGGGAACGACAGGCCGGCTCTTCCCAGCATGTCCTCTCCGATGCCCTGCACTTTCTGGGCCAGTGCCCACTCGTCAACGAACAGGGGTTTGTGGTCTTCAACCACGATCTGGCCGTCCACCACTACCATGTGGACACTTCGGCCGTCTGCGTTGTAGACCAGATTGTTCACTGGGTTGAAAAGCGTCTGCCACTCAGCCCGGCGTGTGTCGAACAGAACGAGGTCGGCCTTCTTGCCGGCTTCCAAAGACCCGATATCGTCGGCCAGACCCAGGGCCTCGGCGCCCATGATGGTCGCCATCTCCAGGGCCGTCTCGGCGGGGATGGCCTTCGAGTCCTGCCGCGCATCCTTGTAGAGGACGGCAATTAAGTACATGGCTCGGTTCGTCTCCAATAGATTAGAGTTGTTGCCGGCGTCGGTGGCCAGGCCGACAGCCATGCCGGCGTCCAGCATCTCGGGCAGTAGCCCGGTCTGGGTCATGCCGGCCCCGCCCTTGACCGCCGCCGTGGGGACAACCACAGCCCGGGTTTCCGTGCGAGCCAGCGTCTCTACCTCGCTCTCATCCTGACCTAGCATGTGGGCCAGAGTCACGTTATTCCCCAACACGCCCAGTTTCTCGAGGTGTTGGGTCGGCCGCAGACCAGTTTCTTTGACGCTGGCCTCGATGTAATTCTCGCCGTTGTTGTAGTGCAGTGTCATTCCGGTGCCGTAATGGTCGGCCAGGCGTTTACATTCCAGGAGCAGTTCATCGGAGCACATACTGGGCGCGAAAGGCATCGCCCAAGCGCTAATCCGGCCATCAGCCTGCCCGTCGAAATGTTTGATCGTGGTCTCGACGATTTCGATCGCTTCGGCAGTGGAGTAAGTCGGTAGGCCCAGAGGATTGGGCTTGTCGGTAACGTGAGTGCCGGTGATGATGCGGCAACCGGTCTGCTTGTAGGCATCCAGGCACCTATCGAGGTACTTGGTGCTGCCGGGGTCCATGAAAGTGGTGGTGCCGTACTTCAGCAGCTCGGTGATGGCCAATAAGCTGGTATTGTATTCCTCTTCTTCGGTCATGATCGCTTGCAGTTTGAACACGTTGGGCAGGTAGGCCGAGCCGAGGTCGTCGGGAAATATCCCCCTGGTGGCGTGGGCGTAACTGATGTGCATGTGTCCGTTGCAGAATCCAGGAGTGATCACCATGTCGGTGGCGTCGATCACCCGGTCCGCCTGGACCTGCGCTAACTCCGCGGCCTTGCCGACCTGGAGGATACGCTGGCCCTGGATGACCAACGAACCGTCGGCGATAATGCGTCGCGTCGGGTCCATGGTGATGATAAAACGGGCGCCCTCGAACTTAACTGTGGCGTCTGGCATTACTTATTCCTGCAAATGATGTCATTAGTCCGCGCCGGGCCACCCGTTGCTGGCTTATTACTGATAGTTGACGGCTAGATTATACCCTGCTGGATCTGGCCCGCTTGTTGACCGGCCAACACCGCCCACCTATCATGCGGTAAATCTTCCGCCTGGCTATGTGTTTCATGAATAGATTTGAGCTACCCTTTCTTAGCGCATTTGAACTTTCCAAACTGATGGCCGCCAAAGAAATCTCTCCTGTTGAGGCCACGGAGGCCTACCTGGAGCGCATCGAGTCCCTAGACGGCAAACTCCGCGCATTCGTGACTGTGACCGCCGATGCGGCCCTGGAAGCCGCCAACAAGGCGGAACAAGAGATCGCCCGAGGCAATCACCGCGGCCCGATGCATGGCGTTCCTGTCGCCGTTAAAGACCAGATCTACACCCAGGGCATCCTCACCACCGGCGGGTCTCCGGTCTTCAACGATCACATTCCCACGATTGATGCGACCGTCATCGAAAACCTGAGAGCGGCCGGGGCGGTGCTACTTGGAAAGCTCAACATGACCGAGTTCGCAACTTCGGGCCTGTCCCACCAGTTCGATCCGCCCCGCAACCCCTGGGACTTGGAACGGTCCACCGGCGGTTCCAGTAGCGGCTCGGGCGCCGCCACGGCAGCCTTTCTCTGCGCCGCCTCCCTGGGAGAAGACACCGGCGGTTCGGTGCGCTTCCCAGCGTCCTGGTGTGGCCTCGTCGGCATCCGCCCCACTTGGGGGAGGGTCAGCCGCTACGGTGTGATGCCCGGCGTCCGTTCCATGGACACCATCGGACCCCTTGGCCGCACGGTGGAAGATTGCGCCATAACCTTGGCGGCCATAGCGGGACACGACCCCAAAGACAAGGTGAGTAGCCATGAGCCTGTCCCTGACTACCAGGCCGCTCTTACTGGTGGTATCAAAGGTCTTAGAGTGGGAATCCTCAAAGAGCTGGTCTATACAGACCTCGTGGAAGAAGAGGTTCGGCAATCGGTGCTGGCGGCGGCCGCCACCATGAAAGAGATGGGCGCTCAGGTGGAGGAAATTTCCATACCCTTGGCCGCCAACGCCGGAGCCATCAACGGCGCAATTAGGGTCGAAGCCCCGACCACCTACCGGGACTTGCTGCACGACCGACCCAGGGACATCGCCCACGACAACCGGATCGGCTATTTGGTGGGGACCATCATGCCAGCCTCCTACTTCTACAAGGGCCTGCGCCTCCGGTCCTTGCTGCGCTATCAAGTCCTGGCGGCCTTTGATAGCGTCGATGTGATGTTGTCCCCGACCACCGGAGTTGCGGCCCAACTGCTGGGGCTGGACCCGGTCATAGACAGCAAAGCAGCCAGCAGCCGGATTCCCTGGTTGCTGGCCACAACGTTTAGCCTGGCCAACGTGCCGGCGTTGAGCGTGCCCTGCGGTTTTACGGCGACCGGACTGCCCATCGGCCTCCAGATCGCGGGCCGGCCCTTCGACGAGAGCACCGTTCTGCGCGCCGGTCACTCCTACGAACAGGGGACAGAGTGGCATTCCCGCAAGCCTGAAATTTAACCCGTTCGACAAAATCCGCTTCCACCACGGATTGCCCTTTCAGGGACATTATGAGAGATTGAACGGGTGATTAAATATCTCGACGTAAAATCATCGTTGGAGAGCCTGGTGCTCATCCGAGACGACAGGTTGCCCGTGCGGCGGATTCCCTTACGGGAGAAACCTCTCCAGCGATACTTCCTGCCATACCGCGCACTACTCGGCCTCCTCTTGATCTGCATCGCCTGGCCGCTGTCTTGGGCCCAGAGCGACGTCGGCCTCCAGTACACCTTCTTCCCGCTATGGCTTGGGTTCATCCTGGCCATCGACGGCCTGGCTCTGCGGCGCACCGGCACCTCCCTGATAGTCCGAAGCCCCAAGATAATGGCGGTGATGTTCATATCTGCCATTCCCTACTGGTGGGCGTTCGAAGGGATCAACTCCATAACCCAAAACTGGGCCTACATCGGAACGCAAGAGAACACCGACGTATTCGATTACTTGGAATCGTCACTGGCTTTCTCAGTGGTTATTCCCGCGGTTTTCGAAGTTTCTGAGCTTATCGGCTCCCTGGGGTTCATCAAGTGGTTCGCCCGTCTGCGGCCCCTGGTCTTGGAACGCCGACAGGTCATGGTGGTGGCCGTTCTCGGTGTTCTGTCTTTGGTGGCTCTGCTTCTGTGGCCGGGCTACTTATTCCCGCTGACGTGGTTGAGCCTGTTCTTCATCTTTGATCCCATCAACTGCCTCATGGGCCGGCCAAGTATTGTTGGCCAGGTTAGGAACGGCGATTGGCGTTTGGTCATCACCTTTGCCCTTGGTGCGCTGGTCTGCGGGTTCTTCTGGGAGATGTGGAACAACGAGGCAAAGGCCAGTTGGGAATATAACGTCGGCATCTTCGACTTCGCCCGTATCTTCGAGATGCCGCTTCTGGGGTACGGCGGCTACCTGCCCTTCGGACTGGAGACCTACGCAGTGTTCCACTTCATCGCCGGCCTGCTGGGCTGGTCCTCCGACGCACATGTCCCGTTAAGTGGCGACTCCGAGGCATCATCCGACTAACATATCTTGCTTTGGGTTTCTTGTCCCGCGCGCCTATGTCGGTGTATCCTTGCTCCAATGACTTGGGCCCCTGCCGCCCGGTCTAACCCGCGATTCATCACGTTAACTAAGGAGATCCACATATGAAGTTTGGAATCTTCACCATCGTTCCCTGGCACGAGAGCAAAGGACAGCAACAATCTCTCGACGAAAGCCTGGAGCAGATCGAGCTGGCCGACCAACTGGGCTTGGACGAAGTCTGGCTGGGTGAGCACCGCTTCTCCCGCCACGGCCTGCTGTCGGGCATCTGGTCATACGCCGGGCTGGTCGCCGGCCGGACGAAGAACATCCGTATCGGCACCGCCGTGGTGGTGCTGCCCTTGCACAATCCCATACTGGTGGCGGAAGAAGCCGCTATGATTGACGTCATCAGCGGTGGCCGCCTCAATCTGGGCATCGGCTCCGGCTACCAGCGCCAGGAGTTCGATGGTCTCGGCGTCGATATCAACACCAGCCGCGAGCGGTTCTACGAGGCCGTTGATGTCATCAAGAAGGCCTGGACCGAGGAGAAACTGACCTACCACGGCAAGTTCACCGATGTGAAAGACCTGTGGGTCTTGCCCAAGCCGCTACAGCAGCCCCATCCGCCGCTGTTCCAGGCTGTGAGCACCTCACCGGCCAGCATCGACTTCGCAGCCAAGAACCAGATCCAGGTCATCGCCGGCGGCCCCACCGACATTCTGGGTCAGGCCCCTCAGGTGGTCCAAGCATGGCGGGACAAGATGGACGAGTATGGCCATCCCCACGCGCACCTGGACCCGCCCATGTCCAAGGGCATCTACGTTGCGCCGAGCCAAGAAGAAGCCGAGGCCGACGCCGCTGAACTACAGATGTTCTCGTCGCGCATCCTGAATTCCCAGGGGACCAACGGATCCATTGGGATGCCCACCGACAAGGACGGCAACGTTCCTCCGGGCTACGAGCATTGGGCCAACCGCCAGACCGACCGTGACCGCCGCGACGACCCTGGCCACGCCGGATTGCCGCCGCTGGTGGGAACACCCGAGGTGGTGATCGAGCGCCTGAAAGCGACCCAAGCAGCCGGAATCAACCACGTGTTCGGCAACTTCGGGTTCCCCGGACTGCCCCACGAAAAGGTCCTGCGGTCCATAGAGATGTTCGCCAAAGAGGTCATGCCCGAGTTCCAAGGAGCTCCGGTGGCTTAACTGGCAAAAACCAAGTAGGTTTCGGAAACGAAAGAGGGCGCGGCCAATTTGGCTGCGCCCTCTTTTTTGTTGATTCTCAAGTGGTCGGCTCCCACCGTCATTCCGGTGAAAGCCGGAATTCCCGCAAACCACATCTGACGATTGATAATTGATTTGCTTGGGGACGTTGCCCTCACCGAAACCCTATCCTCCTTCCGCGGAAGGATGGGAGACGGTTTTTCTTCGTCATCCCGACGGAGTCCGGGATCCACGTAAACCGTGTTCCAGAATAAACGGGATATTCGGAGATTTGACCCTGACGAGCCCCATGGATTTCGGCTTTCGCGTGAATGACGAGATCAACAACCATGCTTTACCTCGGCGTCCGTCCTTCGACAGGTTCAGGATGAGCAGATGTGATGGCGCACTCGTCTTTGGGTTCCGCTCAAATAAACTCGGTTGCACCGGCGGTTAGTCTACTGGGCCGCCCAACGGTGTGGTGGGGCCTTCGCAGGCTAAGAACTTACCGTAGCCTGGTTTTTGTTCCAACTGGCCTTGGTTCAGCAGCACCTGACCCCGCAGCAGAGTCATCCATGGGCGGCCGCTAACCTTCCAGCCCTCGAAGAGGGTATAGCCTGCATTGCTGTGGTGGTCCTTAGCGGTCACCACTCGGTCGGCGCCGGGGTCCAGGATCAGCAGATCGGCGTCGGAACCGGCCTGAATCACTCCCTTCCGGGGGTAGAGGCCGAATATGCGTGCCGGGTTCTCAGACATCACCCTGGCCAGCCACCAGATGGGGAAGCCACGTTTGACCACGCCCTCGCTGTACATCAATGGCGCCACAGTCTCGATACCGGGTGAGCCAAAGGGCACCGACGCCCCAGTGGAGTCCACGAATATGTTGTCCCAGCCCGGCTTCTTCAGCTCCTCGGGATGGGGCGAATGGTCGCTACCCACCAGGGAAATCTGGCCCTGACGCAGGCCGCTCCAAAGGGCGTTCCGGTCGGGTCCATCCTCAGGACGTAGGGGAGGGCCGATCTTAGCCAAAGGTCCGAATTTCGCCATCTCAGCGTCGGACAGCAGCAGATATTGGGGGCAGGTCTCGGTCCAGATCTTCTGGCCTGTTGCCTGGGCCTGCTTTATTCGTTCCAGGCCCAGTTGGGTGCTCAGGTGCACCACATAAGTGGGGCAGCCGGTGGCGGCGCCCATCTTGATGGCCCGGTTGATCGCCTCTTCCTCTGCCCAATCGGGACAGGCCGTGGGGAAATCCGTCGGATGGGTGTGCCCCTCTGCCATGAGTTTGTTCTCCAGGTACTCGATGATGTTGCCGCTCTCACAATGGAGTTGCAGGACGCCGCCGCCCTTGGCCACCATATCCATGGCCTCACAGATGTAGTCGTCGTCGCACATCCGGCCCGGCCGTTTCTTGTAGGTCATGAACATCTTGAAGGACTTCACGCCAAGTTCCATGGCCTGAGGCAGGGAAGCTAGGATGCTCGGCCGGTTCTGCAGGATGAAGTGGAAGCCAAAATCCACCAGCGCCGCCGTGCCAACCTCATCTTGGATCCGGCGGACGGCCTGTTCCAGGGTCTCGTCTCCCTCCAGGGCGTAATTGCCGAAGGGGACCAGGGTGGTCAGCCCGGCATGGGCCGCCGCCCGCGCTCCCAAGGCGTAGTCGTCGTGCCCGTCGAGATGCACGTGGGAGTCAATCAGCCCCGGCAGGACGAACTTGCCCTTGGCGTCGATGTACCGGTCGGCCGGAGGAAGCAGGTGCTCTGGGCCGATGGCCGCGATCTTCTCGCCCGTGATGGCCACCGCGGCGTCAATCACCTGTGATGAAGTGACAACCTTCCCGCCCCTAACGATCGTATCGACATGCGTATCAACTGCCATACCGTGCCTCCCAAGGTCCAGATTCCTAGCTGCCGGGAGTGTAATCGCGGCTGTATGGGCTGTCAACGAACGAATTTCGTTGACAGCTCCGTTGGGCACGGCTACACTGCCCCGAATCTGGATTTGCCACTGGACTAGAGGTTAGTCATGCGACTTGAAGATAAGATCGCCCTGGTTACCGGCGCCGGCAGAGGCATGGGCCGGGCAATCTCCCTGCAATTGGCCGAGGCCGGCTGCAACGTCGCCGTATCGGACATCGACGCATCCACCGCCGAAGACACCTCCGTGGCCGTGAAACAACTGGGCCGAGAGAGCGTGGTGTTGCCGGCTGATATGGGCGACCTACAGGATATCGATCGCATGTTCCGGCAGGCCAAGGACTCCTTTGGGCGCTTGGACGTTGTGGTGAACAATGCCGGGGTGACCAAGTTCTTGGACATCATGGACGTGCAGGAAGAGGACTGGGACCGCATCCACCGGGTGAACGCTAAGGGCGTGTTCTTCTGCATGCAGCGGGCGGCTCGGGAACTCATCGACCAGGGGCAGGGCGGCCGAATCATCAACATCGCTTCTATCGCCGGGAAGGGCTATGCGGGGACCTCCAACATCGCCTACGCCGCCAGCAAGGGCGCGGTCATCTCCATGACCAGCATCGCGGCCCTGCAGCTCGGGCAATATGACATCAATGTGAACGCCATTTGCCCCGGCTCGACTCTGACCACCATGGCGGCGGACACCATGTCTGGCCGGGCCGAGGTCACCGGTCAGACTATGCGCGAATTGGAGGAGGCCCGGGACGCCAAGATCCCCATCGGGCGGCCCAACGACCCAGAAGATATAGCGGCCATGGCGGTGTTCCTGGCTGGACCCGGCGCCCGCAACATCACCGGCCAGGCGTTCAACGTGGATGGAGGACTGGTGATGCACTAGGCGCGTATCCACACGTTTGTTTGCCGGAAAACCGGCCTGGGTTACTCCATAGGCATCAAGCCACTGCCTGCTAATATAGATTCAGACGGTTTCTGGAGGGGTGGCGGTGGACCTACGGCCAAAACTTGCCCTACTCTTGGTTTTGGCGGTCTTTCTTGCGGCTTCGGGGGCCGGTTCGGTCCCCAGATTGGCGTCCGCTAATCTGGCCGCGACCCTTACCATTGTTCCACAGTCTACGGTGCCCAACCGAACGGTAACCTTGTTGGGCAGTGGGTTCACCCCCTCGACAACTGCTGGCGGAGCTGGGACGTCCGGCGCGCATCAGATTACCGGGACCGGCGCCAGCGTAATCTTCGTTGGCACAACGCTCCTGAAATCACCGAACGTAAGTTACCCCATTGATTTCGACTCCGAAGGCAGTTGGATCGCTACTATCATCATCCCCATAAACGCTGAGACGGTGGCCGGCGGCCCGGTTTCCATTAGCGTCACGGATGACCAAGGTTTTGGGCAGACAACCCAGATCATCATGCGGACCCCTAGAATCAGATTGGACCCCGCATCCAGCAGGGTTAAGACCGTCGTGACCGTCAGCGGCCAAGACTTTCCCGCCGCAAACCCAGTGACCAAGGCCAACAGCCAGGTGCCGATATCCTACGCGGGCTTCCCTTTGACGGTGGTTTCAGCAAACACTGTAGGAGGATTCTTCGCCAGGATAACAGTGCCAGACACGGCTGATATCTCGTCCGATAATGTGGTCAAGGCTGACGTTCTGGGCTTCGATCAGTCTGGCGTCGCGATACACTCGGTGCCTGGTGCAACCATCACTCTTTTGCCGCCCTCTGGCGTGCCTGGGACCGTGGTCACTGTCTCCGGCGAAGGCTTTCCGACCGACACCTTAATATCGAGCGTGAGGGCCGGAAACGTAAATGTCTCCAACTCGCTGTCGCCCTCAACTGATAACGACGGGAACTCCGTGTCATATTTCGCCATGCCTGTTTTCACCCCAGGAGCCCAGACCGTTTCGGTCACGGCTGGCGGAATCACAGGCGTGATCAGCTTTTCCGTGCTTGAGGGCACGCCTGTAAGCCAACCACTGCCGACCCCCAAACCGTCGACGCTGCCGGCCGATGCCCTGGTGTCGCTGACCCGGGCGGAGAATCTGATCCGGGTCTGGGCATTTGACAACAGCGCTAAGAGTTGGGAGTTTTTCGACCCACGCCCGGCCTTCATCGACGCCAACACCATCAAAGTCATGGTGCCTGGCCGTATCTATTGGTTGAGGATGAATAGGGTTCAGACCGCGGCGCTCAACGGAAAAGTAGTTGATCTGGTCTCGGATTGGAACCTGGTGCCTTGGTGATCGATCACCGAGACTGGCGCGCTTAAGCTGCTATGAGATAATGTTTAATAAAGCTCGAAGTTTTTACTCGGGCTTTTTTAGTCAGCGCGGTCATAGGCGCGAGGTGCTCCACACATGGAACTCAACGTTAGGTTATACGCCTTGTACCGGGAACGCGCCGGTGGCAGCATCGTTTCCGTGACCGTGCCGGACGGAGCGACGGTCGCCGACCTAACTGACGAGATCAGACGGCAGATTCCCAATTTGGCCCCGCCCGAAGTGAAGATCGTGGTGGCAGTGAACACCGACTACGCCGACTCGGATATGATCCTCCAGCAAAGCGACGACGTTTGCCTCATTCCACCCGTCAGCGGAGGTTGACCCAACGTCTGGGGAGTTTACGAAATGATTGATCTAACCGAAAAAGCTCTCGACCCGGAAAGGATCACAGCCAAAGTGCGCCGCGACAGCAACGGCGCGGTTGTGACTTTCTTGGGCACTACCAGGGACAATTTCGAAGGCAAAACAGTGCTGACCCTGGAATACGAAGCCTTCGACGAGATGGCCGTAAAGAAGCTGGAAGAGGTGCGTCAGGAATTGATGGTCGAATTCGGCCTTGAACAGATCGCCATCAGCCACCGAATCGGAACGGTGGGCATCGGAGAGATCAGCCTGGTGATTGCCGTCGGCTCGCCACACCGGAAAGAGAGCTTCAACGCCTGCCAAAAAGCGGTGGACCGCATCAAAGAGGTGGTCCCCATCTGGAAGAAAGAGGTCTACCAGGACGGTTCGCGTTGGGTGGCCTGTGAAGACCACGAGTTCTCCCCGGCCGACCAGCATTCAACAGAGAGCCACCCCACTAGAGAGCGCTGATTCCACCCGTGGTGATTCCTCCAACGTCCCGTTCGCGGTGATGCTTCATGGTGCCGCTCATGGTGAGCCTGTCGAACCACGTGCTCTGGGTTAGCTTATTTCCAACAGAGCCATGATTAATGCGGCCCTTCGACAGGCGCAGGATGAGCGGGTTTAGTTGGCGGAATTTCCGAAAGTGGGTTATTAGCCCGGTTCCAGCGCCGCTTCGGACTCCCAGTCCAATTCCGACGTCCGCTCTTCCGCCTGGCCCTTGTTGCGGTCTCTTGACAAGACGGCATTCACCGCCTGCCGCAAGGTCCTTACCCCGATGATTTTCATGCCCTCGGGCACTTTCAGGCCGTCCGAGCATGTCTCGGGCAGGACGCACTTCTTGAGCCCCAACCGGACGGCCTCTGAGACCCTCCGCTGCGCCTGGGAAACGGCCCGGATCTCAGCGCTCAGCCCAACTTCACCGAAGGCAAACATGTCGGGGTCCAGGGGGCAGTTGTAGAGGCTCGAAGCCATCGCCAGCACCAGGGCGAGGTCCGCTGCCGGCTCGCTGATCTTAAATCCCCCGGCAACGTTCACGATAATGTCCTGGCCCGACAACTCCAGACCGGCGCGGCGGGAACCTACGGCCGCCAGCATCAGCATGCGGTTGTAATCCACCCCGTTGGCGACTCGGCGGGGCGCAGGCAGCTGGGACGGAGAAGTCAGCGCCTGGACCTCCAACAGCAACGCGCGGCTGCCCTCGACCACCGGCGCCAAGGCCGCTCCGATGGCGCCTCCAGCTCGTTGGGAGAGCAACGCTTTAGATGGGTCGGACACATCGGCCAGACCCTGCTCGGTCATCTCGAACACGCCGACCTCGGTGGTTGCGCCGAACCGGTTCTTGCCGGCCCGAAGCACCCGGTAGCCGCCGTCCTCTTGGGATTCTAGGTACAGCACCACGTCCACCATGTGCTCCAACACCCTGGGCCCGGCCAAAGAGCCGTCCTTGGTCATGTGACCGGAGACGAACACCGGGATGCCACTATCTTTCGCCCACCGGAGGAGCCGAAGCCCTGCCTCACGCACCTGCCCCACACTGCCGGGGCCGGAAGTCTCGTCGTCGGTGTACAACGTCTGGATAGAGTCCACGATAGCTAGAGCGGGTCTCATTGAGTCCAGTTGAGAGATAACTGAAGCCAAGTCGGTTTCGGGTAGCATCAAGACGCCCTCGCCGGCGAATCCCAGCCGGTCCGAGCGCAGTTTTATCTGCTGGGGCGACTCCTCCCCACTGATGTATAGAACTTTTTCGCCTTTGGCAGCCACGTATTGGGCCATCTGAAGGAGGAGAGTCGACTTGCCGACGCCGGGTTCACCGGCCAGGAGGACCACCGACCCGGGGACGACGCCGCCGCCCAACACCCGATTCAACTCGGAAGAAGGCAGGGGGTCTCGCTGTTGGTCGCCGGAGGAGATGGAGGATAGTTCGACCACTTCGGTCGCTTTTGTGGCGAGCCAACCGGGGCGGCCTTTGGGAGTTGGTGGGGCCGCGGCCATTTCAACTAGGGGAAATTGAGAGCCGCATCCTTGGGCGGGACAGAATCCGCTCCACTTGGCGAACTCGTTGCCGCAGGACGAGCACATAAATACTGATCGCCATCGCTCTTTTACCTTAGCCACACCGCACCACCCGATTGAAGAATTCGCTGGAGAGATTGCATAGCCAGAATTCCGGCAATTATAACAACAGAAGGCCCCAAATCGTGGGGCCTTCTGTCAGTAGTTCCCTTATTTTGGCGTTATTGACGGAGCTAGCGGCCGGTGATGCTAATCACTGGAGTTGGCCGTCTCCGCCTCTGCTTCCGATTCAGCCTTGGCTTTTGCCTTGGGTTTGGCCTTGGCTTTCTTGGAAGTGATCTTGATGGCGCCTTCGCCGTCCATGTCGATCATCGCCACGTCGCCGGCGACCAGCCGTCGGCTGAGCACCTCATCGGACAGGGTGTCTTCGATCTCGTCTTGGATCAGTCTCCGCAGCGGCCGGGCGCCCAGGACCGGGTCGAAACCCTTCCCTCCAAGGTAGACCTTGGCTTCTTCGGTGATCTCCAACGCGATCTCTTTCTCGTCCAACTCGGTGCGGACCTGGTTCATCATCAGATCGACAATCTCCAGAATCTCTTCCCTGGTTAGCTGGTGGAACACCACGGTTGAATCGATTCGGTTGAGGAACTCAGGACGGAAGAAGCGCTTAACTTCCTCCAGCACTTTGTCCTTCATCCGTTCGTAGGCGCTGTCGTCGGTCTGAGCTTCGCTGGTCTTGGCCGCGAAACCGAGAGATGTCTCCCGTTTGATCAAATCCGACCCCAGGTTGCTTGTCATGATGATGATGGAGTTCCGGAAGTCCACCTTCCGGCCTCGGGCGTCGGTCAGGTGACCGGCGTCGAAGATCTGCAACAGGATGTTGAAGACCTCGGGGTGGGCCTTTTCAATCTCATCAAGGAGCACGGCGCAGTAGTTCTTGCGCCGGACGCCCTCGGTCAGTTGGCCGCCCTCGTCATAGCCGACGTAGCCAGGAGGCGCGCCAATCAGGCGGGCCACGGTGTGACGCTCTTGGAATTCGGACATGTCCAGGCGAATCATGTTGTCTTCATCTCCGAACATGAACTCGGCCAGAGCACGGACCAACTCGGTCTTTCCGACTCCGGTGGGGCCAAGGAACATGAACACGCCGATGGGACGGCGGGAGTCCTTGAGGCCTGCCCTGGCGCGGCGCACCGACTTGGATACGCTTACGATGGCTTCGTCTTGGCCAATTATCCGCCTGTGCAGTTCTGCTTCCATCTGCAGGAGCCGCTCGGTCTCTTCTTCCGCCAGCCGAGTTACCGGAATACCGGTCCACATGCTGACGACTTCAGCGATATCGTCTTCAGTGACAACCCGGCGCTCTGAACCCTCGCCCTCCTGCCACTCTTTTTCTAGGGTGTCTAGGTCTTCTCCCTGACGCAGTTCCCGGTCGCGGAGTTCGGCCGCCGCCTCATATTGTTGGGAGGCGATGGCTTCGTCTTTCTCTTTCCGGACCTGCTCCAAGACCTGCATGGCGTCTTTCACCGACGCGGGGGTGACGCTGCCGCGCAGCCGTACTCGGGAGCCGGCCTCGTCTATGAGGTCTATGGCCTTGTCCGGCAGGAACCGGTCTGGGATGTAGCGCTGGGCTAAGAGAGCCGCGCTGCGGATGGCTTCGTCAGTGATGTCTACCTTGTGATGGTCTTCGTATTTGCTCCTGACGCCCATCAAAATCGCGACGGTGTCGTCATCGGATGGCTCTTCAACCCGCACGGGCTGCAGGCGGCGCTCCAAAGCCGGATCCCGCTCCACGTACTTGCGGTAGTCGTCCAGGGTGGTGGCCCCGATGCATTGAATCTCGCCGCGGGCCAATGAAGGCTTCAGGATGTTGGAAGCGTCGACCGCGCCTTCAGCGGCGCCAGCGCCGACAATGGTGTGAATTTCGTCAATGAAAAGGACGCAGTTGCCGGAGGCCTTGATCTCTTCAATGACCTTCTTCAACCGCTCTTCGAATTCGCCGCGGTACTTCGTGCCCGCAACTAGGGCGCCCATGTCCAGGGTGACCAAGCGTTTGCCCTGCAGGGTGTCGGGGACATCTCCGCCGCTGATCAGTTGGGCTAGGGCCTCGACGATGGCGGTTTTGCCAACGCCGGGCTCGCCAACCAGCACCGGATTGTTCTTGGTGCGGCGGCTGAGGATCTGGACCATCCGCTCAATCTCTTTCTCCCGGCCGATGACCGGGTCAAGTTTGTCGGATTTGGCAGCGACGGTTAGGTCGATACCCAACTGGTCCAGGGTAGGAGTTTTGGAGGTGGCCCGGCTGCCTTGGCTGCCGGTGCCGGAGGTATGGCTAAGGATGCGGTGGGTCTCGGCGCGGACCTTGTCTAGGGTGACGCCCAGACTTTCCAGCACGCCAGCGGCCACGCCTTCACCTTCCCGCAGTAGGCCGATGAGCAGATGCTCCGTACCGATATAAGTATGGTTCATCCGCCGGGCTTCGTCGACGGCCAGTTCCACGACTTTCTTCGCACGGGGGGTGAGGCCAATCTCGCCTTGGGCCGGTTTCTCGCCGCGGCCAATGATGAATTCCACTGCCGAACGGACCTTGCTCAGGTCCACCGACAAACTGGAAAGCACCCGGGCGGCAACGCCTTCTGTCTCGCGGACGAGGCCCAGAAGGATGTGCTCGGTGCCGATGTAGTTATGGTTAGAACGCTGAGCTTCTTCCTGTGCCAGCGATAGTACCCGCCGTGCGCGTTCGGAGAACTTCTCGAATCTACTGCCCATGTTCACGCTCCTGATGGGAGTAAGGTGAGGAACCCATTTTGCCATGGTTCCTTCTACAGAGGCTTGCCATTTACGAAACGCCTGCCCTTTAAATAGAGAGCTGGCTTGCCACTCAAGGTCATGCCACACAACTTCCGCAAACACCCAGTGCCATTTGTGTGGGGGATATCCTGTGGACCGGTGCCGTTCGTGGCGGGGACGGGGTCTTAGCCGGGTATAAACCCTCTTCCCCTCGTGCATCCAATTATATTAGAGGCCTTTCCAAGTGTAAAGGCACAATGGAGCAGATAACCTGCCGGATGCTGGAGTCCAACCGGACCGAAAACGCACCGGAAACACAATGGAA
>CEQE01108449.1_pt1 | contig 43012 bp, 34 predicted proteins | sample 356201 | NCBI WGS metagenome assembly CEQE01 (sample SAMEA2619970, study PRJEB7988) | marine metagenome | biome: marine biome (ENVO:00000447); feature: mesopelagic zone (ENVO:00000213) & marine oxygen minimum zone (ENVO:01000065); material: "saline water (ENVO:00002010), including plankton...
CCTACTCCCTCACCAACCTGACCGTCGTCCGCCGGTTCTTCGCGCGGCTCTCGGCCGTATCGTTATCCGCCACGGGATATTTCTCACCGTGGTAACGGGTCACAATCATGTTGGGGTTCATCCCCTGTTGAATCAGGTAATCGGTCACCACCTGGGCGCGCTCTTTGGAGACGCTGACATTGTCCTTCATCAGGCCGATATCATCGGCGTGGCCATCGACAAATACCTGCGTAACGCTGGTATCCGTTCCGCAGTAAGTGACCACGTCGTCCAGCCTCTTCCTGCTGGCGGAAGAGAACTCCGCCTGCCCGGACGCGAACAATATTCGACTTCTCGCCACCTGATCGAAGTTGACCTCGAGCAGATCTTTCTCACACGCCTGATACTGGCTATACGCCTTCTGAAAACCAACCGAGGATAGGCCGACGCGTACCGATTCGGCCTCACTGAACCAGGGGTGCGCGTCAAACGTCGGTATCATGCCATGCTCCAACTCCGACAACATGCGGGTCGCCAGTCTCTCCGCGACGGTAATCACCCGGTGTCTGGGCAAAGTGTCCACTTCGCCGAGCACAATAGTGCCGTCCTGATGACGCCAAATCGGCGCACGTGAGGCCAACACCGCTTTTCCCGCTCTGAATATGGATCGATTGGATTCCAAGTAAAACTCAACCGACTCTCCGGCTACGTGTTGAAACCGGGCGTGACCAAAGCCCACGATGGGGTGATCCAGAATACACGCATAAGGGCTGGAGACCGGAGTCCAGGCGGAATCTTCCAGCGAGTTTATAAACTGCAGTCCTTGGCCCGGCTGGGGCAGCAGAGCCACACAAGCTCCTATAATAAGAGCTGTGGGTTTGTTGAATCGATTCATAACTCGCACGCAACCGTTGAGACCGGTTCGCCAGACGCACATCGCACGCCCAACAGGAATACCCCATATTCGTATTGATCGGCAGCCGCAGGCAAAGCTTGAATGTAGCACCACGAGCATCCAAAACCCGGCGCTCGCTGGCAGCCACTGGCTCGGAGCTAGTACAATAGCCGTCAGAACCCGGCGGTTCACCAATCGGTTCGCGCCGCTGTAAGTTGGAGAGAATGACACAAAGCATTGAGATCACGCGTCCGGACGATTGGCACGTTCACCTGAGGGATGGCCCGGTCCTGAGGGATACCGTCAGAGATATCAGCCGCTGCTTTGGACGAGCCATCGTCATGCCCAACTTGGCCACCCCGGTGACAAGCGTGGAGATGGCGAGTCAGTACCGGCAGAGAATCGTTGCGCAGCGACCGCCTGATTCATCCTTTGAACCACTGATGACCCTGTATCTGACGGATCGCACCACCAGGGATACAGTCAAGCAGGCGAGCGCATCGAACCTGATCCAGGCGTTCAAATTGTATCCAGCCGGAGCCACTACCAATGCGGATGCGGGGGTTCGAAATGTGGAATCCATCTACCCGCTGTTCGAGGAGATGGCTACACAAGAATTACCCCTGCTGATTCACGGCGAGGTGTCGGATCCCAGTGTGGATATCTTCGACCGTGAAGCTGCTTTTATCGACAGGCATCTGGATCACCTGGCGAACAGCTTTCCTGAATTGAAGATCGTGTTTGAACACATAAGCACCACTCAAGCGGTCGAGTTTATGGAATCCTCTCCGACTAACGTGGCTGCTACGATCACCATCCATCATCTCTTGTACAACAGAAACCACATGCTGGCAGGCGGCATGAAGTCACCTTATTACTGTATGCCTATTCTGAAGGGGTCGGCTGATCAGCAAGCGCTCATCAAGGCAGCTACCTCCGGCAGCAGCAAGTACTTTCTGGGCACCGATTCAGCTCCCCATGCCCAATCGGCTAAGGAACACAGCGGTGGCTGTGCAGCCGGGGCTTACACAGCGCATGCTGCCATGGAACTGTACACCGAGGTCTTCGACGCAGCGGGCGCTCTGGATAAGCTGGAGGGGTTCGCCAGCCACTTTGGTCCTAGTTTCTACGGTCTGCCCAGAAACCGGGACACGATTACGCTTGAGAAGAAGTCCTGGCTGGTGTCGGATCGGTTGAGTTTCGGGGACCAGCAGTTGGTGCCCATCAGAAGCGGGCAGGAGATTCATTGGTCGATGTCCGATCAGCCGTGATATTCGGGTAGCACTGCCGCGATTTTCAGGTAGCTTCGCAGCGATTTTCAGTTAGCTTAGCAGTGATTTTCAGTTAGCTTTTAGAATAGGATTCATGTGACTGACAACAACACGCCCATCGCGGGCCGTTTCAGAGGGTATCTGCCCATTGTCGTCGACGTGGAGACGGGCGGCTTCAACCCGCAAACGGATGCCCTACTCGAGATGGCAGCCATCATCATCGACATGGATAGTGCGGGCCGGTTGATACCGTCTGACCGATTCTTCTTCAATATTGAACCCTTCAAGGGCGCGAACGTCGAGCGCTCAGCGCTGGAATTCACAGGCATTGATCCAACAAATCCACTAAGGCTCGCCGTTCCCGAAAAGGAAGCGATCAGCAAGATATTCACGGGGATCAGAAAGAAGATCAAGAACTCAGGCTGCACCCGAGCCATCATGGTGGCTCACAATGCGTCCTTCGACCTCAGTTTCCTCTCGGCGGCGGTGGCGCGCAGCGGCATCAAGAGAAACCCGTTCCACCCCTTTTCTACGTTCGATACGGCTACGTTAGGCGGGCTGGCCTTCGGCCAAACGGTCCTGTCGCGAGCATGCCCATTGGCAGGGATCGAGTTCGACAGCGTAGAGGCACACTCAGCGCTTTACGACTGCGCCAAAACCGCTGATCTGTTCTGTTGGATTATCAATCGCTGGCAGCAAATGGGGGGTTGGCCGATCAATGGTCAAATCGACTAGCCCTGCAATCGACTAACAGCATGCCGATGGGGGCGTGTAACGGTTAGGAGTCTGCCTGTTCGGCTCTTCGCGCAGCCTGCTTGACCATGGGCTGGAGTTCACCATTCTCATACATTTCCGTAACGATGTCGCAGCCACCGACCAGTTCACCCTCGACAAACAGTTGCGGAAAGGTGGGCCAGTTGGAGTACTGGGGAAGATTGGCTCGGATGTCGGGATTGGCAAGAATATCGATAAAGGCAAACCTCTCGCCGCAGGCTTTTAGAATCTGCGTAGTCTGGGCGGAAAACCCACACTGAGGTTGATCAGGTGAACCCTTCATATAAATCAGTATGGCGTTGTTCTCGACCTGCTCTTTTATCGTTTCCAAGATATCCATAACCGAACTCTCTATTAGCCTCTTGTGGATGCGACTGGGAAGTTTAACCTATTTGGCGAGGATTGTGACCCGCTTTCCTCTCAACCCGCCTGCGTCTGCGCGCGCCAGCCACCCCCGCCGGGGGATATGATGGTAAGCCGGTCCGCCGTACGGGCAGTGAACTGACATTTGCCCTGCACGGGCTGGCCATTCAACAGATTTTGACCCGTCTCACCCGGCTCGCCGCCGTTAAGCCCCCACGGCGCATGGGTTCTTCTCTCGGTCAACAGGGTTACTTCGGTGGGCGTCAAGAACTCGAACTCCCTGATCAAGCCGTCGCCTCCCGCATGCGCACCCGCGCCACCGGAGCCCTCCCTGAGCTGGTAGCGCCTGATCCGCAAAGGGTAATGCATCTCCACACTTTCAATGGGTGTATTGAGGGTGTTGGTCATATGAGATTGAACCGCCGCCAGACCGGGGCCCAGCGCGTGTCCGCCTGTGCCGCCCCCAACGGTTTCGTAATAGTCCCAGAATCCTGCCGTGCCTCTGCTGCCCATGGCCACGTTATTCATGGTTCCCTGACTGGCCGCCGGGATCAGGTCGGGGATCGCCTGCACCAGAGCACCCAATACCACGTCCACGATGCGCATGGAGGTCTCCACATTGCCCGCCGCTACCGCGGCAGGTCGCGTGGCATTGATGAGCGAGCCCTCAGGCGCGTGAATCGTTATACGGCGAAAGGTCCCGGCACAAGCGGGAGCATGCTCCGGTAACAGGCAGCGGAAGACATAGAAGACGGCTGCGGCTGTGACCGAGATTGGACAGTTTACGTTTCCCCGAACCTGACCGGAGCTGCCGGAGAAATCCAATCTGACCGAGTCTGCCGCCACTTCGATGCTGGCGGCAATCACGATCTCCTCGCTACCACAGCCGTCATCATCCATCACATCGGCGAACGAGTAGCTCCCCGAAGGAATCGTGCTGAGGCCGCTCCTGGCCAATCTCTCACCATAGTCATTGATCTCGCCGATGCCGCTCAGAAAAGACTCTTGACCATCAGCATCAAGGAGCGATTCCAATCGCTGTAACCCCACCCGGTTGGCGCTGATCTGGGCCGAAAAGTCACCTAGAACGGTTCCTTCGGTGAGATCATCGCGCCTGTCGATGGCGGCGAGTTTATCCATCTCCTCACGCACCGGTCGTCCCGCACGCATAAGAAACGTCGGCGGAATCAACAGTCCCTCTTCGTCAAGGAACCGAGAAATCGGCATGGAGCCGGGAGACTTCGCACCGATATTGGCGTGATGCGCCCGATTGGCAACGAACGCGAGCAGTTTGCCCCGGTAGAAGAGCGGCGAAATCAAGGTCACGTCCGGCAGGTGTGTACCACCGAGGAACGGGTCGTTGAGAGCCAATACGTCTCCGGCTTGCCAGTCGAGATCCGCAACGATGGCTGACATGGCGTACGCCATGCTGCCCAGATGGACCGGAATGTGTGCGGCCTGTGCAAACAGTTCGCCGCGACTGTCAAACAGCGCACAGGAAAAGTCCAACCTGTCTTTGATATTGGGAGAGAAGGCGGCCCTGCGCAGAACCACTCCCATCTCCTGGCAGATCGCCTCCACTCTACTGATAAAGATGCTTAATTCGATCGGTGTCATAGCAAGACTGAACGCATTGATCGGCGTCCCAGTCTAGAACAGATGGAGGGCGGAGAACAATCGCGCTCAGCGAATGTGGAATCTGGAACCCCTTTGTTCTATTCTGTGTGCTTTTTTCCGCATGAGGACTGGGAGCTGGCAGATGGTTGATCCAATCATGAACACCTACGGGCGTCTGCAGGTTGGCTTCGTCAGGGGAGAGGGCGCCTGGTTATATGACACCGAGGGCAATCGCTACCTGGACGCTCTGGCGGGCCTCGGCGTGTGTGCTCTGGGCCACGCCCATCCAAAGGTAACCAAGACAATCAGCGATCAGGCCGGCCAGTTGATGCATACCTCCAACCTTTACCAAATTCCCCTACAGAATAAACTGGCGCAGGATCTGGTGCGCATATCAGGCATGGAGAGCATCTTCTTTGCCAACACGGGGGCAGAGGCCAACGAGTGTGCAATCAAGATCAGCAGGCTGCACGCCAACAAGAACTCTATCGCCAACCCTACCATCATCGTCGCGGAGGGTTCCTTTCACGGTCGCACGTTGGCAACTCTGACGGCCACCGGCAACAGGAAGGTTCAGGCGGGCTTCGAGCCCCTTGTTAACGGTTTTGTCAGGGCGCCCTTCAATGACATCGAGGCGATTGGGAAAATCGGCGAGAACAATACCGGTGTCATCGCCGTAATGATCGAAGCGATTCAGGGTGAAGGTGGAATCCAGATTGCAGATGACAAATACCTTAGGGAGTTGCGCGCCATCTGTGATCAAAAGGGCTGGTTCATGATTCTGGATGAGGTACAAACCGGCAACGGCAGGACCGGGAAATACTTCGCCTACCAACACGCAGGAATTCTTCCCGATATCGTCACCACCGCCAAGGGTCTCGCCAATGGCTTTCCCATAGGAGTCTGCATGGCAAGGGGCGAAGCAGCATCTGTCCTGCAGCCGGGCAATCACGGCTCGACGTTCGGTGGCAACCCATTGGCCTGCGCTGTGGCACTCTCCGTAATCGAGACGATCGAGGGGGAGAAACTGGCGCAAAGGGCGGAGCAACTTGGCGAAAAGATGCTGGACTCTTTCCGTAAGAGACTGTCGGGTTCCAATCGAATTCAGGATATCCGCGGCAAGGGTTTGATGTTGGGCATCGAACTGAACATACCCTGCACGGAGCTGGTTCAGCAGGCCAAGGAAAAAGGCATTCTGATCAATGTTACAGTCGACAAAGTGGTGAGGTTGCTGCCGCCACTGATCATATCGGATGAACAGGCAGATCAGATCACCGAGACGATCAGCGATCTTATTAACGCTCTGTAAGGATGAGCTACGAGTGGATCATTGGGCGTTAAGAGCCGGAACCTGCTTCCGAGTTCATGCTGTCAAACAAGGTCAGTGAGGAGCATCTTCTTCTCGATGCCGTAACCCTGTGCATAGTCGACGCCTATCTCCCTGAGTTTCGCCAGAGCCTTATCGTTTTCCACGTATTCGGCAATGGTCTTCTTACCCATGAAGTGACCAATCTCATTGATCGACTTGACCACGGCATAGTCGTTTGGATTGTTGACGATATCCTTAACGAAAGCGCCGTCTATCTTCAGATAATCGACGGGAAGGTTGCGCAGATAGGAGTAGGAGGAGAGACCGGTACCGAAGTCATCCAGTGAGAACTGTACCCCCGTGACGCGCATCTTTTCCATGAACTCGATTGCCCCGGCGAGGCTGGCGATGGCCGACGTTTCCGTTATCTCAAAGCAGATTCTGGAGGCCGGCAAGCGGGTTTCACTGAACTGCTCCAGCACAAACTCCATAAACCCACTTTCGTTCAGCGAATTTCCCGAGACGTTGATCGAAAACGCACCCAGGCCGTCAAGCTTGAGAATATTGCTGGCGATCCACTGAAATGCATTCTTGATAACCCAGCGGTCGATGGATGCTGCTCTGTTATAGGTTTCCGCGGCAACGATAAAATCCTGGGGAGGCAACGGTTCGTTGTTCTCATCCAGTACGGTCAGCAGAATCTCATAGTGAGGACTTTCGTCACCCTCGGCAATCGGCGAGATCTTCTGGCAGTTGAGAACGAATCGGTCCTGCTCCAGCGCGCTGTCGATCTGGGACACAAATTCCATGATACCTTGACGCTCGGTCAGATCGGAATCCCCCGGCTGGTACAACTGGATTCTGTCTCGACCCGCCTCTTTGGCAGCAAAGCAGGCTGTTTCAGCAGCCTGCATTACTTCAGCTGTGGATTCGGTAAGTTTGTCGATCGACACACAGCCGCCACTGGTCGTTAAGGCGTACTGCGCTTCTTGCCAATCGAAACGGTGTTTCTTTACCGCGTCGCACAGAGTAAGGATGATCCCCTCACCTCTCTGCGCATCACAGTTTTCCAGCAGGATTCCGAATTCGTCTCCTCCCAATCTGGCCAGAACACAGCTCTCTTGCGGCAGCACCTTCTCCATCTCTCTCGCCATCGCTACGAGCAGCGCATCGCCCGCTTCATGCCCGCTGGTATTGTTGATCACCTTGAACTGGTCCAGATCCAGATAGGCGGCCAGGTGGTCCAGTTCCAGTCGCCGGGCATCACCGAGGGCACGCTGCAGTTGTCGTTCGAACTCCTTGCGATTGCCCAGTCCGGTCAGTTCATCGTGTGCAGCCTGGTGCGTCAGTTGGTTGTGCATATCCTGCAGCATTCGATGGGACGCTCTTTCAGTAAGGGGTATGTCCGACTCCTCTAGGATTCTCGCCTCCCCGGTCAACAGCATGGCTGTGATCTCTTCCGCCATCAGCTCATGGGTTTTCACTCCCCTGCGGTTCACGAAGACAAAGTTACTGGCGTCTTCCGCGGCCCATGCCACGATGGCGACCTCCGGCTCGTCTTCTGCATGCTTGATCTCAAGCCATTCGCCCACGTGCAGGGCCCTGACCCTTTGATGCCATCTGCCCCAGTCCGGATGGGACTCCTTGTCAGCCAGGATCACCTGCCGCTGTTTGGCCTTGTCCTGCAAGCCCGACAATCCGATCGTATCGGCGACCTTATCCGAGGCCACCTCGACAAGATCGGTATCAGCCAGTTCCTCCTTATCGATAAGCATCCTGCGCAGCGCATCGATAAGCGGCGCCCTCTGACCAGGCTCATAGGCTATCGATTCAAGGCCGGATTCAATCCCCTCTATGAGCTGATCGGGAGGCATATACCCGGGAGATATCTTCGGATCGGCCCGCTTATCCACATGCAACATCAATTGATCGATCACATTGAGGTGTTGCTGCCAATCCTGACTCTCCTCACCCTGGCGCAGATGGGTATTAACCAGCAAGTTGCGCCAGCCGGGAACCAGCAGTTTGAGGATAACATCCGGAATTCGTTGTCCGCCGACACGGCTGCCTATTTCATTCAGCACCGCACTCTGGGCATTGCTTAGCGTCTGCTGGCCTTGGCTCGCCTTTACAGTTCGCTCCACATTCCCGGTATAGGCTCTCGATTGGCGTTCAAGCAGCGGCTGTAATTCGGTCAGCGCCTCGTCGAACACTTCGCTATTGTCGTCATAATGCTCGACGATATTGCTAACGACCTTGTCAACGCCTCGCTTGACACTACCCGATTCACTGGCACCAAGGTTCGCCAATTGATTGATTACTTCGAGAGCGGCGTGCGGATTCTCCTCGTTGAGGAAATCACCGTCCTCTGTGGCCACTTTATCAAGGGTTATTTCGAGCTGACGGATCCAATCTTTGGCGCTGCTCGACAGGATCGAATCCTGCTCGAACGTATCTACCAGGCTCTCGACAGTTTCCAGATTTTCTCTCGCCACTGGTGAGACCCTGCGGCCGTCCCCGCCGCGCTCAAGCGCTTCGATTATGCCTTGTGTACGCTCTTCCTTTGCCCCGAAGTTGGAGCTTCGAGCTGCTCCAGCTGCATGGTGGAGAGAGCATCGCGGATGTCATCCAGCCGGTAGAGATTCTCTTCCTGAACGTCTTCCTCTTCTGCAAAATCGTCACCAAGCTGCTTCGTTAGTGTCTTGACGGTGTTATAGAGGTTCTTAAGCGTCTGACGGGTACCGGACATTCTATTGCTTCTTGCACCTGCCTCCCTGCGTCGTGCCGCAGTCTCCCTGCGGCGTGCCACGGCCTCCCTGCTTCGTGCCGTGGTCCCTCCAGGTCGCTCGGCCCTGCGTCGCCGTCTTTGGGCGGGCGCGGCCTGGGGTTGCTCCTCTTCTGCAGTGGTGTCCTCTTGGCCAGTGAGTTCTTGTGGCTGCCCCGTCGAATCTGAACGCTCCTGACCGATCTGTTCGGGAGAGCCTTGACCGACCTGTCCGGCAGATCCTTGGCCGACTTGTCCGGCAGGCCTTTGACCGGCTTGTCCTGCAGGTCTTTGGCCGGCTTGTCCTGCAGGTTCTTGGCCGACTTGTGTAGCAGGCTCCTCATCCACCTGTTCGGTGGGGCTTTGAGATTGCTCTTCCGCCGCGGACACCTGCCCTTCCTCAAGCTTTGCACGTTGCTGTTCTGCAGCTTTGCGCGCAGCAGCAGTAACATAGGCTTCATCGATGTCCGGGAATAGCCCACTCTCTTCCATCAGTTCCGTAATCGAAATGTACAACCTTCTGAACAGGGGTGGGACGGTGACCTCAAAAGCATCATAGACCTTTTGACGCACGTCCCTGCTGAGATCGACGTCTCTGATCGCGTCATCAAACGCCTTGGCGAATACGGCCGGACCGAAGGGATTGACCTCATTGTGAGACCAGGCCGACACGATCAGACCCAATCGGGTCTGCATCTCCTCCAGGTATTTAGTGTACATCCTCTCCGTTCGTTCGATGATGTTGGCTACCGTCAGCCAGTCCTCGAATTCATCTGCATTTACCAAAGACAGTCGGATGCGACCCGAATCCTGCTGGTCTCGTTGCCTGTCCTCCCTTTCCCGGCGTTTGGCCAATATGGTTTCCAGCTCTTGCGGATTGTCAATCTGATCGAGGACCTCTGTGACGAATTTCTGACCGACCGTATCCTTGGCGTTTTCCAGAGTCGTCATGGTGGCAAAAAAGACGCTCTGCTCCGCATTGGTGCCGGCGGACCTGGCCAGCGATAGCAGTTCATTGTCCATATGGTCAAAGAAATCATCATTCATCTCAGCGACGACTTCGGTCACCTCGCCTCGACATGCCGCAATGATCCGCCGAGCGCCTTCCGGGTCGATACTGATCTCAGGCTCGGCCGTAGTCTGCGGTGTGGTGGTTTCTTCTGTTGTCTGAACCGAGGCAGCATCGGATGCGGCTGGTGCTCCTTGTGGCTCGGCCACAGGTGGCGTCGGTTGGGAATCCGAACGGTTGGAGTATTCTAACAAGGCGTCCATGCAAGCCTCATCCATGGACTCGGGAAAACTGATGCCGATGCCGCTTTGCATCACGCGAACGATGCTGCCGTTCTGCCGGTAGTGTTGATCGCCTCTTTCACCAGGCAAGGTGAAGTGGATACCCACCTGCTCGCCCGCACGGGGGGCGGCTTGCCCCTGGGATTTTTCAGCCACTAGCATACCAGCGGTACAGAAGTCTCTGATGGTACACAGCCAAGGCTGTCCCGAAGCGGGGTGGACCAAGGCGTCTAGACTGATCGCGTAACGTGGGCTGGTTCTTCTGTCCATCAGATATGAATATGGGTATCTCTAGTACGAACCGTACATAGTATCAAAACCGACCTATTATGATAATAAACAAACGATGGGTGGCCGCTTATTCTCAGTTCGGGTATCTTCCACTATGGCAGGCCGTCACTATCTCTAATTGGTCCAAGCCAACGATATTTCAACTCCTGGACTATATGCTTCCCACAATAACGAATGGTCCGCTCTAACTAGCATAGTTTGTAGTTCGTCGCCCTGCAGGAACCGATACCAGATTCCAGAGTGCTGTCCCACACTAAGTCTGCTTGGTTCTATCGATCGCTGTGCACCAACCCACATAAAGCCTTTCACGCTCGGCAGCCGCCATCGAAGGATCAAAGCGACGCTCCTCCCGCCACAGACCTCTGATGGCATCCAACGACTCGAACACGCCCACCTTGAGGCCCGCCAGAAAACAAGCGCCCAGAGCGGTGGTTTCGGTCACCTCTGGTCTGTCCACGGACGTGGCCAGCATGTCTGCCAGAAACTGAGCCAACCAATTGTTGGCGATCATGCCGCCATCGACCCTTAACAGCGTCGGCACACAGCCGTCGCTTGCCATGGCATCCAACAGGTCCCTGGTTTGAAAGCAGGTGGACTGCAATGTTGCCGTCACGATTTCACCTATACCCGTATCTCTGGTCAGACCGAATATGGCGCCCCTGGCATTTGGATCCCAATGCGGCGCTCCCAATCCGGTGAAGGCAGGTACCAGGTAGACCCCCGCTGAGCTGCCGGTCGCCCTGGCGATCTCCTCCGTTTCGGCAGCATCCGTCACCAGTTTCAGGCCGTCTCTAAGCCACTGCACGGCAGCCCCGGCGACGAAAATGCTTCCCTCCAGCCCATACGTTACCGAGCCATCCAGGCGATAGGCGACCGTGGTAAGCAGCTTGTTCTCGGACCGCACCGCTTCAGAACCTGTATTGGCGATAACAAAGCAGCCGGTGCCGAAGGTGCTCTTTGTCATGCCCGCATCGAAACAGCACTGGCCGACCAGAGCAGCCTGCTGATCGCCGGCAATTCCTGTAATGGGAATCTCCCTACCCAATATGTCATCCTGAGCGGTGCCGAACTCAGCACTCGAGTCCTCCACCGTCGGCAGCAGCGATAGGGGAATATCCAACCTTCGACACAGGGCTTCGTCCCATTGCTGAGAGTAGATGTTGAACAGCATGGTGCGGGAAGCATTGGTGGCATCCGTCTTATGGACCTTGCCTCCCGTCAGTCGCCACAGCAGGAACGTATCGATGGTGCCAAACGCAAGCTCACCTTTCTCCGCCCTGGCGCGCGAGCCATCGACATTGTCCAGCAGCCATCTGATCTTGGTTGCTGAGAAATAGGGATCCAGCAACAATCCTGTTTTTTCGGTCACCACGGACTCAAAGCCATCCGCCTGCAGCTCGGCACAGAAATCTGCAGTGCGTCTATCCTGCCAGACGATGGCATTGTAGATCGGCCGACCGGTGGCCCTGTCCCATATCAGCGTAGTTTCTCGCTGATTGGTAATGCCGAAGGCAGCAATCTGCGATGACGCTATGCGCTTTTGCTCTGCGACCTCCTTAACAACCTGAACGGTCGTCTCCCAGATCTCCTCAGGATCATGCTCCACCCAGCCGTCTTGCGGGAAGTGCTGGGTGAATTCACGTTGCGCCACTGCCACCGGTTCAGCTTGCTCACTGAACAAAATTGCCCTGGAACTGGTCGTGCCCTGATCGATGGAGAGGATGTACTGTGCCATAACTCGCCCGCTTGCAGGAATGCGTTGATATTATGACTGACCGGGTGCAGAAATATACACACTCTGCCGGTTGTTTTCCCGAGGCACTGCGCGAGCCGCTCTGGCATTCTCACACAGCCTGTTGGATCATATAGCGAAGTCATCAAGCGGTCGCCCATCCTATGAAGTACTCGCTCTTTCCTCGGCCACAGTCGGTCAGAATTGAAGCCGACCGAATCAACTTGGGTAAACATCCGTGGGTCAGGATCGATGCTGACATTTCTGCCACACTGAAACACCGCTTGATTGCCTTTACGGAACGATTGAATCCTACAGCCAAGCTACAGATTACCTTTGGCAATCATCAGCGGCGGGGCGTCTTTCTGGACATCCTGCCAATCGACTCAAAAGTCGCCCCCCAGGGTTACCAACTGATCTGCAGGCAGAAAGGCGTAACGCTGACGGCCGGCGATGAAGCGGGCGTCTTTTACGGACTGCAAACGCTGGCACAACTGGTGGAACAGTGCGGCCCGAGGCTGCCCAAGTTCCGCATCGAGGACCGACCGGACATCGAACACCGCGGCGTCATGCTCGACATCAGCCGCTGTAAAGTACCCAGACTGGAATCGCTCTTCACGTATGTCGAAAAGCTCGCCCGCCTGAAACTGAACCAGCTACAGCTCTATACGGAACACACGTTCGCTTTTGCCAACCACGAGGTCGTGTGGCGCGATGCCTCACCGTTTACCCCGCAGGAGCTGATTCAACTCGACCGGTTCTGCAGTGAACGCTTCATCGAACTGGTACCCAATCTCAACTCCTTCGGGCATTTCGAGCGCTGGCTCCGGCACGCCGAGTACCACAGTTATGCGGAGTGTCCCGAGGGATTCAAGCATCCCTTCGGCGGTGAAACCAAGTGGGGCAGTACCCTCAAACCCAACCGCCAGAGCCTCGCGTTGCTGAGCGAGCTATTCGATGAGTACCTGCCGAATTTTTCCAGCGGCAGGTTCAACATCGGTTGCGACGAGACCTGGGAACTGGGTCAGGGATGGAGCAAGAGACGCTGCGCGAGCAAAGGCGCCACACAGGTGTACCTGGACTTTCTCAACAAGATACACAGGCAGGTCCAACGAAGAGATCGCCAAACCATGTTCTGGGGTGACATTGTGCTGCAACAACCCGATTCACTGCGCCAACTCAGCAAAGAGATGACGGCATTGAACTGGGGATATGAGGCCAACCACCCATTCTCCAAGGAATGTCAGCAACTCGCATCATCCGGACTACCGTTTTATGTCTGCCCGGGCACCTCGAGCTGGAACTCCCTTACCGGCAGAACGCTCAATGCCCAAAAGAACCTGGCTAACGCTGCCAGGAGTGCAACCAAGTTCGGTGCACGAGGATTCCTCATTACGGATTGGGGAGATGGTGGTCACCACCAGTATCAACCTGTTAGCTATCTGGGCATCCTCTCGGGCGCCTGCTTTGCCTGGGCAACACGCGCCAATTCGAGCATCGATCCAGTCGAAGGAGTCAACAGAGTTTTCTTTGCCGATTCCGCCGGCAGGACAGGTCGGATCTGCTGGGAGCTCGGCAAGGTACTGGAACTGGCGCCCTCCAGGATACGCAATGCGACCATATTCAATCAGCTGCTCTTCTGGGACATGCAGAGCTCTCCCACCTACATGAACGGTATCACCACAGCCCAATTGAAGAAGTGCCTACGAAAACTCTCTTCCCTGGATACGCAGTTGCAGCGGGCAGACCCCGGCTGTGACGATGGTGCAATGGTTAAAGCCGAATTGCACAACGCCATCGCCATGGCCAGCCATGGGGTGGACCGCTATTTGATCTACCACGGGAAGATACGCAGTAAGAAACCAGTGGCGGACCTGCGGCGCATTATTTCGCGCCACGATGAGCTTTGGCTGGCAAGAAACAGGCCGGGCGGATTGAAAGAGAGCTCAGCCCGACTGCAAGCAAGCCTATCTTCTCTGCGGGCGTAGCCCCTGACCCGGTTGGCTGCCTCACCTGCCTGCTCACAAAACCATCCCGTGACCTATACTTAGCTGGTCTCCAAACCGAGCAGCACGGACCGGCTGCTGGAGGACCGTTCGGTTTTATCTCCTACGTCATAGACGATTACCTCGACCTCGCCGACCAGGAGAAACAGGACGTACTGGAAGCGGGCTATCTGTCGGATATCGGTAAGTCGATCGTCCCGCACCACTTACTGAATCGACGCGGCAGACTGAGCACGGAGGAGTTCCTGACTGTCCACAAACACCCCAGAGAGGGGGTAAGCAAGCTGAAGCAGATGGGTTACGAGTCGGAAGCCGTGTTTGAGATCATCGAGAACCATCACGAGAATGTGTTCGGCGGCGGCTATCCCAACGGCAAAACAAAGAAGGATATTCCCATCGGGGCCAGAATCGTGGCCGTTGCGGAGGCCTATAGTTCGTTCACTTCCTGGCGGCCCTACCGGCAAAGCTGGGAGAAATCGTCCGCCATCGAAGAGATGAAGAGGGACACGGCCAACGGCCAGTTCGATTCGCACATCATGGATCTGCTCGGGGTCATCATACTGGCCGATCCACAAACGGCTGCCGTGGCCCACATCCGCTAGTACCTTGCCCCACATGCGCTAACGTGGTGCCCCACACGCGCTCATGCCGTGTTCCACGTCCAGAGATCGCGATCTCCAGCCACCCTTCCCGAGCCTGTCCGTTTAACGCCACAAACACTTGTGCCACACCTATCGATGGGTGCAAAATAGCGAACCCTGCAGAGACTTGCACCGACATTCTTAAATATGGAGAGAAATATGCGTGACGTTGTGGTGGTAGACAGTGTAAGAACCGGACTGGCGAAGTCATTCCGGGGTACTTTTAATCTGACCAGACCGGATGACATGGTTGCGCACTGCATCAATGCGCTGTTGGACAGAAATCCAAGAATAGATCCGGCAGAGGTAGAGGACGTCATCGTCGGCTGTGCAAATCAGACAGGAGAACATGGGGGTAATCTGGCAAGGTTCGCCGTTATCCTCTCAAAATTGCCAATCACGGTTCCCGGATCCACCATAAGTCGAGCCTGCTCCTCCGGACTGAATTCGATCGCCTTCGCCGCCAATCAGGTCGGCAGTGGCTGTTCCGAGATTATGATCGCAGGTGGTGTGGAATCCATCAGCGCTGGGCCACGCTCCAAACCAGGAAAATCGGACCCGAACATGACTCTGCTGGAACTTTCTCCCAATATCCATATGGCGATGGGCAATACCGCAGAAGTGGTCGCGCGTCGCTACAACATCAGCCGGGAATACCAGGATGAATACTCGCTGGAATGCCAGAAGAGGTGTGCTTCTGCGCAACAGGCCGGCCTGTTCGAAGATGAGATCATGCCGATGCATGCGAAGTGGAACAAGCTCGTCAATAAGGAGACCGGTGAGATGGAGTTGACCGACGGCATCGTCAGCCAGGACGAGTGCAACCGGCCGACTACCACGGCGGAAGGATTGGCCAAGCTGCCTCCCGCATTCGAGGAAAACGGTACGGTAACGGCGGGAAACGCTTCGCAGTTGTCTGACGGGGCGTCCATGACCCTGGTGATGAGTGCAGAGAGAGCGCAGCAACTGGGCCTCGAGCCCTTTGGCTACTTCAGAGGCTTCTCGGTAGCCGGATGCGAGCCGGATGAGATGGGCATCGGACCGGTATTCGCCGTTCCCAAGCTTATGCAGGCGACGGGTCTGACGATGAACGACATGGATCTGGTGGAACTGAACGAAGCGTTTGCCTCGCAGTGCCTCTATTGCCGGGACGAGCTCGAAATTGATCCCGAGATCTACAATGTCAACGGTGGTTCCATTGCCATCGGCCATCCGTTCGGTATGACCGGTTCCCGCCTGACGGGACACGTTCTACGCGAACTGAGACGGCGCAACAAGAAGTATGGTCTGGTAAGTATGTGCATCGGTGGCGGCATGGGCGCAGCCGGGTTGTTCGAAGCAATCAACTAAACCAGCAGCTCCACAAGAAAACGGGTGACCTTGGTCGCCCGTTTTTTTTGGGCGGCACACTAAGACCATGCAGCCAGAATCTTCTTGAGTTCATCGATGAAGGCGACCGGCTGATCCAGGAACAGGTGGTGCTGAGCGTCGGCCATGGAGACTACTTCGAGGTCGGGGCGCAGCTCCTGCATATAATCGGCGCTGTCCTTGCTGAAGGAATTGCTCAGTTCGCCGTAGATCAGAGCGACTTTTATGGAAAGGTTTTCAAAATCACTCTGGCGGGAATCGTCCTGGACACGCATGCGGCTGTTTAGCTCTTCATCGAATTTCCACACCCACCCCTCATCGATCCGCTCGACCGAGTTTCTAGCGATGTAGTCGACGATATACTGGTTATCACAGGTCTGAGGAGGCTGCAGGCGAAACCGGGACCTGGCGATATCGAAGTCCGGGTAAACTTTGGGTTTGCTCCATCGCTCCGCGTCCTTGGGTGTTTCCTCACCGGGTCGACGCACGCCGGAATCCACCAGCACCAGACCCTTGAACCTGTCGGGGCTGACAACGGCAGCGCGGGTAGCCATCATGCCGCCAAAGCTGTGGGCCACGACGACCGGTTGATCGGTCAGACCAGCGTGGTCGGCAACAGTCAGTATCTCCTTGGCGTACAGATCCACCGAGTATTCATCACGGTGATCGCTATCTCCCATGCCGCTTAAGTCCAGCGCAGCAACCTGGTACTCCTCCAGAAACGCTGGTGCGATAAAGTCCCACCAGTGCGCATGGGCATTGTGGCCGTGTACGAGCAGCAAACCGGGCTTGCCTGCCTCGCCCCAACGCTGATAATTGATATCGCATTCGTCGACTTCGACCTCAAAGCATTCTGGTTTTGTATCGATCGCTTGCCAGAACCAATCGGGCGTTTCAGACATGATCCGCTTCCTGTGCTAGTGTTCCGCGTAGAGGGTCTTCTTTCAGATTTGCATTCGATCATATTGTTTGTACCAATCATTTACAAGGAGCAGGGAAACCGCCACCGCCAGCGTGAACCGTACCCAAGCAGAGCAGAACTCAGGTACATGGCAGTGCTGAACGTCGTTGTGCAGAATCGGAACAAAGGCAAAAGCAGTCTGTTTTGGTTGATGCTGCTTTTGAGCTAAAATTCACTGGTTCCAAAGTCGTCAACCGCCGCAATGAAAATCAAAGATCTGATCGCTACACCACCCAAATGGGAACACCCAGACCCAGCCGTCAGACTTGAAGCTGTCAATCAGATACAGATTGAAGATTCAATACTGCTACGACTGATTGCAGACGATGACGACGAACAGGTCAGATGTGCTGCGGCGTCCAAGCTCTCATCCACCGATGATCTGCGCAGTTTGATGCTGGCAGGGCCCGCCACAGTTGCAGCGGCAGCGAGGGAGAGATATGGGCATATCCTGGCGACCGCCGTACATATCGGGCCCTACGTTGAGCAGATCGCTTCCCTGGATGACGAAGATATGCTCGGCAAGCTCGCCATTTCAGCGATTTGCCTCGAGGTAAGGTTGGCAGCTCTGGACCGGGTAGAGACGGAGGACATGCTGGGCGAAATTGCCGTTGAAGCTAATCTGTCCGCAGTCAGACAGGCTTCGGTGCAAAAAATCTCCGGCCAGAAGGCACTGCTCGTGGTCCTCCGGGACAGCGTCGGCAAGGATAAGACTGTACACAGACTGGCCAAGGAGAAACTGGCCGGGCTACAGGCTATTGAAGACGACAAGCAACGGCTGCTGCAGCAATGCGAGCCGATCGTAGAGGCCCTCACACAACACGCTAAATCGGTGTACAACCCCTCCTTTGAACGTACCTGGACAAGCCTGGTATCCCGCTGGCAGCTATTGGAAGAGAATTTCGATTCCATCCATGAGACCGAGGACCGGGAGAGACTGGACTCCTATAAAGCTACCTTCGCTCAAGCAAACCGTCAGTGTGAAGAGGTCGTGCAGCAGCTCGCGGCCGAAGAAACCGATAGGGCAAAGGATGAGGAGGCTGCACTCAACGTGTGTGATCGGTTGAACCGGAAACTGGCCGATCTCGCCGGGGAATGTGCTGGATCGGCACTGGACTCACTGGATCAGTTCCGCACCGATCTCGCTGAGGAGTGGCGCAAACTGAACACTTCCTACATTCCTGATCGTATCAATGAGCGGTATTTCAGCAACCTCAGCAAGGTCGATTCCGTTGCCGTCGCCAATGCAAAGTGGTTAGCGGAGAAAGAGGAGTTGCAGCAGCTGCTCACGGCAGCAGCGTCGGCTGCTGCGTCGGAACCGGCTACCCGGCGGGAGCTGGGCGGCATGCTAAAAAAGCTCCACTGGCCGGAATTTGTACAGCCACCGGAGCAAATCCAAACTGCCCGACAGGAGCTGGAAAGACTAGAGCAGTCGCATACAAGCCATATCGAAAAAGAGACCCAGTCCAAGACGGAACTGACCGCTAAACTGGATCAGCTCGAGCAGGCGATCGAGTCCGGTGTCCTAAAGAAAGCTGACAAGGTGTTCAAGGAAGCTCAGCGCAGTGTATCGAGCGTGCACGCTACCGCATCGCAGCAGGAGCGGATCACCAAGTTGTCGGTGCAACTACGGGAGCTGAGAGACTGGCAGGGATATGCAACCAATCCCAAGAGAGAAGAACTCTGCACCAAGATGGAGGGGTTGATCACTAAGGAACTACACCCCAGAGACAAAGCAGATCGCATCAGAGCACTACAACAGGAATGGAAGAGCTTGGGTGCATCGCATTCCTACAGATCTCAGAAGCTATGGCACAGATTCAAACATGCTGCCGACCATGCCTACCAACCTTGTCAGTTGTTCTTCAAGGAACAGGAGAAACAGAGGCAGCAAGATCTTGAGGAACGAAGGACCATCTGTACCCAACTGGAGTCCTTTCTGGAGCAGACCGATTGGGATAACGTCAATTGGAAGGGGGTTGCCGACATCATCCACGCCGCAAAGAAGGAGTGGCGTAGATTCGAGAATATCAATCGATCGAAACGCAAGAGCATTCAGAACAGATTCTACAAGGTGCTGGATCAGCTTCAGGCGAAACTACTGGATGAACAGAACAGAAACAGTGATCTAAAGAAGGCCCTGATCGAGCAAATCAAACTGCTGGTGGATGAATCCGTCGCCCTGAATACGGCGATCAACCAAACCAAAGAGCTGCAACAGCAGTGGAAGCAGGTCGGCATTACCCAAGTGCGAGCGGACCAGTCCCTGTGGAAGGAGTTTCGCAGTTACTGTGATCAGGTGTTTGAGCGGCGCAGTAAACAGGCACAGACCGACAAAGAGCAGGATCAGGCTTCCCGCCGGGAGGCAGAGGAACTCTGTCGAGGTCTTGAGGTTGCCGCAGCTAACAAGGAACCGGGCGGCGATGCAATCAGTAACGGCAAGCTGAACCAGGCGCGGCGCGCATTCGACGGTCTTGACATACCTCAGCGGGCAAGAGCTTCACTGCGTGACAGATTCAAGAGAGCTTGTACAGCTTATGAGGATGCCCTTAAGCAGCAGAAGATCGATGAACGGCATGCGGTTACGGCGGAGCTTCGGCGGCGAGCGGAGCTGTGTTGCGTACTGGAGGCCTCATCTTCGGACAGTGACGTCGATTGTGCTAAACAGGCTTGGCAAGGGGACGACAGGCGGGAGTTGCCGCCGGAATTTGAGGAACGGATCTCGCAGAGGTGGGATTATGCACAGACGATCGTTGCATCGCCTCCCGCTGAACTGGATGGGTTACGGCAGTCGAATCTGAAGGAGGCGCAACTGCTTTGCGTGAGGATGGAGCTGCTGGCGGGGGTGGAGTCGCCGGCGGAGGCGCAGCCGTTTATATTGGAGTATCAGGTGTCGAGGCTTAACAAGGGGTTGTCGCAGAGGGAGAAGGAGACTCGATCGTTGCATGAGCAGAAGAAGGCGATGCAGTTGGACTGGTATTGTTTGGGTCCGATTCCTGTTGAATTCGTTGCGGGGCTTGGGGAGCGGTTTGAGTTTGCTGTGAGTAAGGTGGAAGGGGCTAGCTGACACTTCTAACGGGCCTTGTCCGTCGTCTGACGTTGACGCACTGAACCCGCCAGCGGAGGGCGAGTACCTCTCAGAAACGCGCTCCGCATGCGGCCAAATAAATACATCCCTGTACGCTCTAAGTCGGCGTCCTGCCTCCGAAGGTTTCAGAGAGGTACTCGCCCTCCACTGGCTCAGTTGGTCGATGGCTGTTGATTGGTGGCTTGAAGCCGGTCAGAACTTCGCAAGAAATCTGCTAATTCAGCCATAGGTTTACCTGGGCACCACCCAGTAGGGAGTCGGTGATTTCGATGTGGCCCTGGTATCTCTGGACTATGTCGGCGACTACGGCCAGGCCGATTCCCTGGCCGGATTCTCGGATATCGGCTCGCGTGCCTCGCATTAGTACTTGTTCACGATCTCTTGATGGGATGCCGTCACCGTCGTCTTCGATGGTGATGACTAGTTCGCCCTTCTTTTTGGATTCGGGGGGGTCGGTGGAGATTTCTACTAGGTCGCCCTTTGTGCCTGCGGAGACTCTGACTTTGGATCGGCCGTATTTGCATGCGTTTTCGACTAGGTTTCCTAACATTTCCATTAGGTCGCGTTCATCGCCGAAGAAGCTGCATTCGTTCATGCTGATTTCGAACTGGATCTCTTTGTCCGCGTAGACTTTTTTCATGGCTTCGATGAGTTTTGACACTAGGGGGGTGACGTCGACGGACTTTCTTAATAAGTTCGTTGATGAGCTTACGGCTCTTTGTAGTTGGTAGCTGACGATCTCGTCCATGCGGGAGATCTGTTCATCTACGGTTTGCTTTATTTCGGCCATGTTTGGGTTTTTGGTGGGGTTTGGTTGTTCCAGGGAGGAGGCGACGCCCTTTAGGATGGCAAGGGGGGTTTTCAGGCTGTGGGCCAGGTCGGCCAGGGTGGTTCGGTATTGTTCCAGTTGCTCGCGTTCACTGCTGATCAGGACGTTTAGGTTTCTGGTTACGCCTTCTATCTCGGCAGGGTATGGGCCCTCCAGGTAGTCGCTGTGGCCGTCTTCGATCGCCTTGAGGTCATCGGCCAGTTGTGTCAGGGGGGCGAGGCCCCACCTCATCACCATGCCCTGGACGATCAAAAGGGCGATGACGACGCCGCCAAGCCAACCCCACAGGTTGTTGCGAAAGCCCTGGATCTCGCTTGTGTAGGGTCGCAAGGTTTCCAAGGCAGTGAAGACGTAGGCCGTGCTTTGGCCATCCGAGCCCTGCCACAGGATCCGGTAACTCAGGAAGAACAGTTCGTTTTGCTCTGAATCGTGCACGCGGCCGAAGCGTTCTTCACCGGTTGCCAGGTTGTTATTGACGGCAGCGCTTTGTTGCTGGTCGAAGTCGATATCCAGGGCTGAGGGAGAGCGCCACAGTTCTGTGCCGCTGCTGTCGGTGACGAATCCGAACAGCCCGGTGCCCAGTTGGTTGAAGCGGGGTTCCTGCAGTTGTCCGGGAAGAAAAATCCCGTTCTTGGATTCTTCTGCCACCGCCAGCAGGCCGTAGATGTGTAACAGGAGTTTTTCTTCTTCGCCTCTTTCGGCACTGCGGCGAAACGCCTGGTCAAGTACGACTCCGGTCAGTCCGAGGAACACGAAGAGTACGGCGGTGGCAGTCAGTAGAAGCCGTCCTCTTAGCGAATGTCCCATCTGCTGGCTTATTTCCCGGTAGTCGTATCAGGGGCAGGATCCACGCGATCCTTAACGCTTAGTTTACGCTTCTTCCAGGCTGAAACGATAGCCCTGTCCCCGCAGGGTTTCGATTGGCTTCAAGCTGTTGTCAGGATCCAGTTTCTTTCTCAATCGACCTACGAACACTTCAATGACGTTGCTGTCTCTATCGAAGTCCTGATCGTACAGATGCTCGGTCAGTTCAGTTTTCGATACCACCTCACCCGAATGTAGCATGAGGAATTCCAACAGGTTGTATTCGTAGGCGGTAAGGTCGACTTTGTCACCACCGATCTTGACCCACTTGCCACGGGCGTCCAGTTGGATGGAGCCGTAATTCAGCAATGGCTTAAACTGACCCTCCGCTCTTCTGACCAGTGCTTTGAGTCGCGCCAGAAGTTCTTGAACGTGGAACGGCTTGACCAGATAGTCGTCCGCCCCTACCTGCAGGCCCTCTACCTTGTCCTGCCAATCGCCCCGTGCGGTGAGAATCAATATGGGAAGTTCCTTCCCCTCTTCCCTGATCTTTTGGATCACCTCTATTCCCGTCATCTTTGGCAGGCCGATATCGATCACGGCCACATCGTAGGCATACTTGGTGCCGTAGTAGAGTCCTTCCAGGCCGTCCGCTGCGGAATCCACCGTGTAACCGTGCCTCAGCAACAGTTCCACCAACTGACTACGCAGCGTCTTTTCATCCTCGACCAGCAATACCCTCTTAGCCATCGGTCAACAGCTCCCTAATCGAACACCTTGCCCGACTGGCCATCCACAAACACCACCTTGACTACACCGGACTTGGACAGTGTTTTGACTCGGTATACGGGCGGCCCCTTGCTCTCGATCAGCTTGACGGACAGGACCTTGGCCCCCAATTTCTGTTTCACACTTGCGGCGGCCTGCTTTGCACTGATTCTGGCTTTGGCTGCCAACATTATGGTGTTGTTTCGGTCAGGCGATACTGCGGCAGTCGACACTGCGGCAGTCGGTACTGCGGCAGACTTCAGTGCGTCGACCCTTGCCTCAGCAGCGCTCGGCAGGGCAGTCAACGCTGGCGGAGTTGCTGTTGCAGCAGCGGTGCTCGCCACAGCTAACAGGCCCAGCGAGCAAACTACCGATACCATCAGACTCGCCAATCGCATTGTAGATCTCCACCAATTTCCGATAATGAGCTTCAGTTTAACTCGATCGTGACCGTTATAGAACGCGCCACATCGAATACCTTAGAATGCCGGAGAGACCGCGACCCTGACCTTAAGCGTGTCGCCCGGGTCGATGTCGGTGCGCGTGGTATAGGTTGCATCGCGATATCGATAGCGTACTCGATAACCGATGATGCGGTCTTCCTCATGGAATTCCTGTATGACTTCGCAGCGTTCCTCGGTGCGATAGTGGCTTTCGTGCCGACCTTTTGCGTTGTTAGCGGCGGCATGACCGAGGGTTGCGCCCAATACTGCGCCAACGACTGCGCCTACCTGTTTGTTGCGCTTGTGGTGTCCTACTGCATTGCCGAGCGCACCACCGAGGACGGCGCCAACGACCGGGCCGACTCCGCTGTCATCGTGGCGATCGCGGTAGACCACCTCTTCGTCCCAACACTCCCGACGAGGCGTGCTGACACGCACGGTCTTGACGATCGGCTTCGATTCGATCACGGTAGCGTAATCGTAACTGATATTTGCGGCCAACGCCGGTGTGGCGGCAGCCGTCGCCGATACACACAAGACCATCGCCAGGCTTGTGCGCTTAGTCGATTTCAATATGGCGTTCATCTTCATCTCCTTACCCCTCATCGCTTCAATTGCTCAACATGGGGTAAAGAATAGGGGTAAGCGGCTGAATACAAGCTGAATCAGAGCGCTGATTCCAGCAGGTGAGCCATAACTCATTGATATTAAAACGTTTTAGCCTGACTGGCGTTGCGTACGACGATATCCACGAGCCTGTGTTGCGCATTCAGAGCAAGCACCAAATCAGCCCGCTGAGGCATCTCTTGCAGCATGTGCCGGGTCAGGCGCTCGTAGTGCATGATGAAGTATCTCACCTGCTGCCTGGTCATTATCTCCTCTTGAGGTCCCCTCGCCAGACGCAGTTGCTCCTCCTGTTGCCATCGCCATCGAAAGACGGCTTCCATATCCGGCACTTGGAGCATGAGTAAACCATCCAGGCGATCGAACAAATCTCGATAAGCCCCTTTCTGCAGTCGACTGTTGACATAGTTTCGCCATACCCGATCCCCATCCTGAGCCTCTTCCAGGGAATTAACGGGAGATTCTAGTTCGCTGTTTGGCTGGCTGTTGGCACCCACACACCATCCCTCAAAGAGGATCAGATCACTCGCTCCGGCATGATGCATCCAGTCTGATTCAGGCAGACGATCGTCGATCGCTTTGTCAAACAGAGGACTGGCGACTTCCTCCCCGGCTACCAGGCTTTCGATGACCAGCCGGGCCAGTTCCATGTCGTGGGTTCCGGGTACGCCTCGAGTCGACAGCAGTGGGTGCACCTCTTCAGCCAATGCCTGACGCTGCTGCTTGGGTTTGTAGAAGTCATCGAGACCAAGGTGACTGGTGTGTCGAGCGAAGCCATCCTGCATGACCGTCCGCAGCAACTTCACAAACGTTGTCTTACCGCTTCCCTGGGCACCGTTTATGCCAAGCAGGTATGGGCTGTTGCGAGTGCTGATCTTCTCGTCGAGCCAACGGGCAACCTGCAGACACCACCTGATTAGGTTCTCGCCTGCCTTTGCCTTGAGACCAAGGCCAAGCGCCTGATGCATCAATCGTTCATTGAGCAGTGGCAAGAGGGGATCCGGTTCCAGTGCGTCGCTGTCCATTGCAGCACCATATGCTATCGTTCAATGACTCGTTTGTAGGGTGGCATGGAGTCGAGGATCATCTCCCCATATCGCTGCGTGACTATTCGTCTGTCCAACAGAGTCACCACACCGCGGTCCTGTTCAGTTCGCAGCAGCCGTCCGCTGGCCTGAATCAGTCTCAGGATTGCATCGGGTACAGAGATCTCCCTAAATGAGTTTCCGCCCCTGCCATCGACCCATTCACATAATGTCGCCACAACAGGGTCGTTGGGAACTGAAAAAGGAATCTTGATGATGACCACATGGTCACAGTATTCACCGGGCAGGTCGATTCCTTCGGCGAAACTTGCCAGCCCGAAGATGACGCTGCTCTGACCGGCATCGACTTGCCTTCTGTGTTGCTTGATGATCTCCTGTTTGGATAGATCACCCTGAGCCAGCACCCGCCTCAGAAACTCCTCCGGTAGTTCACGCAGGACTTCGTTCATCTGCCACCAAGATGCAAACAAGACCAACGAGCCGCTCTGGTCGCTAAGCAGTTCAGGCAACATCTCAATGATGGCGCGCGTATGAGCATCGGAGTCCCTCGGATCACACTGCATGGCAGGAATGCGGATTTCGCCCTGTTTGCTGAAATCAAAGGGGCTAGGCAGGGCATTGAAGTTGTTGTCCGCGCTGACACCGGAACGCTGCATAAAGCGACTGAAATCACCGCGCACGGCAAGCGTCGCAGAGGTGATGACGGCACCGAAACAGCGTTCCCACAGGTGCTGGTTGAGGATGCCGTCTACCAGAACGGGGCTGCTGCTGATCTGAATTTCCCTGTCTCCCTGATACTCTCGCAGCGTCAGCCAGCGGGCCCTCGGGGGGAGTTCCGATTGGTCCTCCTCGCTAAAGTCCTGCCAGAGAAGGGTATTTGACTGCGTGCGCGTAAGCAGGGCGGCAACGGTGGGATGCCACTCCACCGCCAGATCACGATCGTCCGCCTCCTCATCCGATAGAATCTGCTCAAAGTCCGCGTCCAGTGCTGTCAGCAGTCCCTGCAATCGAGCGAATCCAGCGCACAGGTTAACGGCCAGTTGACGTATCGGCTCGGCTATTCTGCCACCGGGAAATCGGTATTGAGCGGGCACGCCACGATTGGATTCACGCACGGATTCGAAATGCTCCCCCAGCACGCCCAGCGCCACCTCGAGGTCACGGTTCAGTTCGGCAACCGAGTCCTCAAACCGATCAAGCCGTTCCGTCCACGTGGCAAGCGATTCCATCTCAGCCAGCAGGGCCGTGAGCAAGGGGGGCATCTGCTGCAACCAGGTCTGACTGGCGCGCAGGTTCGAAAACAGGGAGAAATGGTCGATGGTCTTTTCCGGCAGGTGGTGACCTTCATCGAAGATATAGAGCGTCTCGGCAGGATCGGGCAGCACAGCGCCTCCGCCGATGGTGAGATCCGCCAGCACCAAGTCATGATTGGTGACGATGCAATCGACCTTGTGGATCCTCTCTCTCGCCTTGTAGAAAAAACAGTTTCCATAGTTCATGCATCTGCGACCACTGCACTGCACGTGATCGGTACTGATTCGATACCAGTCCCGATCTGCGATGCTCTCCTTCCAGCTGTCCTTGTCCCCGTCCCACTGCCCCTGGGCGGCCGCATCCAACAACCGTTGGTACAGCAGCCGACTCTCCTCATCGGAGAACTGATCCACCTCATCGTCATAGAAAGCCAGATTCTGACTTAACGAACTGGATTCCTGCAGCACAGAATCGAGTCTACTGAGGCACAGGTAGCGCCTTCGGCCCTTGGCCAGGGTAAAGCTGAATTCAAGTTCGGAGTGGCGTTTGATATCGGGCAGGTCGGTATACACGATCTGCTCCTGCAAGGCGACGGTCGCGGTAGAGATGACCAACGACTTTCCCAGAGCCTTGGCGATCGGAATGGCGGCGAGCGCGTAGGCGATTGTCTTGCCGGTCCCGGTGCCGGCTTCGATGACACATAGGTTGGGCTTCTCTTCGTCATCTGTCTGCAGATTACCGAGGGTGTTGGCGATAGCTGCGATCATCATGCGCTGACACAACCTTGCACTGTATCCCTTCCCTTCAAGCAACCTGCTGTATGCAGACTGGATGGTCTGTTTGAGTTCTTCGTCTAACATTGGGCCTCGCTTGACCGTCCGGGCCATGCTCGTCTGCCCGGTGCTTGCCAGTGTGAAATAGCCACACTGCTCACCCGGTCTTTACGTCGTTGTCCGACCGAGCGGGAATGAACTGTTTGTTGGAATGCGGACACATAATACTAGTATAACTTCCAGGACACATTGAAGAATCGGTCACAATCCTACAACAAGAGCCGATGTCCGTTCGAGATTACACGACGAAGCGTCCAGCACAGTACTTGTATTCTGAGAAGCCGGTTTATTCTTGCCAGCCTCTGAGATACTCTTGATCCCCAATCTGGACATCCAGAATCCTCAATCCAGCATAGAACAGGTAATCAACGTGAGCAGCACAGAGACGAAGACACCATCAAGCGTGACGGCTATATCTGCAGCCGACGGCCCTGTCGCCGTGACGGGTGCCAGCGGCTACATTGGATCCTGGGTAGTTCACGACCTTATGGAACAGGGCTACCGAGTACGGGCATGCGTTCGCGACGCCGGCAGGCCCGAGAAGGTCGATCATCTGCTCGCACTGAACGACACCGATCTGCGCGGCCAAGTCGAGTTGTTCACTGGCGACCTATTCGAACCCGGCAGCTATGACGATGCTTTCAACGAGTGCAGCGCCGTAATTCACACAGGAGCGGCCGTAGGCTACAACCAGGAAACACCCCAACAAGTCTACGATGGCTGCTTTACGGAAGTTCAACACGTAATCGAATCCGTGCAGAAGGCCGGCACGGTGCGACGCTTTGTCTTCACGAGTTCCTTTGCCGCGGTGGGGCATCCACGCCCACGAGGATACGTATTCACGGAGAAGGACTGGTGCGATGACAACATCGAGGGCTATCGAGGCAAATGGACCGAGGAGAACATTCCCAAGGACAGGGACACGGCATACGCCATGGCCAAATCAAGCGCCGAACGCATGATCTACACGACGGCGGAAGAGGACGGCACCTTTGCCGCTCTGGCCATTCTGCCGTTACATGTAATCGGCCCGCTGATGTGCGCCAACCACGATCAGCCGTGGAGCTGGCAGAACTGCATCAAATTCATGCTGCTGGGAAAGCAGTACCGAAAATCCAAGGGTGGCAGAATGCTGTGGAACAATGTCGACGTACGTGACGTTGCCAAGGCACACCGGCTATGCGCGGAAACCACCGTTGGCCACAACGGTTCGCGCTACATTCTCTCGGCCAGCGACCGCGCCGGAGAGCTCTTCACCTGGGAGTTGCAGGCCAAACTGAAGGCTCTGTACCCGTCGATTCAAGACATTGGCGGGGAAGAGATGGAGAACGGAGAACCGGCGGCACAGACATACGACTCGCCGCGCTCCTATTGCTTGCTTGCCAAACAGGAACTGGGGCTGACAACTTATTCCATCGACGAGACGGTCAAGGCCACGGTCGATTCGCTGTATCAATTGGGGCTTCTTTAGCCTGCGACTTGGTGCGTGGTCCCCGGAACGGCGAGCAGGTGCTGTTCCCAGGACACGCGATGAATACATCCCTGTAAGCTCAACAGTGGCTTCCCTGCCACTGATGGTCCCAGAAGTGACACCTCCCCACCGTTCCTCCGTGAGTAAGCAGATCAATATCTCGTACGCGCTATTCCATTTGTTGCTGCATATCGGCCTTTTGGATGAGGTAGGTAATCCTGACGGCATTTGTCCGTCAGACAGATCATCCGGAATCCAAACTACCAACCAGACATGGGGCAAGCCCTTCCACCGATGCCTCCGGACTTGCAGCTGGTTGAGATGCGGTGTGGAGCGTGCCTGGCGGCGTGCTGCGGAGCCATGCATGGCTAGACCGCGCCACTGGAGAGCCTAGCCATGTGCGCCCTCGGCCATTGATGTCAGTGAGCCTGGCCCAGGGCACACAACCTAAGCAAAATCCCCATTCCAGATCTCAGGAACCTGCTGATGTGATCGCCAGAGCGACTCAATCGGTTAGGAGAGGTTCGGTGATCCAATTATACCTATGCGCCACAACTGGGGCAGGAACAAGCTCTGGGTACCTCGCATGGAGGAGCGGTGGGGAGGTGTCACTTCTGGGACCATCAGTGGCAGGGAGGCCACTGTTGAGCTTACAGGGATGTATTCATCGCGTGTGCCAGAAGTGACACCTCCCCGCCGTTCCGGGGACGACGCATAATGCTGCGATTACAGGGGCCTCGGATCCCGCTCTCCGGCTGACTGACTGCAAAAAGCTCTGCTATCGTTTCATCGATCGCCTTTTTCGGGTATAAGGAAGTGATTCTCATCCTACATGGGTCTGGTTCGATAGGAGATTAGAGATGGCCGAAATACTCATCCCAATTGCCGGAATGCTGTTCGTGCTGACAGTGATTTTTGGGGGGCGATTGCTGCAATCGCTTGACAGTTATCTCAAGGTCCGGCAAGCAGCCAGCTCTGAAGAGATTCAGGATCGACTGGATCAGATGGATGACCTGGAAGAACGCATGCGTGTGGTGGAAGCGGTGATTACGGAAGAGAATTACCAGCTCAAGAAGAAATTCGAGGATCTGGAGCGGGGGGAGTGAACCTGCGATCGCATTGATCCTGAGAAGATAGAATCTCCGCCTCGAACCCAGACAATAATAATGAAAGATCTTAGGATTCTGGAATACAGCACATCGGTGGCGGCTGCCTGGTGTGGGCAGCAGTTTGCTCATTGGGGTGCCGATGTAATCCTTGTGGAGGACAGCTCGGGTTCGCCGCTGCGCAGCAGATCGCCCAACATGGTAAGAGAGGGGGCTTCATACTCTCTGCTATGGGAGAATCTGCATCGGGGCAAACGACTTGTCGAACTAGAGCCGGTAAGTGAGTTGTGGCAATCGGCGGATCTCATCATCACAGATAGATCGCTGCAAGCGTTGGGTGTTGATGCAGCGGGGGATGCGATCGTTGTTCATATCACGCCATATGGGCTGAGCGGGCCCCATCGCGATCGTGCTGCTACAGAGCTGACTATCGAGGCGACTTCCGGGTTTCTTTCACTCAATGGTTCGCCGGATAAAGCTCCGCTGCGTGCGCCTGGTAATCTCATCGGCTACTACTGCGGTGTCAACGCGTTTGTGGGTGCACTTGCAGCTCTGCACAAACGGCAATTGACGGGGCAAGGGGAGACTGTTGAAGTCTCCTGGCTTGAGTCAGTCGTTAGCATGGTGCCTTTCGTGCGTGCTCAATACACCGGTGAAGCGGAAGAAAGGCTGGGCGGGCCTTCTTCGGGTGTGCGACTGTACCCCGTTGGCGATGGTTTCATCTCGCTGAATCTTCTGCCCGATCGTGCATTCGCTGGATTGCTGGAGTTGTTGGGGCTGGATGTGGATGACATTCCAGAGGATGTTTCAACTGCTGACAAGCGTCGCGATCATTCTGCCGTCACGCGCTTTCTGAAGGAACGCACTGAAGGAATATCCGCCAGAGAACTGTTCAAGCAGATCAACAGTTCGTCCATGCAGCCCACCGGCCTGCTGAACACGCCGGCACAGGTGTTGGGAGATGAGCACCTGATGGACATACACTACTTTCGTGAGATCAGCCATACCCAATTGGGAACTGTCAGCGTGAGTGGTTCACCTGCGAAGGTGTTTCCCCTCGGGGAGATCGGCGAACCGGCCGGCGCTACGCGGGTGAGCCCGGCACCAGGCATCCCTTTAGCCAGTGATGGCGAGCCCCAGCCGCGTTGGCGCAAGGAACTCCAGCGCAGCGGTGACAAGGAAACTCTTCGGGATATGTCGGACAGGCCGCTTGAGGGCATTCGTATCGTTGATCTGACCCAGGCCTGGATCGGACCGTTTGCGACCCAACTGCTGGCCGACCTGGGTGCAGACGTCATCAAGATAGAGTCCCACAAACGCCCGGATGTGTGGCGCCGCGCCCGATCGCCGGCGGAACAGGCGGCCGTCACGAATGAGAATGCCCACCCTATAAATGTTGGCGGCAGGTTCAACGGTGCCAACAGGAACAAGCGCGGCCTGTGTCTGGACCTTAATACACCCAGGGGTCGATCGTTGGTTCTTGAGTTGATCAAGGATGCTGACATCATCATAGAGAATTTTACGCCACGCGTGATGCGCAAATTCGGTCTTCACGACGACGTACTCAAAGGGGTCAATCCCAACATCATATCCGTTTCCTTTTCAGGCTATGGACGTAACGGTCCATACGCTAGCTTCAAAGCAAACGGCACCACCATCGAAGCGTTGGCGGGCTGGGATTCGCTTTTTCGCGAACCGGCGGATCGTCCTATGGTGATGGGCTTCTATCAGGCCGATGCGATCACCGGAATTCACCTGGTCGCCGCCACGTTGGTTGCATTGCTCCAACGGGATATGACCGGTGGGGGCAAATCCGTCGAGGGATCCATGCTGGAAGCAGCCGTTAGCTACATTGGAGAACTGGTACTGCAGGTCTCTCTCGGCGAGGATGTGGTCGCCTACGGCAATCGTCAACCCGACATGGCGCCTCAGGGCGTTTTTCCCTGCAAGGGAGACGACCGATGGATTGCGCTAACCGTGCGTGATGATCGCGATTGGCAGGCGTTCAAATCGGTCATTCAGCTGGAGACGGAGCGGTACGATCTGCTTGCGGAGCGGATGCAACAGGCAGAGCAACTCGAGGCGATTATCAGTGCGTGGACCGATCAGCAACCAGCAGAGCAAATCGTCGCTCGGTTGCAGGAGCTGGACATTCCGGCCGCGGTGGTTAACGACACACTGACTGTCCTGACTGATGAGCAGCTCAGTGATCGCAACTGGTTCAATCCCATGGTGCATCCGGATACCGGTACGCACCTGTATGCGGGTTTTCCATGGCGGTTCTCGAGCTGCGAGCTTTCGGTCGATCGACCTGCACCGCGCCTCGGGGAACACAGTATCGAAATACTTTCCGATGAATTGTCGCTGTCGGCAGAGCAGATCCAGGATCTATTCGATGAGGGAATCACCGATATGGTTCTCGAAAAACCGGCCGACAGTATGGACGCATGACGGAGGGTCATGCTGCTCAAGGGCCAAACGAGTTACTATCGCATAGCATTGGTGGCACCCAAGAATCTAGAGATGATGGCGAGGACGACAAGATGGAATACACCGAAATCCTTTACGAACAAGTAGACCGAGTCGCGAAGATTACCTTACATAGACCCGAGTATCGTAACCCGATCAGTCGCATTACCATCGATGAGTTGGATGATGCCTTCGCCCGCGCAGCAGACGACGATGGCATCGGTAGCATCGTTCTGTGTGCAGAGGGCACGCACTTTTCTGCGGGGCATGATATCGGCACGCCCGCAAAGATCAGGGACGATGAAGAGCGCCCGTTTCCAGAAGGTGTTCGCGGCACGTTCCACCGTAGCTGGCACCTTTACATCGAACACGGCTTACGATGGCGCAACCTGCCGAAGCCAACCATCGCTGTCATACAGGGCAAATGCATCTGGGGCGGCTGGATGGTGGCGACCACCATGGATATCATCTTTGCCGCCGAAGACGCACAGTTCCTCGGCTCAAATTTCCAGTACTTCTCGGTGCCCTGGGACATCGGCATTCGTAAGGCGAAAGAGATCCTATTCGAGCCGAGATTGATCACCGCCAGGGAGGCGCAGGATCTTGGTTTCGTCAACCGCGTGTTCAAGGATCAAGCCGAAACCGAACAGGAAGCCATGGCATACGCCCAGCGGGTAGCCACTAACAGCATATTCGCCCTGCGCATGACCAAGGTGAATATCAATATGGCGCAAGACATGCAGGGCTACTCTAACCATATCATTGCCGCGCACACCAAGCCGGGCGGTGGATCGAACCGCGGCGCGGCGCTTCCTTCGGGCGGCCGGCGTGTCGCGCCAATTTCCATCGCCGAAGAAAACCTTGAGAAAACCAGGGGTATAGACAGATAGGGGATTTGAACCTTTCACGATTTCAATCGGACTGACCCTCGGGCTCATGATTTCATGAACGGAATTCATTCATGTCAACTGTCTACGATGTTGTTCGTGAAATATGTCTTGGTATGCCGGACACTGAAGAGGTAATTTCCCACTCATTTCCCCATTTTAAAGTCGCTGGCAGAGGATTCGCAACCTACACGGTTAACCACCATGGCGACGAGAAAGTTGCGCTGCTGCTGAACATGGTGAAAGACCGCCAGCAGATGCTGGTCGAATCCGCTCCCAACTGTTTCTTTGTTCCTCCATACAGCGGTCCACAGGGCTGGGTCGGCGTTGAACTCAACCGGGGCCTCTCGTGGGATCGTGTCTCAAAGCTGGCGTGGGAAGCCTATATCCGGCTGGCACCCGCCTCACTCGCGAGTACAGTGCAACACGTGAAGGTCGATCCACCCACAGAGCAGATGAAGCCTGAGGAGATCTGCCCGCTGAAATCGAAGAAAAACGCTGCCATCCTCAATAGGCTGAGAACGTTCTGTCTTGGATTGCCGGAAGTGGTTGAAGACGCTCACTTCGGCAGCCCATCATTCAAAGCGGGAAAGAAGTCCTTCTGCAATCTGGGTCATCGGGATGGAAAGACCCGGTTGCAGATTTGGGTGGGTGTCGATCGGCAAGTATCACTCACTTCCTTCAACGAGTGCTATGAAATCCCAGCCTATGTAGGTCACCATGGCTGGATCAATCTCGACGTGACGAACAAACAGAATTGGCAGGAGATTGAAGAACTCGTCCTGATGAGCTACCGGCATTTTGCTTTGAAACGTATGCTGAAGGCTCTCGGTCACTAGGGCAGCACCTTGCCCGGATTCATGATGTTATCCGGATCCAGCGCCTGTTTGATGCGCTGCATGACTGCGACGCCGTCACCGTGTTCCAGTTCCATGTATGGCAGTTTGCCATAGCCTATACCGTGTTCACCGGTTGACGTACCACCCATTTCGATGGCACGTTTGACCAGCCGGTCATTGACCTGCCGGGCAACCTTCATTTCTTTCTCGTCATCCGGGTCCACCAGCATCAGCAGGTGAAAGTTGCCGTCACCAACGTGTCCGACAAGGGGAGCCAGAATTCCCGACTCATCCACGTCCTCTTTGGTGGCCAAGATGCACTCGGTCAGTCTGGAGATGGGTACGCAGACATCCGTCGGCCAGCCGCCGCTGCCAGGCCGGAGCGCTCGCGCTGCATTGTAGGCATCGTGCCTCGCCTGCCACAACGCGTTCTGCTCTTCCTGTTTGGTGGACCACCTGAACTCGGACCCACCGTGCCCCGAGACAATCTCTGCCACCATTTCGCTTTGTTCGATGACACTCGCTTCAGTTCCGTGAAACTCAAAGAACAGGGTTGGGCTAACGGGGTAATCGAGGGAGGAGAATTCATTCACTGCCTGCATCTGCAAATCGTCCAAGAGTTCAATCCGGGCCACGGGAATGCCCGCTTGAATGATGACGATAACGGCCTGCACTGCCCCCTCCAGACTCGCGAACGAGCACACTCCGGCAGAATGCGCAGCCGGCAATCCGTAGCACCTGAGCTGGATTTCGGTTATCACGCCGAGCGTTCCTTCAGAACCACAGAATAACCTCGTTAGATCGTAGCCCGCAGCCGACTTGCGGGCACGTCCCCCGGTTCTGATCAACGTGCCGTCCGCCAGCACGACAGTCAGCCCAAGCACATTCTCCCGCATGGTGCCGTAACGAACCGCGTTGGTGCCGGAGGCACGGGTTGCGGTCATACCACCCAGGGTGGCATCGGCACCGGGATCCACTGGAAAAAAAAGTCCGGTCGACTTCAGTTCCCGCTCGAGCTGTAAGCGCGTTACACCGGCTTCTACACGTACATCCAGATCAGCGTCGTTGATCTCCAGCACCCGGTTCATCAGCCCCATGTCGATACACACGCCGCCTCTGAGGGCGGCAACATTTCCTTCCAGGGAGGTGCCAACGCCAAAGGGTACGATGGGGGTATTGTGTTCAGCGCAGCGCAGCACGATGTCCTGCACCTGCTGGTTGTCTTTCGGGAAGATAACGAGATCCGGGCTTGCAGGTGCGTGATACGACTCGTCGCGACCATGCTGTTCCAGTATGGTCTGGGTTTCGGTCGTGTTGTCCGGATAGTCACGCGTCAGTTCATGATGCAAGGCTTCATCGATGGGCATAGGCTTCTTCCTTCTTGAGTTGTTACGCTTCAGCGTTGGGTTATTTCCATCGTTGCCAACTGCTCAACACTATCAAGCACACGACTGGGATTCCACTCGGTCAATTGCGATGCAGATGTCGTTCCGCTAAGAATTGCGATGAAAGTGACCCCAGCTCGCTGGGCACACTCACCGTCAGAGACGGAGTCACCGACATAGATCGTTCGGTCTGCTGGTATGCCGGATGATTGCATCGCGAGTAACAGGCCCTCCGGGTCGGGCTTGTTCTTTTGAACACAATCTCCTCCAACGATGTCGTCAATGAATGGGTCAAGTCCATCTCGTTCAAGTGCCTCTTCGATCCGCTGTTTAAACTTCGTCGAGACTATGGAGATGTAGTGTCCCTCTCTTTTAAGAGCATCCAGAGCGGTTCGAGTGCCACTGTAGAAGTGGATGTGCTGCAGCATAACTTGCTCCGCCCGATCCAGGAAGTGACGTTTGAACTCAGCCGCAGCAGGCGAGGAGGATACGAAGCCCGAGAGAAACTCAAAGGTCTTCTCCAAGCTGAGACCAACGCTCCTTTTGATCAGTGAGGGCGAGCACTGCTGCATTTTCAGAGCGGCCATTGCGTAGTTCGCACAAACGACTGTTCCATCAGAAGAGTCGGCCAGCGTGTAGTCGAAATCAAAGGAGAGATGCAGGACCATCTTCACCGGCCGAGCAATGCGTCGTCACCTAAACACGCCTGTATACGGAAACATGGGCTGAACTGGTCGCGGTAAATGGCGACCTGTCCCATCCAGCCCAGCGCTGATGCAGTTCCAGCCCCGCAAGTTGTGCCATGAGGTCGAGTTCGCTGGGCCAGACATAACGCACAGGTAGCGGGTGAAGCTTCGTTCCCTGCTCCGTGACTTCAATGTACTGGTAGTTGACGGTCTGTGTCGCCGCATCATGCACCGATGCTTCGAAGACTGCCTGATCAACGGCCACGTGGACTGTCTTTACGCTCTCACCATTCTCATACTGTGCCGGGTCCGGCACATACGCCTCGACAACGAATAGGCCTCCTTTGGCAAGATGTCTGCCAACATTCTGCAAGCAGCGCACCTGCTCTGCTTGAGTCGTTAGATTGAAGAGCGTATTGAATACAAGGAAGATCAGATCGAAGGTTCCTTCAACCTCGACATCCGCCATATCCCCAATGGCCACATCGATTGTATCACCGCCTGGTTTTTCACGAAGCTTCTGCACCATCCGTGGCGAAGCTTCAATACCCCTAACAGACAGTCCTCGAGCCGCAAGTGGCAGCGCAACCCTGCCGGTGCCAATCGCGAGTTCTAAGATAGAGCCGCCGTCGGCAAGCTCTGCGAGCACAGCCACCGTCTCTTGCGTCTCTTCCTGAGATGGATTCTGGAATGATAGGTCGTAGTCATCGGCATTGTACTCACCGAACGATTCGGGTCCGTAACCCTTCATGCGACCCTCCACATGTCAATCTTCATGATGTTCTCTTCCGGCTTCGTCCAAGCACGACAGATAGTAGCGCAAAATGGGACCCATGGCAGCCAGGTACCAGTGCAAGCATGTGCTTTGCTCTGAACAGAGAACCCCTGTACGATGCTTCACAGAGCCGGTGATCCACTTTTTGTCAGTCAGGTCGATTCATGTAAAGGAGATAACATGAAGACAAATCTCAACCGTATCGCAGCACAATGCTTCAGCACGCTTCGCGGCACGATCGAAAACTGCAGTGATGAATCATGGAAAAGCGGGCCCACCGACTACTTGATTCCTTGCAGGTTGACCTTCCACCTGCTGCAGGCAACGGAAGCCGCCCTTGGCGCAGAGCCGGACGCATATGACTGGGAGCAATACGGCTTCAACTGGGAGACGAGCCCGGCGGCAAGCATGTGGGACAGAAACGAGATGCTCAGCTATCTGGATAAGGTCGCAGAGATGTTACGAGACTACGTCGAGCGCGACGATCCGTATGCGGACGACGAGCAGCCCATGTACTTTATCAATAGGGCCGATCGCCCCATGAAAGCACTGCGCCACATCGCCCAACATACCGGCGAAATCCATGCAATTCAAAAACTGCACGCCGAAAAAGTGGGCAACTTCATTTAGATCAAAAATGTCGCATCCCGGTTACAGGGATGTACCACTCGACAGCCGTGTTCTTTAATCTCGGAATACGTCTTCCCCGCAACCATGGCTGTGGCAGCGAACCCGCAGCCTGTCGTCTCTTCTTGCAGGACAATGTTCATGGTTGGAAGTCAGCTCATTCCTGGAGATGTACGTTATGCGACTGTATCTTGGACTCTTTTCATCACCGCCTCAAACCAGATCGTCCTGGTATCCTGGCGTATCAACCCATACCGTTGAACTGAGTTCGTACCGAAACACCAAATGTCAGTATTTCGCTCCACTCGGCCATCTACATCAGCAGTGTACTCGAGGGTGATGCTCTTATCCCCGATGAAAATCCTACCTTCTCCAAGCTTGTTCGATATGCGGATTGGTCGATCATGCGATTCAATCTCATCGGAGATCTGAGTTTCCTCGGCGCCCGCATAGACGAAATAGAGCCTGCTGTTATGGAACCTGATCTCCTGAAAGTTACCCATTAGCTCACCTGAATTCCCATCACTATCTTTCCAGGTTCCTACTTCTTCATACTTGCCTACGACCATATCAAGGTCCATCTGATGCCCCATGGCGCAGCGTGATGCCTGACACTTGCATTACCGGTCGCCGAGAGCGGCGCGAAGTCATGGTCGGTTGCCATCACAGTCCGGGATCACGATTCTCTCATAGGGTCCGTTGATCGTGAGAGTCCGTGACTCTTGATCAGCATACTGAGGCCTAGTGAGAGTAACATCTTGGTAGGGAAATTCGCCCGTTACCGATACCCCAATGCGACCAGTGGTACCATCCGTCTCTGCACCGAATGCGTCGCCGCCGCCGGGTGCCGCAGAGACGCCCTTGGCATCGAACCGTTTGATCCAGCCTTCAACAGTATTCGGAACGGTGTGTTGCATCTGCAAAGCGAGTTGGGTATTGCCTTTGACGAAAGTGGTCCACACGACCTTACACGCTGCTGCAAACCCGTCTACATAGGCAGATGCGGTAAGCTGCGGAAACATAGCCAGCAGTACAATCAACATGAAGCAAGTTTGCCGACTGCAAGGCATCGTCATGAGGCCCTTAAGCTCACGAGTAAACCTAAACCAAGTTAAGCGGCAAGCTGCGCAGCAGATTGTCCGAGTGGCTGAAAGGATCGACTTAAACTTCATGTTAGGCGTCCTTCTTATAGATAACACTATCTGCGCTGTTTCTTTCACCAATCATGATGTAACGAAATGGTTCGACAGAGATGTTTTCGAGATGATGGAATATCTCTTGTTGCGCTGGAAAATGAACATATGACCCCTCTGTTAGCTCGAAGGTCTCTGATCCAAGATGTAAAATGGCGACCCCACTGAGTACAAACAGATGTTCTTCTTCATGCGTGTGATAGTGGGAGGGTAATGTATTGCAGGCAGGTGCTAACTCCAACAACCCAACACCAACATTCGATTTACCGCCTACGTCGCAGAGCGCTTTACCTAGAATTTCCCTATCTGTACCCTTGTACCAAATTCTCCCGCGTAAGCTAGCTTCTTGGATTGGTGTCTTCATTCACACACCTGACGCTCGGGGCCGAGCGGCTTGAACTGCATGTTAGGCGACATCTAGATTCATCCCAAGTTCGATCATTTCCTCTCCCCTATTGTCTACGCTGGATCGACACGAAGCGGCGATCCGACGCTTTGCTGGCAGTGTATATGTTGATGTCAGGTGATGCTTTTGGATCTCCATCAAGGCTGAAAGTAGTGCCTTAAACTTCATGTTAGGTATCTCAGTCAGACGTCGATATTACGAGGCAGGGGCACGTCCTTGGAGGCACTCGGCGTTCAAACCCCGGCTTTCGCTGCGGAAGTCTGCGCCTGAACAGCCACACCACGACGGTCGAGTCGCTCGCGTATTCGAACCTGTCGCGCCTCGGTTAGCGGATACTTCCAGATGAAGGGCAACGCGATGAACTTGAAGCCAGCCGGCACGATGGAGTAGAGCAGTGCGAGCCACAACAAGGCGCTATCCGAATTGCCCTCGGCAGTCCCGGCCAGCGCCGGATCCGCGAGTGGATCGAACCCAAAGAATGCGGCAGCGGCAAGTCCAATGGCACCGCCCAACGCGTTGGCGCCTTTCTTGAGGAGACCCCAAACCGAAAAATAAAGACCGGCACGCTGTTCGCCGGTTCGCGCCGAGTCGATGTCCACGGCATCGGCCGCCATCGCCGCCGGAATGGCAAGCAGTGCCCCGATGGCCGAGCCTTTGAAGCACATGATCACCAGAAACAGACCGAAATTACCGGAAGGAATGAATGGTATCCACGACGCCCAGAACGCAAACCACAGCACCGCCACGATAAAGGCGCGGTGCTTGCCGATGCGGTTGGCGAGCCGCGTCCAGATCGGCAGGCCGAGAACCGAGCTGAGATAATAGACCAGCAGGTAGATGGGATAGAGCTCACCGGCGCCGATCACGTGCTTGACGAAGAAGTAGGACAGTATACCCGTCATGCCCGCACCCAGCACGCTGACGGTGTAGCATATGATCAGTCGCACAAACGGCCCGTTGCGCACAACGACTTTGAGACTGGCGATGAACGTGGGTTTGCGTCGCGGTATGACCTGTTGGGCCGGTTCGGACACGAACAGCAGCGCCATCAAAAAGGTGACCGGAATCAGCACCATGACAAAGTTGGCTATCCAGTTCAGGATCACGTCGATGTGCCCTGCCCTTTCTTGCATGATGCCGACGAATTCCTCGTTGAAGTTGTCGAGCAGATCCCATATGGAACTCAAGTCGGCACGGGACAGATAGATAAGCGTCGCAGCGACCAGGGGCAACAGGTTGAACGTGATGGTTCCGGCAAAGTGAAACTGTTCTCGGCGCGCCGTGATCTTGGTGCGCTCATCGTATAGCGGCGACAGTTCGGCGCCCCAGGCAAAATAGGGCAGGTCGACGATGGTGAAGGCGAGATACAGCGTCACGATCCAGAAGCCGAAGTACCAGGCGGAAGGGTTCTCGGGTGGCACGAACAGCATGTACAGCGACAGCATGAGGAGCGGTGCGCCGCCCGCGATCCAGGGCTTGCGCCGGCCCCAACGGCTCTTGGTCTTGTCGCTGAGGACGCCGATTAATGGATCGGTGAAGGCATCCGAAAGGCGTGCGCCGAAGATGATCGCCGACATGGTATAAAGGCTGATACCGAGTTCGGCATAGTATGGCTGCACGTACACGCCAAGCGGTAAAAGGACCATCGAGACCGGCATGTACATGGCCGAATAATTGACGATGGTCAGCTCACCAACGCGACCTTTTTCCTGTTGTTGCGGCATTTGCATTCCCCAGGGTGCGAGAGGATACAAGACTGAATTAACCACGTTTTTGCCACAGTGTCAAAATGCACGCCGGCCATTACGTAGCGGTCCCTACAGTTAGTTACGCGCGAACGCCTAAAGGTGCAGTGGTGTCGCCGCGATATCGAAAGACCTGACCCTCGATTCCTGCTATCCTGCGGCTCGTGGCGAGTAGTAATACACTCGGGTTGTCAGTAAGCAGGAGCACCATCATGTCCAACGAAAGTGCACGCGCATCGGTCGTGCTGGCAGCCATGGCCGACGGCATCGGCGATCTGACTTATGCCTCTCCCGAGTGGGTGGTGGCCGCCGGGGAAGTGCTCCGCGCTACTGCTGCGAAATACGCCGATGGCCTTACTAATCTGGGGGCTTTCACCCTGTGCGAAGTTGCACACAATCCACCAGCCTATATGCACTGTGGTCCATCGTTGGCGTGGCACACCAAATTCAACGGATCGACTGTGAAGGTGCACGAAGGCGAACTGCCGGATGAAGAGTGCGACTTCAAGATGCAGGGTGATCACTCCATCATGAGCAACCTGGCGCGGATTCAGTACCATGGCAAAGATCCCAAGATCGTTGCAGCAGCTAAAGAGCGCCTCTTCAAGCTCTCCAGATGGGAGCTGCACGGCAAGATGTCCGAACACAAGGTGCTGGATGCCGTGACGCGTTCCGTGCACGACGCGCTGGCCGTTCGAACAATGCCGCGCTTCGTCTTTATGAGCCCCGAGTGGGTGAGTTCGGCGCGGCACGTAGTTTCCACGCGGGCCGCCTCGGAGAAGTACGCGGACGGAATCAAGGACACGGTGTTTACGTTCTCGGAAGAATTCACCGACACGCCCCAGTATGCGTTCCCGGACGGATCTCACGGTGGCTTCTGGGTGCACTGCGACCACGGAATCATCAGCGTCGGCGCAGGCCCTCTGCCAAAGGAACTCGAACCCGCGGATGCCCTGACCAAGGGAATGTACACACCTGTCGTCCCGGTGGGTCGAACGGTCAACTCCGCCATGACGGAGGAGGAGCAGGCGGAGCAGGCAGAATACAGCAAGACAGCCTTTCGCTATGACAAGGAAGCCAATCGAAGGCCGGTCGACCAATCATCACCATCCGGAAAGGGTGCCATGCCGGACGCGCTAAGCCGCATAATGGTGGTGCTACATGACGAGTTGTCCAAGCGGACGTCGGGTGAGTTGCCGGCAGACTACGACCAGACCATCAAGCCGCAGTGGGCTGCTCCCCAGGGGTTCGATCGACGTGCGGATTACGATGGGTCGTGGCTGCGCTACGATCGCGTTGACATCTACGGTGAACCATTGGGCTAACTGCCGGGCACAAACCGCTATGGCAACTGCAAAGCTGATTTTCAACCACAAAAGAAGGGTGCTGCGAAGAGACCTGATTACCTCGAGCGAGAACTTCAGCGCCCTGCTGCTGCTCCTGGCGCTGCTGTTGGCTGGTTTGTGGTTCCTGAGCCAGGAGGACGTCTATGACCCGTGGGAGCGGGACCTTAGCCAGGAGCAACTGCTGCAGTCGCAGCCGGCATCGACACTGTACTCCCCTCCCCTGAAACTATGGCAGGATCCCACTTCCCCGAGTCCACGCAGCCAGCTTGATATCGAACCATTTCCCGAGCGCATCGTGGACAGCAACTGGCAATCCAGGGGACGGATCAGCCGCTTCGACCCGGGCAACCTGTACGAGAAGATCAACGGGGAAGCGGAGAAGTTCATTCGGCAGGGGTTCAGGCAGCTGCACTATCTGGTGCTCCGCTCCGCCGCCGGGGGAGAGGAGATCGCGATCGAACTCTTCGACCATGGTGACATCGCCGGGAGCAGCGGGATCTTTGCCGATCACCGCTCCGAATCGAGTCGGGTCGTCAGTCGTGGTCCGGTGCACTACTTTGAAACCGGCGTCGGTATGATCGGCAGGAAGGGACCGTACTTTTTTCGCGTAGCGGCCGACCGGGAAGGGAGTGAAATCAACGCGAAAGTACAGCAACTGGTGGAGGCATTTGCAGACCTCGCCGAAGACACGCAGGAACTGCCCCTTGCGTACCGGATTCTGACTGACAGCCTGCAACTGCCGGACGAAGCGATCAGCTTCCAGGCAAAAAACGTATTCCAGCTCGGATCAGTCGATAGCTTCTGGTTCGCGACGTTGGATCCTGAAGAAAGTGCCAGGGCTTTTCTGCACCTGGGCAATTCCGCACAGGCCAGCCAGGAGCTGTATCAGGCGATACTTGCGGAACAGCAGTACGACTATGAGATCGTGCAGGAGCTGGAAGATCTGGTCATCCTCAAGCACGGGTTCCTGAATACCTTCTTTATCATGCAACAAACGGGAGCGTTCATCCTCGGCATGGAAAATCTGACGGATGTGGAGGGCCGCGACCAAGTGATGCAGGCCCTGCTGGAGGGGATCGATGACGCGAGGGAATGAGCGTTACCGCCCCGACAGAATGACCCGCAGA
>CEQE01138540.1_pt1 | contig 42936 bp, 35 predicted proteins | sample 356201 | NCBI WGS metagenome assembly CEQE01 (sample SAMEA2619970, study PRJEB7988) | marine metagenome | biome: marine biome (ENVO:00000447); feature: mesopelagic zone (ENVO:00000213) & marine oxygen minimum zone (ENVO:01000065); material: "saline water (ENVO:00002010), including plankton...
CCATAATAATATCAATGGCTTATAGTTTATGAGCAGACTCTAGATATGAGAGATTCGTCTTCAGCGTGTCTCTCTTGTCGATGCAGCACTCGTCCGTGACATATTCGTCGTTAAAGTCCAGGGCGAACTCAGTGGATCTGCCGATCAGGGGATAGATGACTTCAGCTATCCTGGGACCCTGGCCACCCAATTGGCGCGCTTGTTCCATCAACTGGCCGAAGACTTCAAAGTGACCTGCTGAGAGATAATCCACCAGCAGCTGACAGAAGACCTTCACTTTTGCAGGCGTGTTTCGGGCCTCAAGATCTTTCTGCTCGGACAACGCGCAGTACAGCTTGATCAGTTCCTGCCGTTCATCCAGCCAGGTATGGATCAGACTGTTTACACCACTCCATTTCTCTACAGAACTGCCGTCATACTCGAGCATAATCCCCACCACTTTGGCACGTGTCGTTGATCCACTTTTACTGTTTAGCCTAGTCAAGGAACCCGGATCCAACAAGGAGACGGTGGGTATTTATGGGACTGACCGTGAGGCTGAGACTGAGCCCGGTTCGCCGCAGATATCGAGTGGGGGCGGTTAGGGACGGGGGTAGAGAATCTGACCGATGCTGCAGCCAGCCAGGCCGACGAAGGCAACCAGAGTCCAGCCTGGAATACTGATGCCGAACAGCGTCCAGAGTACTTCAGCACAGTTGCCATCGCCCAACAGGACCTTTTCAAGGACTTCGGTCAATGGAAATACATCCAGCAGGTATTCCAGACTGGGCCCGCAAGCGGGGACTTGGTCGGCCGGCAGACTCTGCAACCAGAGCTGGCGAATAGCGATCGCGCCTCCCATCATTGCGGTGAGCGTCATGAGGCCCCCGTAGACGCGGATTCCTGCCGTGCCCGGGTTGTGCAGTGCAGCGATAAGGGCCAGCAGACCGAAGCTGATCACCATGACCCGCTGCGTGATACAGAGGATACATGGCTCAAGCCCCAGCACGTGCTGGAAAAAGAGGGCCACGGACATCAGCAGGATACAACCGACAAAGAGAACCCAGTTGATGATCCTGGCAGGAGGTAAGGTCATACATCTATTCCCGACAAAGGAAAGCTCGCAGCCTGGTTGCGTTCTACTATTATGTATGAATAAGGGTTCTACAGAAAGTGACGACTCGCCCGTTGCGGGTTTGGTTGAGCGCATGATGGTTAAGCGCGGCATTGGGATAATCGCAGTACTCTGTTGCAGTCTGTTCGGGACTTCGCTGCACGGTTCCGATGCGGAGGATCCCCGTTACGTCAGTTTTGGGCACCCTTTGGTCATCAACTACGGCAATCCAAGTCTGGGTCGACTCAGGTACCTCAAGGTTGAGCTGCAATTCAGAGTGGAGGGTGGTGAAGCGGCTGAGCAGGTGGAGTATCACCTTCCGGCTCTCCGGCACAGCTTGGTCATGCTGTTCAGCAAGCAAATTCAGCAGAAAGTCAGCTTGCCTGAAGGGAAAGAGGACATCAGACAGGAAGCGCTGGAAGCGGTGCAGAAACTGATGGTGAGCGAGGAAGGAGAAGAGACAATACAAGACTTGCTGTTCACAAACTTCGTCGTACAGAGGTAGCTTGGGCGCTGACCATCTCTTCAACATGAGTCACTAATGCCGGAAAAAAGTCCCGAAAATCCGCCTCCAGGCTCGGTAGATGCTCCTGCAGGGATCGATGGGCCTCGGAGACGGGGTTGGCTCGCTTCAGTCTTGAAGCGACGCTCGCCAAAATGGCAGGGATAGCATCCGGCTCAGCATAGCGAAGCAGGACCTGACTTCGTTGCATCCTGTCGGCAATCAACCTGGAGTTGGGGGGAAGTTCACGTTGCCAAGCCTGAAGGGTGGCAAATACCCAGTCATTGAACTCCGGCAGGGTTTGATGGTGAAACTCGTGCCAATTGCGGGCGAGTATATGGTCGTAGAAAATGTCCATTATGATGGGACAGTAGCGGCGGAACCGCGGGTCCAGTCTTGTATAGCTTTGCCTGACGATCGGGTGAGCGTCTGTATACGCATCGATCCTCCTGTGCAACTGGATGCCGAACTCCACCTGAGGATGCAGGCGCCCTGTTAGACGTCCCTTGATCTGATCACCGAGAAAGGTGCCTACCAGCAATGCTGGCTCTTCCAGCGCCAGCTTGAAGTGGGCCAGGTGATTCACATCTCACCTTGCTGCTGTGGAGGGCCGGCCTTCATATTCCAGCAGCTCCCGATACTCCAAGGCGATGGCTGCCAGGTAGCTGTCGAAATCCGTGCTATCGGATTGCTCAATCTTAACTTGATCATCCCTGGATTGATGCATGGCTGCTTCAAACGGCTGTTGCCTGTCTGGCGGCAGAGACTGAGATCGAAAGTAGCTGCTGTGTTCGAGGGCTTTGTTCATGGCGAAGCGGAAGTAGGGGATCCCCTCTGTCTTCATGTCAGCAAGCATCCTGGCTGACAACGTCCTATCGGGATCTTCAATGATGCTGTGCTGATCCTGCAGATTTCTCGTATAGGCATCTGTGTTGCTTGTGCTGTCCAATAGTGCGGCGATCGGTGCCATCTCCTTAAGTACCGTCGCGCCCCACTGCTTGATGGAAAGCTGCTGGTCCGGGCCGTCCAATAGCAAGGCGGGGTCCCTGCCCGAGTATACGGTCTTGCGGACATTGGCATCCACCGAGCGACACAGACTGTCATCGTGCAGAGGGCTTTCTGTGAGCAGGCAGTAGAGGAGAAATGTGTCCAGAAAATAGATCTCGTCTGCGTCGATACCCAATGGTACGTAAGGGTTTACGTCCAGCAGCCGGACCTCCACGTAGTCGACACCTTCCTCCTGCAAAACCTTAAGAAAGTTGACCCCGGGGGGTGGTACTCTTTTGGCACGAATCGTCGTGTAGAATTCGGCTTCCGCTTGTAACACAGAGTCATTGACCTGCAGGTATTCGGATCCGGATCTTGTGCCTATCTGTGCATACATGCTGTGCTGCGTGGTGATGGCAGTCGCCAGTGTTTCGATATATTCGTCCAGACAGTTGTAGGACACCCGCATGGCGTTGCTTTGTGTATCGCTTTGGTAACCGAGGTTACCGTTTCTGAGTGACGTGGCGTAGGGTGCGTAAAGGCTGCCCTTATCGAACGGCACCAGGGTGTGATTGCGCCCCTTTAAGAAAGAGTTACATACCACAGGGGATGCACCGAAAAGGTAGATGGGCAACCACGACAGTCGTCTGAAGTTACGCATCAAGTCGAAGTATCTTGACGACTGATAGTCCTTCAGGGATTGTCGTTTGCCGTCCTTGCTCCAGTGCAACTGCCAGAAGTCATCCGGCACCGAAAAATTGTAGTGGACGGCACAGATGGTTTGCATCAAACGACCGTATCGGTTACCGAGGCCATTCCGATAGGTGGTCTTTAGTCTGCCGAGGTTGGAGGCCCCATATTGAGCCAGAGGAATACTATCCTCCCCTGCCAAAATACACGGCATGCTGGCTGACCAGAGTATTTCGTCTCCCAGCTCTGAATGTGTGTAGCGATGGATGTCCGAGAGCATCTCTAGCGTAGCGCTTATGTCCGAAGAAACAGGTGTGATCAACTCGGGTTGCGCTTCGCTGAAATCCGTAGTGATGGAGGGATGGCACAACTTGGAACCCAGATGTTTGGGGTGTGGCAACTGCGAAAGCGAGCCGTCTTGATTCACGCGCAACGCTTCTCGTTCGATGCCGCGCTGCATCTTTGCCAAGCAAGGCAGCGCCTCACCGCTCTGCAACTGTTCAAGACGCTTCTGGTAAACGCTGGTCAAAGTGAAACACTCCCTGGGCTGATTTGGCGGACCATATTATACCTGTGGCTCGTCACAGGATTGTCCCTAAAGACGGTTTTTGGCTCTGAATTTGTGCAGGCTTCGGCGGTCTCTCTTGGAGGGTTTGCCTTCCGGATAGTCCTGCAGTACCGCCTGCGTCTTTCTGTTTAGCGCCGCTTGCTCCCTTTGGTTAACGCTCTGCTCCGTTTCCGTATACAGAAGGGCAGCGTCCTGAGCGCGACCTCGATGCTCTGACAGGGCCGTTACCAGCACAGTCTTTTCATCCCAGCCCTGACGGATCTTTAATTCATCACCGAGACGAATCTCCTTGCTGGCTTTACCCCGCACACCGTGAATGTGCACCTTGCCACCGTCAATGGCTTGTTTGGCCTTGGCTCTCGTTCTGAAAAAACGGGCGGCCCACAGCCATTTGTCCAGTCTGACTTTTCCCATTGCTAGCTCCGGCCGACGGCAGTTCGAAAGGTGATGACACGAACCGGCCTGGGATCACGATTCATCTCATCGCCCCAGGCTGATGGCTCCCGGTGTCAGTATATGTGACCCTGGAAAGGTTACAAAGTGATACAGAAATCACATAGAATCAAGCGGATTCAATGTCGAGTGGTGCGTAGAGCAGTGATTGAGAATTGGGCGGAAGCGGTTGCCGGCATTTGCCGAGAAGCAGGTGAGGCGATTCTGGGTGTGTACAACAGCGACGATATCGAGCTCACCACCAAGGCCGATGAGTCGCCCCTGACCGCTGCAGATATGGCTTCACATCAGATCATATTGGATCGTTTGGCCGAGCTGACGCCACGGATCCCCATCTTGTCGGAGGAATCCGAGCAGCTGTCCTACGCCACACGCAGTAGCTGGCGCACGTACTGGCTGGTGGATCCACTTGATGGCACCAAGGAGTTCGTCAGCCGTAACGGTGAGTTCACCGTCAATATTGCCCTGATCGACGACGGCGTGCCCACGTTAGGAGCTGTCTATCTGCCGATCAAGGACGAGCTGTATCTGGGGGTACAGGGAGAGCAGCACCTCGCTAGCAAACAAGTAGGTGACCACGCGCCGCAGACTATTCACGTGAGAGCTTTGCAGGAGCGGCTGGACCAAGATCTGCCGGTTACGGTCGTGGCCAGTCGAAGGCATGGCAGTGACGCGCTCGAGGACTGTCTGCGCAAGCTTGGCAAGTGCTTCGATCGGGTTGAAACGACCAACATGGGCAGCTCTCTCAAGATCTGTCGGGTGGCTGAGGGCAAGGCGGATCTTTACCCCAGGTTAGCGCCGACCTGTGAGTGGGACACAGCGGCTGCTCAGGCGGTTGTGGAAGCCGCCGGTGGGTGTCTGGTAGATACTCAGTTTCGGCCTATGCGATACAACCGCAAGGAAGAATTGCTGAATCCGCATTTTCTGGTGATCGGCGACATGCGGTTTGACTGGCAATCTGTACTCGCTTAATTCGCGCCTCTGTTAAAATGTTGGCCGGTTCTTTCACTCCGCTGACAAATGCACAGGTGTCGTGTCAATGCTTGCACAATAGTCCGCTGCAAGCGATACTCCAACACTGATCCAGGACCAATAGCTTGTCGGCTGAATTGCGGCAACATGAGAATAAATGAGGATTGGTGAAATGGCTGATCTATCGAAACTGCCACTGCCACAGTCCACCCCTGAGACTGAACACTTCTGGGATGGCACGAGTAAGCGTGAGTTGCGCTTGCAGCGTTGTGATGAGTGTGCGCATGTCTATTTTCCGCCGAGGCCATTCTGCCCGCAGTGCGCGTGTCGATCGGTCAGCGTATTCAAGGCGACCGGCAGAGCGACTCTCTACAGTTACGTGATAAATCATCGTCCACACCCCGCCTTCGATGGCCCCTATTCGATAGCGGTTGTGGAACTGGAAGAGGGGCCGCGCATGATGACTAACGTTGTCGATACACCGCAGACACCCGAAGCGCTACAGCTTGACATGCCGCTTCAGGTGACCTTTACCAAAGTCACCCAGAAGTTGCCGAGGGGTGGCACGGTGGAGCTTTCCCTGCCACATTTCCAGCCAGCAGGGGGTTAACGATGCGACCTAATTCAGTAGCCATTGTGGGAGCCGCAGAGACGACGGAATTGGGTCGCATCCCCGATGTCAGTCAGCCGATGTTACATGCGGACGCAGCACTTAATACCCTGGCGGACGCAGGACTGAAACCAGCCGACATTGACGGTGTCGCCTGTGCGGGCGAATCACCTACTGGCGTGGCTCACTATCTGGGGATCGTGCCGACTTGGGTGGACAGTACCAGCGTGGGTGGCTGCTCATTCATGCTGCACGTTCGACATGCGGCGGCGGCTATCAACGAAGGTTTGTGCAGCACCGTGCTGATCACCCATGGTGAGAGCGGGCGATCAGGGGTAGGCCGCGGTGGCGGAATGCGTGGTGGCGGCGGAGGGTCCTCTCTGAGCGGACAGTTTGAAGGTCCGTATGGTGGCATGGGGCCGACAACTGCGTTCACCCTGCCTTTCCTGCGTTATATGAAAGAGACGGATACAACGCTCGAACAGCTCGCCAACGTGGCCGTCGTGCAACGTGAGTGGGCGGGGCTGAATCCTCGTGCTTCCCACCGCGATCCAATCACCATCGATGACGTGATGAATGCCAGAATGATTGCTTATCCCTTTACCAAGCTGGAATGCTGCCTGGTAACCGATGGCGGCGGCGCCTTGATTCTCACGGCTGCGGAGCGTGCCAACGACTTTCCGCAACCACCTGTATATATCCTCGGCACCGGCGAGAGTGTGGAAGCGCCGATGGTGAGTCAGATGGTGGATTTCACAGCTTCCCGGGCATTCCAGGTTGCGGGCAAAAAGGCCTTCGATGAAGCGGGTATCACAACAACTGAGGTAGACCACTTGATGGTCTACGACGCCTTTGCACATCTTCCGTTTTATGGTCTCGAAGCCTTGGGGTTTTGTGAAAGAGGAGAAGCGGGCCAGTTCATGTGGGAGAGAAACACCGCCATCGGTGGCAAACTGCCCCTGAACACCAATGGCGGAGGGCTGAGTTACATGCACTCAGGCATGTACGGTATGTATGCTCTGCAGGAGAGTGTAAGGCAACTGAGAGGCACTGCAGCGGCTCAAGTGGATTCAGTAAGCACTTCGGTCGCTCTTGGTGTAGGTGGTATGTTTGCCGCGAGCGGTGTCGTCATTATGTCCAATGAAGCGCCGTAACCGGTACTCACTCTCCTTCTGTCTCTCGTCGCTTACGCTTAGATCGAGTCTTCAGGTGGTTTCAGACGATCTGTGGAACATCTTCGGAACTACGAATTTATGCCTCTCTTCATCCGGTCAGGCAAACTTTCTTACCTCAAATGAGAACCTATCCCTGTATTGGCGCGGTATTGCGTGGCAGATTGCGTGCAAAATGCGATTGACACAGGTTTGCAGTGAGTGGTCAGAAGGGTATGGGAAGTGGGGTTGGTCTCGGCTAGCCAAGCTGTATGCTGGTATCCTTCCTGCCGAGGAGAACACTGTATATACATACAGCTTAGGCTAGCGAGGATGACAAATATAACGGTATTGGATCCAAAAAAGAAGGGGCAAAAATGGAGATTTCTCCTGTAAATTTTCAGTATGTTTTAATAGTAATGCTAACGTTTTGAAATCTATAAAGAAGCTCGCCAGATTTATTTTGCCTATTTCCCATGATTCTTTTTGGCTCGCTGCCGACCCAATTCCAGAGCGTACGCACAGCAAAACGTGTGAGCTCGGTCACATTAAGGAAGAAATATCTAGACAATTCAGGGAATGAGGCTGATAATACAAAGTTGACTGATTTATGTTAATCAGTTTCACGCGCGGGCTCAGTTATTATAAGCGCCAAAAAAATGAATGTACAGTTATTGATCAGTGTAATCTTTAAAATAGACCCCTTAAACCCTATATAAGAACTGCGAGGAGGAATTGTTGAATTAAGATCTCTGTTAAAGATCTCCCACATTCACTTAGCCAGATCAACAACCGGAACTACGCTCTATGACAAATCATTCGCACCCTGAAGAGTTAAATTCAGTGCTTGATAGCGATTCTCTGGACGCAGGGGCTGACGGAATGGATGCCCTTAAGGCCCTCGTGGATGGCGATCCCACAGAACCCGGTAGTGATGAATCGGAACATGGCGATTCCCCATCGGAGGAGACCCGCCTCAAACAGATAATCGAAAAGGGCAAAGAACAAGGTTACCTCACCTACGATCAACTGATGAACCATCTGCCGGAGAATATCGCCGAGTCAGAGGAAGTTGAGAGCATCGTGCAGATGTTCGAAGAGATGGGCATCACGGTGTTTGAGGAGGCACCCGAGTCAGATTCGTTCAATCAGGATACCCCGTCAGAAGAGATCACCATAGACCCGGCTGCTGCATTGGCTGCCGTCGATTCCATGGTGGGCCGCACTATGGATCCGGTTCGCATGTACATGCGTGAAATGGGTACGGTGCCATTGCTTACGCGGGAAGGGGAGATCAAGATTGCCAAGCGAATTGAGGAGGGCTTACGGGAGTCCATGTATATTTTGGCCCGGTATCCGGCCAGCGTGGCGCGTGTCCTCAAAGCATTTGATGCCATTGTCGAAGAAGAGGGTGATCTTGGTACGCTCATCAATGGCTATCTGGACCCGGACGACGTCATCCCTGACATGTCCGAGATTGCCAGAGCAAAGTCCAGTGGTGAATTCAACGATGAAAACGAGCCCAAGAAGAAGGGGCCTGATCCGGAGGTGGCTCAAACCAGGTTCAAGGCACTGAAGAAGCAGTTGCTCAAGACGGAAAGGGCTATTGCAAAGTGGGGAAGAGCAGACTCCCGCATCGAGAAACAACTGGACGCGCTGGGCAATTTGTTCAGCATGTTGAAGCTGACCCCAGCCAACATGGATCCGCTCATGGAGAGGATTCGAAGTGACATTCAACAGATCCGCTCCCAGGAAAGTGCCATCAGAGAGCTTTGTGTCTACCGGGCGAAGATGCCGAAGGCCGTTTTCCTGGAGAGTTTCTCCGGTCATGAGACCGATGTTGATTGGGTAGATCGACATATCAAGGAAGCTGCAAGTTACAGTGAGGGGTTAAAGCGCCATCGGGTGGCAATTCGCCACGCCCACAAGAAGATTCGTGCCATCGGCAATCAGAACGAGATGGAAGTTTCTGAGATCAAGGAGATCAACAGACGCTTGTTTCTAGCGGTGGTGAAATCCCGCGCCGCCAAGAAAGACATGATCGAAGCCAACCTGCGCCTGGTGATTTCAATTGCCAAGAAATACACCAATCGTGGTCTGCACTTTCTGGATCTGATACAGGAAGGCAACATTGGCTTGATGAAGGCGGTGGACAAGTTTGAGTACCGACGGGGCTTCAAGTTTTCTACCTATGCGACGTGGTGGATTCGTCAGGCGATTACCCGCTCGATCTCGGATCTGGCCAGAACGATCCGTGTGCCCGTGCACATGATGGAAACCGTGAATAAGCTGAATCGCCTAACGAGACAACTGATTCAGGAACTGGGCAGAGCGCCCACCATCGAGGAGTTAGGTGAGAAGATGGAATTGCCTGAAGACAAGGTGTTGAAGGCGCTATATGTCGCAAAACAGCCCATCTCTCTGGAAACTCCCGTTGGGGACGATGACGATTCCACCATTTGGAATCTGGTCAGTGACAGTTCTGCCCAATCGCCCATGGATCATGCCACCGGAGAAGGACTGAAGGAAACGACCCTGGATGTCCTGACAGCGCTTACCGAGCGGGAAGCAAAGGTACTGCGCATGCGATTTGGCATCGATATGAATACCGACCACACCCTTGAAGAGGTGGGACGACAATTCTCGGTCACGCGGGAACGTATTCGACAGATCGAAGCCAAGGCCTTGCGGAAGCTACGGCATCCGGCACGATCGGAGCAACTGCGCTCCTTTATCGACGGCTAACCACGACGGGGCTCTGCCTACACAGGGCGAGCCCTTCGGCGAGCCCTTCGGCGGGCCCTTCGGCGGGCCCTTTTGTCATCAACACGCTGCCCGTTGATCGAAACCGATCACGTCCTCCAAGTAGGCCATGCCGCTCAGAACGCTGACGTCCTGACGCTGCGGCCCGATCACTTGTAGGCCGACCGGCATGCCATCTTCAGTCAAACCGGCAACAACTGTTCCTGCCGGATTGCGGGTCATGTTGATGCCGTAGGTGAACGCCACCCAGGAAGGCGTTTCTTCACCATTAACGAAGCCGCCGCCTTCGAGCTTAGGCGTTTGGCCACAGGTAGTCGGGGTAAGAATCAGCGGCGCAGATTCAAACGCTGCCTGCAGCTTCAGATTGAGGCTATGGCAGGCATCGACTGCTTTGGCGTAATCTGCACCGGACACATTAGTCAGTCCCATTTCAATCTGGAATCTCAATCCTCTATCGATAAGATCCCAACCATCCGTTCCCTTCAGATCGCCTTGTGCTCTGGCCCTGGACGCCACCCAGATCGGCATCCAGTGGGTCACCGGATCCTCCTCCCATATTCGGTCGTTTTCGATGATCTCGACACCGTTGTCGGCGAGCTTGTGCAGTACTTTCTCGCAACAGCCCAGTATTTCCCGGTCGACTTTGGCGAAGCCCATCGTAGGAGACCAGATCACCTTGGCGGGCGGATTAACAGTATCCAACTGGGACGACCAATCGCGATCCGAACGAGGCAGAGCAAAGATGTCCGACGGATGGTCACCCACACAGACGTCCAACGCAAAAGCCGTATCTCTTGTCCTCAGAGCCATCGGGCCCTTGACGGACAGGATCCCGGATCCAGGTGGCTTTGAGCCGCCATTGGGCACCCTTCCCTGGGACGTCTTAATGCCACTGAATCCACACAGAGCAGCCGGAATCCGAATAGAGCCCCCACCGTCTGAACCGGTGGCCAGCGGAATGATTCCAGAAGCCAGTGCGGCAGCGGAACCGCCCGAGGATCCGCCGGGCGTGCGTTCCTTATTCCACGGGTTGCGGGAAGCGCCGAACGGGATATTGTCGGTCATGCCCTTGTATCCGAATTCCGGCGTATTGGTCTTGCCAACGATGACACAGCCGGCAGCTCGTAGTCTCGCCACTAAAACCGAGTCGTCGGTAGCCGGTGCATCTTCTACGTGCAGTGCGGATCCATAGGTCGTAACAAAACCCCTGGCATCCTCCAGGTCTTTCACACCGATGGGAATGCCGGTTAAGGGCCCCGGTGTTTCGCCGCTCGCAATGCGCCTATCCAGCGCCTCTGCTTGGGCGAGGGCATCCTCCGAATTCACTGCACAGAATGCATTCAATTCGCCGTCCAGCCGGTCGATGTTGTCCAAGGTTGCCTGGGTCACCTCGATGGCCGAGATCTCTTTCGATCTGATCTTCTCGGCCAGTTCAATAACTGTGATGTCGCGAAAATCCATAGTCTGAACCTCGTAAATATACTGATTGTGCTCTGTTATACTCAGCGAAAGTGGGACAGCACACAAGTGGATGCTCATACAAAGCATATTCCCGAAGGAGGGACTCTATGCTGCAAAGAAAGACTATGTGTATCTTAACTGCGCTCTCACTACCCCTGTCAACTCTGATGGCTGCAGAAAGTGGCTTGCAGCAACCGGTTCATCCGGCAGTTGACCCCAGCAATTACGTAACGACTATCGCTTCTCGGTTGTCCAAACTGGATGGCAAGCTGGGAGGCGATGTTGAGGTGCGCAATGCAGAGATCGAGGCGATACCGCGTCGTTGCAGTTTCACACCGGCAAGGATAAAAGCTGTAGCTGAGGATCTGCTGGAACTGCTCGATGGGTTTGCCGCAGGGGCAGCCGATGACAAGGAACTGGCGGACAGACTGCTGCGCAAGATCGATAACAGTGTTCAGCAGTGCAAGTGTTACACCGGGTATCTACGTGCGATCGGACAGAATTGGGTTGGTTTCGTCAATGAACTGGCTGCACTGTCAGGCGCGAAGAGACCGCAAAGCACCTGGACATGTGACATTCGTGACAGTGCCATGTATAGAGATCGACCCTTTCTGTGGCACATGTGAAGAATGAGCGCAGGCAAGTCGCATTGCATCACCCGCCACTCACCTGAATTATCGAAACGAGTGAGGACGGGTAGTCCAGCGCAATCAGCGCTCTGCACCTACTCACTTCGCTGACGATTCCGCTGGGTGGCTACTTCGGCCTATGCGCCAGGACCCAGCACTGATGGATATTCCGGCGACGAGCGAAGTCCGGCGGGATCGTGCGTTGAGTGATATTGCTGACGTCATACGTTGCCAGCTTCTCTTCGTGCAACTTGAACTTCCTCAAGTTGCTGGCGAAGTAGAGCTGGCCTCCCTCGCTCAAGGATTTCATCGCCTGATGGATTATGGTCGGATGATCTTTCTGCACATCAAAGGTGGTGCGCATATTCTTCGAGTTTGAAAATGTCGGTGGATCCAAAAGAATAATGTCGTATCTATCGTATCTACCAGGGGACCTTAACCACTGCAGGCAATCCGTCTGTAGATACCGGTGCTGGTTTCCGCTGAAGCCATTCAGGGCCATGTTGCGCTGCGCCCAGTCGAGATAGGTCTTAGACATATCAACCGATGTCGTTCGGGCTGCTCCGCCCATTGCCGCGTGAACAGTTGCGGAGCCGGTATAGGCGAACAGGTTGAGGAATGACTTTCCCCTGCTCGCCGCTGCTATTGCGGTTCGAGTCATGCGCTGATCGAGGAACAGTCCGGTGTCCAGATAGTCCTCGAGGTTAACCAGAAACCTGCAGTTCCCCTCCATCACCTGGTGATAGTTTTCGGCTGCCGCCAATTTCTCGTACTGGGATTTTCCCCTCTGTCTGCGGCGAACTTTCAAGAAAACTTGACTCTCATCAAGATCAAACAGTTCGCGCATGATGGTGATCACTTCACGTATGCGCCACTTGGCCTTCTGACTGTCGATCGATTGGGGCGCTGCGTACTCCTGTATATGTACCCATCGTTCTTCGCCCTCGTAGAGATCGACTGCAACTGCGTAGTTGGGCAGGTCTGCATCGTATAAGCGATAGCACTGAATATTCTCGTTCTTGCGCCAGCGCGCCAGCCTTTTGTCGTTCTTTAGAATGCGGTTCCGAAACATCTGCGCGTTGTCCGAAAGCTGATCAAGAGACAGAAAACCAGGCAGTCGCGCGTCGGAGAAGAACTGGTCTGCGTCGACATCGAAGTGCAACAACTTGCATTCCAGTGCGCCGTTGAACAGGCTATGAATCTTATTGGCGCGAATGCCGATCTGCTTCCCCAGATTCAGATTGTCGGTAAACACACAAGCTTTCCAGTTTACAAAGTTGCGCTTGAGCACATCACCGATTGCGTGATAGAGACGATTCAGTTCATCGCTCTGACCCAGTCTCTTTCCATAGGGAGGGTTAACTACAACCAGACCCTTCTGAGATGAGTCACGTCTGAACTTGTATACGTCCTGATATTCAATGGTAATCACCGATTCCAGGCCAGCATTTCTAACGTGGCGCTGTGCCTTGTCGATCGTCTCTCGGTGATGATCGAAGCCCAGGACTTTTGGCGGTCTCACAAGACCACCTTGTTTGCGCGCCTCGGCTTCACTGACCAATTTGGCCCAGGTATCGGGCTGGTGTTGCTTCCAACGGTTAAATCCATAATAGTCCCGAAGCAGGCCGGGGGCGATGTCACAGGCGATCTGTGCAGCCTCGATCGGCAGGGTGCCTGAACCACACATAAAGTCCACAAAGCCACCGCCATCGGATGCGATCTCAGGCCACTTGGCGCGCATCAGGATTGCGGCGGCCAGGTTTTCCTTTAGTGGGGCTGCACTTCCTTCATCACGGTAGCCGCGCCTGTGCAGACTGTCCCCTGATAGGTCCAGGGACAATTGCACTTCGTTGCGGTTGATGTAGGCGTTAACCCTGATATCCGGCCGCTCCAGCTGGACGGACGGACGTGAGCCAACCAGTTCCTGAAAGTAATCGACGATTGCGTCTTTAGTCTTCTGAGCGGCGTAGTGGCTATGGGTAATGTTGGAATTTGCCACGTTAACGTCAATAGCGATCGTGTTGTTACTGTCGAGATGTTCCCGCCAGTCCACCTTTCCCGTGCCTCGATACAGCTCTTCCGGCGAGTCGGCTGAAAAGTCAGCGATCGGCAACAATACCCGATTAGCGATGCGAGACCACAAGCAGACTCTATAAGCAGCTTCCAGATCATCTTCAAAATGGACGCCGGAGCGTGTCTCCCTAATGCCCTTGATATCCAGCTTCCTAAGCTCATCTGATAGAAGCGTTTCCATGCCCTTGGCTGTGGTGGCAAAGAACTTGAACTGGTTGTGCATGGGCTCGTCACGTATTCAGTGTCGTTGCTGCAAGGATTTGAACGCCATGCTAACGGGTAACTTCAGCGTGGCATCGTATGGAGCTCATCTGACGGAGGAAGCTGTACCTCACGTTGCCTTTGCGGCATCCCTCTCATACAGTTCGTCAAAGTGAGCCTTCAGGAAATCGTACTCCTCCTGGGCATCTGCATCAAAAAAGGCCCCTATCTCGCCACCGAGGTAAAGTGATGACTTGATACCCATCAGGAAACCGATGTTCTCTTCGAGATTTGTTACGGTCGTGTATGGTGAATTCTCCTTACGCAACATTCCAGGCACTCTTTCTTGAGACCGTACCAGATCCCATATCGTCCTATACAGTTTCTTCTTCTTCTGGTCGTCATCCAGCCACGGTAGTTTGAATATCCTCTTTATCAGTTGCGCCAGTTTCAGCCATCTGGAGATCTTGCTGACGCCTCGCTGATCGAAGATATCCTGAAGAAAGTCGTATAGGGGAATGTCCAGCTTGTACGGTTTGATGATGTGCAAGTTGTTCATTCTCATCGAGATATGCTCTTTCTTCCTGTCATCATAGATCCGCGTAAAATTCTTGATGGTCGACTCCATCCGCATAAATTCATCCCAGAGACCACTCGCATCCAATACGGATTTGACAGCTTCTCTTGCGGTGATGCCCATGCTGTAACCAACCGGATGTCTACCAAAATAGGCACGGAAGTTGTCTATTTCACGGCTCTGTATGAATGGTGCATCGGAAGATATATGCATGACGGCTGTCTCACGGGTCTCTTCGTGAGAATTCGCAAACTCCAGCAGCTCGACCCAGCTTTGAAACCCTTTTCTGTTGAACAGATCTGCGGTCACGTATTCCTGTACAGTAAACGTCAAGCTATCAAATAAGTTTCCCCGCGAGGCCAGTACCTTTCTAACCTTCTCCTTACCCTCAAGTGTGTCTACTATTCCTTCAAGTTCGGCAACTCTGTCCGGATTCGTCCAGACATAGATGAACTCAAGCTCGGACTGAATCGCCTGCTCAACGACATAACTTATGAGTGGTCGGCCGCGCAATGAAGTGTAGGCGGGGTAATCCTCACCTCGTTCCCCAATCAGCCTTTTTGGCGAACCTGCGGAAATCAATCCAACTCTGACGGTTTCTTGCATTGATTTTTCCAACACCGAGAAGTTTTGCGGAACGTACCGCGACTCGCACAATCACTCAATATTATCATTATTGCCCAGTATGTAATACAGAGCGCATGGGTGCTTGGCGTCAAGGTCGGAATGTGTTCTGGACCCTCCTCGTCTACAGCAGACACTAACGATTGTGCAGATGCTTGTCCCAGTCTGACGTCAACAGGACGACACGAAGAGTTCGGTTGCGAAGGGCCACACCGTTCGTGGTTCAGCCAACGGGGTTGGCTGAAGAAGGTTTAGCCGAGTTAGTAGCGCGACTGCCGGTCTAGGCTCGTGACCCGGAGAAGGTTGCGTTGCCGAAAGAGCCCAACTTTATATCGCCGGAAATACTATCGCCGTCCACCGTACCACTGGCCTCCAACGTGATGGACATTGGTGAGGTAATTGACGCCTTGAAGGAAAGGTTGTCACCGTCAACGGTTCCCTCTGATATTTCGATATCGCCTTGCGGGCCGGACATGGTGCCGGACAGAGTATTTCCGTCGGTTGTCAGCGTCAATTTGCCGTCTTGAGATCCCATCGGACTTTGTGTCGTGATGTTCCAGGTACCTTCTGCGCTCATCTGTAACTCCCTTCGATCATTGTATTTCGTGGCAACAGTCATTTGAACTCAGGTTGGATGGAATTGTCAACTCTTTGCCATCTGAAGGGCGGAACGGGCGCCACTGCTGTCGTTGGCGAAGTTCTGTATGCCTTAAATAACCGTCACGTCTGTTGTAACATGACGTCGTCAGAGATCGACCACCTGTCTGTGATCTTGTGTTGTTGAAGGGGAAACGACGGGCCCGAAACGGCACGCTCAATACGATAATCAACCAATATCCGGGGAAGAGACATGAAAGAGATCCATAAGTGGCTACCTATTGCCCTGCCTGTCATATTGTCATCTCATACAAGTATTGCGGCGGGCGAACCCGCGGCGGGCGGACCCGCGGCGGGCGAATATGAGGGAATCGAAGAGATCGTGGTGTCCGCGCAAAAGCGGGTATCCACCCTGCAGGACACAGCCATTGCTGTGACCGCTCTGGACGATGAAGCGTTGGAGATTCGCCAGATCGCCACGACCTCCGACCTGCAGTTCAGCGTGCCGAACATGCTGTTCAGTAAATCCAATTTCGAGGGCAGCAATATTGCCATTCGCGGCGTCGGCAACAGCGCTGTGGCGGAATCTTCCGATTCGGGCGTCGGGGTTCATATCAACGACATCTATCTGAATGAATCGCGGATCTTTGAAACCGAGTTTTACGACATGGAACGTTTGGAGATTCTGCGGGGTCCGCAGGGAACGCTGTACGGACGCAATACCACCGCCGGTGTGGTGAATATGATAACTGCCAAACCGACGGACGAGTTCGAAGCCAAGATTCTGATCGAGGCCGGCGACTACCGTGCCCGTAAGTTTAACGGCATGGTTAATCTACCGCACAGCGACCGGGTTTCGACCCGCTTGGCGTTCTATGCCCTCGATCGGGACGGCTACACCGAGAACACGTTTACCGGCAGGGATATCGATGATTGAGGACTGTGGTCGGCACGTGCGACAACTTCCTTCGACGTGAGTGATAACACGAACATCACCGTGATGCTCTCCTATTTCGACGAGGACGATCGTCGTGCGCGAGTCAGCAAACAGCTCTGCACCAAGGACCCTGCCGGGGCAGCGGGTCTCGGATGCGACCCGGGTTCGAAGGGCTTTTCAAATCCTGACGATCAGGCCACCATTCAGACCGCATTGATGGATCTGCTGACTGCCGAAGCAGCCTATGCTGAGGCGACCGGAGGGCCGGCCCGGCCTTTTTATTCGGATCATGCCGGACTGGATGGCGGTGCCAAATTGACCTTCGATTTCTTCATACGCCCGAACATCTTGACGCCTATTCTCGCAACAGCTCTACCGCGAGCGACCATCGAAGCAGGCTTTGACGCCTTTTCTGCATTGGGATTTTCCGGTGTGGCCATCGACTCGTTCGAAGATTCAATCAACCCGACCGACTTGCGCCAGGTTCATGCCGATTTCGACCCGGAGTACGACACCGACGAAGGCATCATATCGATTAAAGTCAGTCACGATATGAACGACCTGACCATTGAATCGATGACTTCCTGGCAAAAGGTGGATTACGCAGCCTACACGGACTACGACTGGGCGGTGCCTTCGGTGAATTATATTACCCCGGTTCCCTGGGAAATGGATGGCCGCGAGCGAGTGGCCCTGTTCGACTCAGGCGTGGATCTCTCGGCGGAGGAGTCGAACCAGTGGAGCCAGCAGTTTACCCTCCTGTCCCATAGCGACGGCAACTTCAATTGGACTGCGGGCGTTTACTATATGGAGTTCGAATCCGAGGGTACCTATAGCGTATTCAGCTCCGGCCTGGCGGCTTATGCAGCAGCAGGTGGGCTGTCCTCCATCGTTGAAACGGTGTTTGGTGTGCCGGCAGCGCCACTGCCCAAGGAGCAGTCCTTGTATAACAACTACACCGAATATCAGGTCACTACCTGGGCACTGTTTGGTGAGACCTACTACGATTTGAGAGATGACACGCGACTTACGCTCGGGCTGCGCTATAGTGACGAGGTCAAGGAGGTCAACGCGATTCTCTACTACGTGGATCTTGCCGACAATTTTGGTGACCCCTTGAGCGATCAGGAGAACGACTGGCAGGAGGTAACGGGCAAGATCGGCATCGACCACAACGCCGAGCTGCGTTTCACCGACGATACTCTGCTTTACGCGACAGCCGCGCGAGGATACAAAGGTGGCGGATTTAACCCGCCCGCAACTACGCCGGGGCTCTATCCCGATACGTTTGATCCGGAGTACATCAACTCCGCTGAAGTCGGCATGAAGAACAGAATGGCGGACAACAGGGTGCAGTTGAACTTTGCAGCCTTCTACTTCGACTATGAAGGACTGCAGGTGTCCCAGATCATCGATCAGTCCGGCATCAATGAGAACATCGATGCAGAGATCTTTGGTGCTGAAATTGAAATCCTGGTTGCACCCACGGTCAGTTGGCTGGTCGGTCTGAACCTTGCCTGGCTGGAAGCTGAAGTCGGCAAGTTCACAACTTTCGACTCATCCAACCCCCAGCAGGGGGGGCCGGTCATCAACATCTTCGGCAACCTGTCATCTCCCATTGGCGCAGACCCGGTGCCGTTGAATCTGAAGAGGAATGAACTGGTCAACTCGCCGGACTTCAGCGTCAACTTCTTTGCTGACTTTACCAGTCGCGTCGAGAACGGTATGTACATGGGGCTCCATGTCGACTACTACTATCAGAGCGATTACTTCGTGCGTAACTTCAATACGGAGGCGGACCGGGTTGCTGCATGGGATGTTTCCAACGCCTTCATCTCGCTGAACAGCGTTGCAGGTGACTGGTATATTCGAGCTTGGGTAAAGAACATTCAGGACGATGACAATATCACCGGCCACTACACAACCGACGCCGTATCCGCGCTTTTCACCAACGTCTTTGTCCTTGAGCCGCGCACCTATGGGTTGACGTTTGCCAAGAATTTCTGAGTGTAGTCACGCATCTCTCACTTGCGCCGAGGGAGCGTGACTAGGGGCGAGTCCAACGATAACAATCAGGGGAGGTGAGCGTCTCCCCTGACTTTCTTCAGTTGATTGCACGATTTGGCGGAAACGAGCGCATCATAGCGATGGCCAAACCCAACTGGTTTGAACTTCAGATGGAGTGAAAGGTCCAGTGAATTAAAGCGCCTCTTCCTCCTTGATGACGTCGGCGTGAAATTCCATCATGCTGACATCGTCGGTGAGAATGAACTCCTGCCGTGATTTGACCCTGATCTGTGCGGCTGCGATGAACAGTTGGGCGACCTTCTTCTTTCTGTCCGACTTGAGCGCATCGATACAGAACAGATACGCGATTAGCGTGTCTGTTGCCATATCCACCAGACGTTCCGAGTGATACTCCTGGAATTCCGCATCTCCTCTCTCCTTGATATGGGACACGGCAGCTTCAAGACGGGTACGCAACGACTGCGCGGACTGGAACAGATCATTCACCTCTGAGAAATCGTTATCGTTCTCATAATCGTTCAATCGTTCAAATACGACTCCGCCTACCACACCCCCTACGGCTCCCAGAACCTGCAGTTGTGAGGTGCCCTCATAGATGCTAGTAATTCTAACGTCCCGATAGTGGCGTTCCACATCGAATTCCTTTGTGAAACCGACGCCGCCGTGAACCTGGATGGCGTCATAGCACACCTGGTTTCCCATATCCGCTGCAAAACGCTTGATCAGCGGCGTACAAAGCGCTGCATACTTGCTGTAGCGGGAAAGATCGTTCTTCAGATCCGCCCGAGTCTCAGGATGCACTTCGATCTTCCGCTCGATACCTTCTTTGATGTCCACAATGCCTGACGTCTCGTACAGCAGGCTGCGGGCCGCCTCGATATTGACCCGCATGTTGGTCAGCATTTCATACACGGCCGGAATATCCTGAATCGATTTCTTGAACTGATTGCGATCTCTGGCGTAGGAATTTGCCTCCCGGTAGGCGGCCTCCGCAATACCGACCGCCTGAGCGGCAATCGCGAGTCTGGCGGAATTCATCAGATACATGGTGTACTTGACCAGACCCATCTTACGCTTGCCGAGAAGCTCTGCCTTGGCATTGTTGAACTGCAGTTCGCAGGTGGGAGAACCTTTGATACCGAGTTTGTTCTCAATTCGCCGAACGCGCATATCCTGATCTCGTTCATAGATGAACAAGGAAATGCCGCGCCCTCCGGTCGATCCCTCTTCAGAGCGGGCCATCACGAGTGAGAGCTGTTCGCACCCACTGGTAATGAATCGTTTTACGCCATTGAGCTGCCACTGGCCATCGCTGCGCTGGCTTGCCTTCAGCATGATGGACTGCAGATCCGAACCCGAATCCGGTTCAGTCAGTGCCATGGATCCTATAATCTCACCGGATGCGAATCTGGGTAGAATTCGATCCTTCTGCTCATCGGTGCCGAATTTCTCTATGGTGGCAGCCAATGCCTGTAAGCTGATGATCAGTGTCAACGAGGCGTCTGCTCGGGCGAATATCTCGATCACTGCAGAAAACACAGTGTAGGGCATATTGAGCCCGCCATATTTTCTCGGTAGAACGAAGCCGGCTAAGTCCGCCTTGTTAATGCGTTCGATCGCCTCCTGCAGGCCCTCGGGGTAGGTCACTTCGCCATCTGCGTATTGTGCACCTGTGGAATCGACGTCTCGGGACCGTGGCGCGACGAAGTCCCCGGAGATCTCGCCGACGATCTCGAGCGCACGATCGTAGTTATCGAGAGCGTCATCGAGATCCTTCGGCGCATAGGCGTATCTCTTCCTGTCGGCAAAATCGTCTTCGACTAACGAAACCACTCTGCTGAGATCGCGCTTCCTCAAGTGGAAATGTATGTCGGAATTATCCTGGTAGTAGTTGGCCACGCTCTTATTACTCCTATGCTTTTTCCCTGTAAGCAGAAATCATTCTGGGGATGACTTCGTTTAGATCACCGACAATACCGTAGTGTGCGATCTGGAAAATGGGCGCATCAGGGTCACTGTTTATGGCGATGATTCGCTGCGATTCCACCATGCCGGCGCGGTGTTGAATCTGACCGGAGATACCACAGGCGATATAGAGATTCGGCCGCACGGTGGTTCCGGTTTGGCCCACCTGATGGTCATGGGAAAGCAGGCCCGCATCCACCAAAGGTCGTGAGGCCCCCAACTCAGCACCGATGGTAGCGGCCAGTTTCCTAACCAATTCCAGGGTATCAGGGTCCGACGCCCCCGCCCCCGCTGCAACGATGATCTGGGCGGCGCCCAGATTGACCGTCTTCTCCCGGTGCACGACCTCCAGTACCTCCGTTAGGAAGTCCTCGTCAGATAGAGCGGATTTCTCCAGCACCACGTCGGCGCTGCGGGATGGGTCGGGTGGGTTGAGCTGCATCACCCCCGGTCTGACAGTTGCCATGCTCGGAAAGCTCTCCGGCGACACGATAGTCGCCATGATGTTGCCACCGAAAGCAGGTCTCAATTGCAGAAAGGCGTTTTCGAAGAGCTCACCTTTGGTCTTGTATTCACCGATCTGCAGTTCGGTGCAATCGGCGGTCAGGCCGCATTTCAGAGCCGACGCAATCCTCGGGGCCATATCACGACCGGTCGTGGTGGCACCGAAGAGGACGATCTCCGGTTGCTGCTTTTCGATAACGTCGACAACGCTTTTGGCATAGGGATTCGATGTAAAGTGAGCCAGGCGTTCATCCTCGATGTAGTAGACGGTCTGGCAGCCATAGTGACCAAGGGCGGCAAGCTCGTCTTTAATGCCGTAACCGAGTGCCACCGCCACCACCTCGGCAGACAAGGTTTTTGCCAATCTTCCCGCCTCGCAGATCAATTCCAGACTCACATCAGCGATCTTCTTTTCTCTCTGTTCGATGAAGACCATCACCTGTTTCTTATCGCTCATCTGCCACCTTTAAATGCTCGTCTATCCGGGACTTGGAAACCACGCTCGTTGACCCTGCTTCAGATGATGTGATCGTCCATAAGCTCGTGAATCAGGTTGCTGATGCCGGCCTCCGTCGCGGGGATCTGCTGTATGTCGTTCACTGCCAGGACAACATTCTCGATCTTCTTGACCTTAGTGGGCGAGCCCGCCAGACCACATATGGTCGCATCGACCCCAATGGAGTCAGCATTCCACTCCGTGATCCGATCGATCAGACTCGAGTCATCCGCGTGCATATAGGCCTCCTCATACGCGTCGCCATTCACCTCTTGATCGATATTCTTGTAAGCCATTACCAGTTTCGCACTGGGCGAACGGGGCTGATTCGCCTCCGACGTTACCGTGATCAATAGCGGCATCTTACTCTTCACGAGCTCATAGCCATCGCTGATCGCATGCTTAGCGGTGATCTCCTTGTCGTCAATCTCGACCACCTCCAGCAGGCTGGTGATCTGATTGATTCCCAATTTCTCCGCAACCTGTGGGCCAACCTGAGCGGTATCGCCGTCGATCGCCTGCCGACCACACAGGATGAGATCGAAACTGCCGATCTTGTCGACTGCGTATTTCAGGGTGTAGGCAGTCGCAAGCGTGTCGGCGCCGGCGAATTTACGATCGGATATCAGGATCACATCGTCAGCACCACGATAGAGGCACTCTTTCAGCACCTGTACGGCCTTTTGTGGACCCATGGTAATGGCAGTTATGTGCCCGCCAATTCGCTCCTTGATCCTGATCGCTTCTTCCAGCGCATTCAGGTCCTCGGGATTGATAATCGCAGGCAACCTGGCCCGATTGACCGTGCCGTCGGGCTTCATGGCGTCACCGGTAATGTTGTGGGTGTCAGGCACCTGTTTCACCATAACGATCATCTTCAAACCCATATCGTTCCCTCTGCCTTTTGCAGCAAGCATAAAGCGACGCAGTATAAGTGTTTTTTCCGGAAAAGGCGTCGCTCGGGGTGCTAATTGACCCATCCCCCTGAGGGATATTCAGTCCGAGCGCGGGTATCGAACGTTGACCGGTGAGCATGGCAAGGCATTACCATTTGGGCTTGTGGCGAGCTATGCTAGCTTCCCTTCGGTGACAGTCACGTTTGCGTACTGACCCTCAATCGAGGATGGAGAGCAGATCAATGCCCAGAATGACCCTCCAGGAACAGCAGGCCTTACTCGCCGAAGACGGTATCTTGCTGCACATCGCCACCGTTCGTGAGGATGGCACACCCTTGGTCACCCCAATCTGGTTCATCTTCGAGGAGGAGGCAATCTGGTTTACACCGCGCAAGCAGTCCGAGTGGTTTGGCTGTCTGCGCCGTGACCCGAGAGTCTCGCTCTGCATCGATGAGCAGTCTCTCCCCTACCGCAAGGTGCTGATCGAAGGGACAGCGGAGTTGATGCATGATTTGGGTGAGGATGACCTGTGGCGGGATCGCTATCGACGTATTGCGGAGCGATATGTTCCTCCCCAGGGCGCAGAAGCGTATATACAGGACACAATCGATCAGCCGCGCGGATTGTACCGGGTACCCATGGCATCATCCAAAGCTCGCAGTTGGCGTATGCCGATCGAAGGTGAGGCCAGTGACGGTATCTGGGCCCAGCGCTACTATGGGCCAGGCACCAAGTTGCGTCGTGGTTGAATACGACCTCTTTCAAACCGAGGATGTGCGGATGGCAAAGAAGCAATACATCATGCAGACAGGGATGGGAGCAGACCTTCACGGAGCTAACGACACCACTGCAGCGCGCAGGGCGGTGAAGGATGCGATCCAGCACAATAACATGCTCTTCCTGAAACATGTCGGCTTGAAGAGTTTGGATCAATTGCTGGTCGAGGTGATCGTCGCGTCGCCCAACCCGGATGCCGTCGACAAGGAGGCTGTGGCGGAAGATCTTCCCGTGGGTGTAGTGTCCGTGCAAACGCAGTCGGGCGGTATGCTGGTGGACGCGGATGAAAGTGGTGATCCTGTTCTGGTCGCCATCGCGGCGGTCACAGTGAGCGTGCAGGAATAGTGGATCGATGCCAGGCAACGTTCTGATATCGGGTGCATCCACCGGCATTGGCCGGGCAACGGCGCTTCATCTGGCCGCGAGGGGATACCAGGTGTTTGCCGGTGTCAGGAGAGAGCAGGACGGTGAATCCCTCAAACAGGAAGACGGCAGCGGGAATATCCAGCCGGTCACCCTTGACGTAACCAACGAGCGCCATATAGGCGAGCTGAAGTCTGACCTCGCACACCGCATCGGTGAGGAGGGTCTGGCGGGCCTTGTCAACAATGCAGGTATAGGTGATGGCGGCCCGATGGAATACATGGCGCTCGATAGGATGCGATCCTTATTCGAGGTCAATGTATTCGGTCCGGTGGCATTGACCCAGGCGTTTCTTCCTCTACTGCGCGTAGCCACCGGACGGATCATCATCGTCGGCTCCATCGCCGGCAAGATCTCCAGCCCGATCCAGGGGCCCTATTGCATGTCCAAGTACGCGCTTGAGTCCTTTGCCGATTCGTTGCGGCAGGAACTCGCTGCAGAGAGGATCCACGTGTCCCTGATCGAACCAGGCATGATCGACACCCCCATGATCGCCAAGATAGGACCCACAGCCGAGCAGTTGCTGGCGGAGTTCCCCAAGGAAGGCGAGGAACGCTATGGTGATGTTGTCCGCACCGTGTTGGATCATTTCAGTAGGATATCCCGCCACGCATCGTCACCTCAGAAGGTGGTCAAAGTGATTCAGCATGCTCTCGAAGCCAACAGGCCGAAGACACGCTATCTGGTGGGATTCGGAGCCACCGTGGCCTATTGGGCAAGTGTGATCTTTCCCGACAGATGGATGGACCGGTTCAAAGCGAGGCTGATGGGACTCGACTGACGCCCCTCAGGTGCTGTCCGGTTCCTCATCCTCTGGGAGATTGGCGGCCGCACTGCTAAAACGATTGCGTGCACGCCAAAGCATAACTGTTAGGATGACGAAAGGCGTCGCGGAGACCGTGCCGCCGAGCAGACCGCTGGCACGCTCATCCAGCAACTGCCAGACGAACATGCTGAAGGCGATCTGCGCGACGTAGACAGAAGCCCAGGGCCACATCCAGGGCCGCATCTTCCAGAAGCCATAGGTTCCGGCAGCGTAAACCGCCCAGTGTGCGGGTTCAGTCGCCTTGGCCGCCCATCCCGTCAGCAATATGCCGAACCACACTTCCTGATCCACTGCCACCGGCTTCACGAACAGGTCCCACGGCATGTAGACAAAGGTCATGTATCCGCAGAACAGCATGAGTAGATTCATCCAGATGGGACGGCCACCGAATATCGTCAGGACGATTCTCTTCGCTCGCAGCAGGAAGGGAGATTCCATATCTTCGCTCCGGAGGGGCACAGGGGGAATTTAACCGATTCATGTCGGAATGTCTCAGAGACGGGATAGGAACTATGATGGCAGCGATAGATCGTCCGGATCCGCTGGCACGATCGCGGCCGGACCGGTCTGCTTTACCGGCGGCAGTCCCATGTTGCGCATCTGCGGACTCAGAAGGCAGAGCAGGGCGACCACGGCGATCAGACTGCCTGAGATTGTGAATAGGTCACCGAGACTGGTGATCTCAATCAGGTATCCCCGGCAGCATTCGTACTGCCAGGACGGATCCGAGCGCCAGAGCGCTATTGCTCAGCTGAATAACCAGCCAGGGGAATGCTACCAGGGTGAAGCCGTCACCCAGCATGGCGACCAGGCCACCCACCCACAGCAATCCGAAATTTCGATTCTTGAGAATCTTCAGCCGATCGAGGCTCGATCCGTCGACGGCCGTGTCGCCAGAGGGTGTAGCCAAACTCGCTCTTCTGTCTGTCAGCCCACCCACAAGCATAGCGGCATGGTGAGCAGGAGTATAGATGGTATGCGATCGGTCCTCGAATGGTGTGATTGGTACGTTGTCGGCGGGCGATCGCTTAACGGTGATGTAATCTGACAGTTCAATGAAGCTGATGACAGAGAGGTGTAAAGCCATGAAGCGAGTCTTTCTACTGATCGTACTCCTTTACCAATCACTCGCGTGTATGGGGGCTGAAGGGAGCGGCGACCTTAGTATTGTCGTGACCAATATCGAAGACCACAAAGGGGCTATAGTGCTGGCCCTTCACAATGTGCACGATACCTATCTCAGTAAAGACGAAACTAAAGAACCTTTTCGGTCGTCGTCCACGAGGGTAGGGCCAAGCCAGCGAACTGTGGTCACATTAGAGCAGATCCCCTATGGCAGTTATGCTGTATCGGTCTTCCACGACGTGAATTCGAACGGGGAACTTGATAGTGGCTTCTTCGGTATACCGAAAGAACCCTACGGCTTCTCTAACAACATAAAGAAGCTGACGCCACCTTCATTCCAGGAAGCGACCTTTGTATTTGCTGACAAGAGCAGGGGCATTGAAGTCGCGCTGAAGTAATCTTTGCCCTAGAACTGCAAGCGTTTGCGTAAACGGGTTGCCGGATCGCGCGCTACCGTCAAGGTCACCCCGGGAAAATGAACTTTCAGCCTGCCGTCGTCCCACGGCTCCAATTCGAAGTCGGCCGACAGGTTGATTACACTGCTGCGGTGGATCCGGAAGAAGAACTCTGGATCCAGTCGTCTCATCAGTTGATCGAGGGTCTCATTGGTCCAGTAGCGATTCTGCTGCTTGTCGAATACGTGCACCACGCGATGCTGTGAATTGATGTAGGCAATGTCCTCGACCTGCAGCAGTTTAACCCGCTTCAGATGGCGGACCGCCAAACGTGTGATGTAGCCGGGCTGTTGCAGACGATCCAAGAGGTTCTTGACATCACCCCCTTGCCCCTCTACTGCTCTGTCGAGAGCGATCTTCAGTCGGCTCTCGGATATTGGCTTTAGCAGATAGTCCACTGCAGAGACCTCAAAGGCCTGCACGGCGTACTGATCATACGCGGTAGCGAAGATCACTGCGGGGTAGGGGGGCTCCACAATCCTTAGGACGTCGAACCCGCTCATTGCGGGCATTTGGATATCCAGCAGCAGCAAGTCCGGCTTCAGTTCCTGAATCTGCAGCACCGCATCCGGGCCATCTGCCGCCTGGCCAACCACCTGAAACCGGTCATCGCTCGACAGGTATCGGATCAACTGGCGTCGTGCCGGGGCCTCGTCATCGACAACCAGGACCTTCATGGCTGATTCAGTCATTGACTGCCTTGCTGACCGCATTTGGAATCTTGAGCCTGGCGCAGGTGCCATGGGGTTGCCGGATTACGAGCTCGAGACTGGCCCCCTCGTCATACAGTCTCGACAATCTCTCGCGAATATTCTGCAGTGCTATGCCCGTGCCTTTGGCAGCGTCGGGGCGCGAATAGTCGGGGCGCGAATCGCCGGCGGGCGGATCGGCCAGCCCAGGACCATCGTCGGTCACTTCGATCACGACATATTCTCCATCCCGTCGTACCGTCAACTGAACATCCACCGGCGCCAGTTGGGCGTCAACACCATGCTTGATGGCATTCTCCACCAGAGGTTGGATGGAAAAAGGGGGAACATCGATGCGATCGTTTTCGGGATCGAAGTCGATCTGGAACGACAGGCGATTGCCATACCTTGCCTTCTCGATACGCAGGTAGGTTTCCGTGAGTTGGATCTCCTGCTCTAGCGGGATCAGATCACTTTCTGACGACTGCAGTACACCGCGCATCAGGTCAGCCAGGAACTCGACCACCTGCTCTGCCTGCTCTGGGTCATCGCGAATGAAACTGTGGATGGAGTTGAGCGTATTGAATAGAAAGTGGGGCCGGATCTGGGCACGCATGGCATCGAGTTCTGCCCGGGCCGCCAGCGTGGACAGCTCTTCGGATTTCAACGTCTGTCGCTGCAGTGCCGCCAGCGCCTCCAGGGCCTGCAGATGGCTTTGTAGGTAGAGTCCGGCGGTTTGGATCCAACTGAGGGCCTCTGACAGCCACGGTATCCAGCCGCGAATATAGCCCAGTTGGAAGGTCATCGGCGGCTCTCCCTGAATGCTCACGCTGGTCACACTTTCGGCGCCGTCGGTGACAGTCGATTCAGGCCGCGAATCCCCGGCAACGACGATGTCGACCCGGCACTGGAAAAGGCGGGCCAGAAAATCGGTGGTCTGCTGCTTGGCTTCTTCAGCATCTGTAATGGTCGCCAGTTGTTTCGGTAAGCCGGAGTGAACGGAAGCGAGTTGCTTGATCGAGGGCCGCCAGATCTGGCGTGACCGGCGCGTGATCAAGCCGTATGCAGCGACTGCAAAGAGGATGTAGATGGTGTAGATGAAGAGCTCTGCACTCGGACTCTCCATTTCGATCGGTAGCGCAGTGAGGCTGGCAAACCCCACCACGATGACGAACAGAAGCAGCAGACTGATGCACTGATTGAGAATCATATCCATAAACTGCAATCGAAAGCGGTACCAACTGAAGATCAGGGAGAAGGACACCGTCGAGATGATTGGCACGATACTCCAGAGCTGCCCCATGTCCGCAAAGCCGGTGAGGAGATAGAGCAGCAGCAGACCCCCGAAGAGTATTCGAAGCGGCTTGCCCAATGCTCCCCATTCACTGGAAGGGCGAAGCCCCATAGCCAGAAGGAACAACCAGAATCCGCCGAGAGACAGTACCATAAAGAGGGAGTAGAGGTTCCCAGGGGATGCCTGCCACTCGGTCAATGGGAACTGCTCCGGGATGGACAACATGATGATCCCCACGGATGCCGCCAGAGCCACATGGAAGAACATCCTGGCGTGCTCCGCGACATACAGCAGGGCATTGGTCAGCGGAGTCCTGAATGCAGGCGCTGCCGTCAGTTCACCGATAATGATTGGAAAGAAGAAGCCTGGCAGTACGGCCAGCAGCCAGTTGCTGAGCAGCACGGATACCAGATATGGCATCTCCTGGTCGAACAGCTCAAATACGAAGGAGACGCCGTAGAGCCCATGCAGTACCGCATAGGTGCCCATCATGATCCAGAAGACGTAAACGGTATAGGTTTCCCGGCGCTGCGGAAAGAACCGCCAGGCCAGCAGAAAGTGCAGGTAGCATACCGACAGGTGCGCGAAGATGGAGAAATAGGTGTCCATTCGACCCCGATTCAGGCTGGCGCGATCGCCGGCATTATACTGCGGAAGGTGTGGCCGATTCGATCAGTCAGGTCATCCAGCACCACTACGCAGACCGGCAAGAACACCAGCAACAGAAATGAAGACGTTACCAGGCCATAGACCATGGTATGAGCCATCGCCTGAGCGATGCCGGCACCGTCACCGAGACTGGCAGGCAACAGCCCGCACACCGTGGTCAGCGTCGTCAGCCAGATTGGCTGGAATCTGCGTTCAACGGCCTTTACCGCCGCCCTCTTGGAATCCAGTCCTGCCTCCCTGCTGCTGTTGTAAAAGCTCACCCAGACGAGGGCGTCGTTAACGACTATGCCGATCAGTCCCACGACACCGACGAATCCCATCAGTGTCAGCGTCTGGCCGGTCAGGGTCATGCCCCAAACCACGCCCATGTAGGCAAGCGGAATGACCATCAAGACGATGATCGGTTGCGCGAAGGATCGAAACAGCGTTGCCAGGATCAGGTAGGAGAGGCCAATCGCGATAACCCCCGACTGAATCATACTGGTCAGACTCTCCTGAGTCTGGGAGAACTCGCCCTGCTGTTCGAAGGTCACTCCCGTGGACAAGACGCTCGCGTTAAGGCGCGCCTCAATCTCACGGTGGGTTCTAAAGACGGATGACAGATCCTCGTTGATTTCCGCTTCAATCGTAATATATCGATCACCATTGTGACGGAACACGCCGTCCGGCGCGGTAATCAACGTGAAATCACCAAGCTCTGATAGCGGCAGTACCCGGCCGTCGGCTCGGGTGAGGTGAGTCAGATGTGACGTGCCGGATTTGACGTAAAGATCGATGACCTCATCACCTCGATCGATCTTGCCCGCCTTGAAGCCGGTGACCGCCCAGCGCAGCAGCGTACCGATCTCGTTAGCAGAGAGCCCATAAAATCTCGCGGTCTCCCCGTTCACCTCAAAAACCTGCTCGGGAATGCCGTCTTCCATGGGATCTGAAATATGTTCGATTGCTGGGATTTCACTGAGTATGCGGCGCACCCTTCGGGAAGATCCCTTCAGTGACTCAGAATCATTGCCGTAAAGGTAGATGGATACGGGCGCGTCTTTCGGTGGCGAGTTGGTCTCAAGACTGACCTGTAACCTGACCAGCCCGGGCAGGCTGTCCAGGCGTGAAGCGAGTTCATCACTGAGCTGTCGCGCATCGTCATACGAGAGGTCTTTGTCAGCCAGGATCAGTTCAAGGGTCGCCAGATGGTTGCGCACCTCGGTGCGATAGTTGTAGCTCTTCCAGCCAATGATGCCGATGATGTCATCCAACTGATTCCGGTAGGGAGCCATCTGTTCGATGCCATGGTCGATCAGTTCCTGCATCGAGTCGAGATCCGTGCTTTTCGGAAACTCCAGATGGAAACGGATGACCCGAGTTTCCGATGCGGAAAAGAGTTCGAAGTCCATATTCACATAGGCAACGGCGCCGGTGACGAATAGCAGCAAGGTAAAGCCTGTCAGAGACCGGTACGGGTAGCGAACCAATGCACCGGCGAGATTTGCGAAGGCGCCCGCAGCGCTGACCATGGCTCTGTGGGCCCTGCCCTCAGAACGATCGCCGGACGTGCGCCGGTAGAGGTGAACCGGTAGGATGAACAGACACTCCACTAGAGATGCGATCAGCGCCAGGATCGCTACCTGAGGTATCTGGGTGATATACATGCCCATTCCACCGGTCATCAGAAGGAGGGGCAGAAATGCGGCGATCGTGGTTCCCGTGGCAGCGACTACTGCCGGCGCTACTTCCTTCAATCCTGCGGCGATTGCCGCGATACCGGTCTTGCCTTCGATACGCTTGCGATGAATATTCTCCAGCACGACGATGGCGTCATCCACGATCATTCCGCACACCAGCACCAGGCCAAAGAGCGTCAGCGTGTTGATACTGAGGCCCAACAGGTCCATGGCGATAAAAACGGCAAAGAAGGAAAAGGGAATGCCAATGGCCGCATAGAATGCATTGCGGATGCCGAGGAATAGCCACAGAATCAACAGAACCAGTGCCATGCCCTGCAGAATTGCGACCTTCATTTCATCCAGGTTGCCGGTAACAACTGTGCTGCGGTCGTAGAGTATGTCGATGGAATACGGTTGCTGATCGTCCTCAAACTGTTGGTTGAGATGCGAGGTGATCTCCCGAACCTTGCGTGAAAGGTCGGTGATATTGCTGCCGCTTCGTCTAAAAAGGTTGATATACCAGACGCGCTCACCGTCGTGCAGCACCCTGACCTTCTCCTGCTCCAGGGCATCGACGACGCTGGCAATCTGGTGGATCGGAATGACCCCGTTACGCGTCTGCAGAGGCAGGTTGGCGATTTCAGCCACGGTCGCAGGCTGTACTCTGGTGCGCATGCGCATGGTGTTCATGCGTTGATCCACCTGGCCCGCGCCTGCATCTGTGAGCGCCGCTTGTACGGCGTGTGCAACCCCATCGATCCTGAGCGCTGCATGCTGCAATCGGATGGGGTCAAGGCGTATCTCCACTCTCCTGTCGCGATCTCCCAACACCTCCACGGCGTCCAGCTCGGACAGGCCACTTAGGATTTGCGCGACCTTAAGCCACTCGATGTGGCGCTCGACGTCAGTGCCGCCCTTGAACAACAGAGTGATGGCTGGGAAGAGGCGATCCTGCTGACGGCTGACATAGGGTCCTTCGAGTTCATCCGGCAGGTCGGGAACCTGGCTAAGCACCTGAGTGATCTCACGCCGCAGACCGACGTGGTCGGACTCATCCGTCATCAGTTCGACAGCGAGGCTCACCAGTCCTTCACGGGAGGTGCTCGTCACCTGTTCCACGCCCGGGATATCCTTGATGGCATTGTGCAGGGGCCTCGCGACCTTAAGGTCGACTTCCTGGGGTGAGCCACCCGGCAGGATCGCCGTGATGTTGAGCCCATCACCACCAAATTCCGGCAGTTCTTCACGACCAAGCTTCTGTAGTGACAGATAGCCGAGAATGAACACCGTGATAAACAGGATATGAACGGCGCGATGCTGACGCACCAAAGCGGAGATCATGATTCGGAATCCAGTGAGATCGATATAACCGGATCGCCTGGCTTCAGCTCAGGTGCTGACATCACGATGACATGATGTCCGGACTCAATCGCCCCGAGCTCCTTCCTGGTGGCTCGCTCATTCTCTACTACCAATACATACGCGCCGAGCTCGTCCTGGCGAATGCCTGACTTTGGAATATCTGCGTGGCCCGTGATGTAGATCTGCAGCCTTGCCAGCTGACCGGTCCTTCGTTCAAGTGCGTCGGTTGGCAGTAGCAGTTCGGCGACGCTCATCCCGGTTTGCCGATCAGCGATGGGGGATATGGCGGCAAATGAGAGCCGTTCGATGCCATCCGGTCCACTCACGCCAATCCAGTATCTGCCGCTGCTGACATGAACGACTTCTTCCGGAGCCAGCAACACTTCTATCCTGCGATTGCTGATGTCGACCAGCTCGACCAGGTTCTCACCGGGACTGACGTATTTGCCCAGGACTGGCGTCGCGGTGGCCAGCGACCCACTGAATGGCGCCCGTATTTCGTGTTTTTGGAGCAACAGTTGCTCCCGGGCCAGATCGGCCATCGCCCTGCGGAGATTTGCATTGGCCTTTTTGAGATCCAGACCGGCATTGTCGTAGATTGCCTGGGCGATGACGTTGTGCTGAAAACTGGATTCGGCTCGTTGGTAGGCCAGCTGTGCTTTTGCCACATCTACAGCTGCGACTTCGACATCGGCTTCGGCGAGGGACACACTCGCCTCACGGTCGGCTGAGTCGATGGTAATCAGGATGTCACCGGCGTCAACCCGTGTACCCATCTCCGCCCGCTGGGAAGAGACCACGCCGATGATCTCACTGGTAATGAACTGTCTGTGTGGCGCGATTACAGTTCCGAGCAGGGCCCGATGGGGCTGTGCCGCTCGCTGGACTGTGAGTGTGGCTACCTTAAGTGGTTCTGCCAGCGAACTGCCGCAGATGAGCATGATCAGCACAAACGAATAGGACCGCACCGGCTTCCCCGTAATTCCAAGAACAGGGTGAAGCTTAGAATCTGGAAGCTGAAATTCCGCCCGGTACGGTACCAATCGCACTCACGCGACACCAAACGCATCGGGTTGCACTTCTCTATAGACGCAAGGTCAAGTCATCCAGGAAGTGATCTATAGCAGCAAGGTCGGCCATGGATCTAATATAGCGCATGGAAGTGTCAACCTTGAGGGGCGTGCTGTCAGGATGATCGAGGACCATGGGAAAACAGGGAAAGCTATCCACCAGAGACGTAAGGCAGTGGCATTCGTTGTGATCGAAGACGATGAAGAGCAGGTCGACGATCTCCTTTGCTTCGGCGATCAGGCCCTCCTTGACCCTACCGATCAGTCCGCCATCAGAGAGTATGTGGTCGATCTCGGATCTGACCGTAGAACTGCTGCGGAGCGCATCCTCGGCCTCGATAGAGGTCAGAGCGTTGGTGACTTTGACGGCACAATGAAGTGGCAATCTACCGATGAGATTGTAGCCAATCTGAAACGCCTGGATGAGTCCCGGCTCCTTCAGTAGGTGCTCGCGGTAGGAATCCGGGTCCACTGCGCCGGTTTGCCGGTCTGATACCAGATAATCCATGCCGAGACTGCAGTTTGCCATTACCGCTTTGGCTGCTTCCGATTCGAGGAAGCGACCGCCTCTGAATTCAGCGCCGGTCATGAGGATATTGGACATATACACCAGTTCATTCAGACGGGCCGACAGAGCGTTTGGGTCCTCCTCTGACAGGTTGTTTAGGGCGACCTGCAGAGGCGATTTGTTGGACGAAGCGCCGGAGTCGCTGGGTCGCTCCAGCAGCAGGGGCGCTGCCGACTTGCTGATGATGTCTGCATCCACCAGTATGGATTCAAGCTTGTGCAGCTCTCGGAGATCTTCCTCCCCTGCTTCACTGCGATCGGGGCTGCTGTCGTGACTCAGCAGTTGCTGGTCGTCGATCTGCTCTGCTTCCGCGGACAGTTTGAAGTGCCTGCGCGTATTCAGATCATACTCCGTTTGGGCACACAGTTCGGCGAGTTCGCTGCTCTTTGCATAGATCAGGAATATGGACGCGTTCAGCGGCGTAACGAATCCTTGCTTCTCCCGCTTACTCTCTCTGGTTTGAGCCAAATCCTGATGAAGTACCTGCTTTGCGTCGTATTCAGAGGTATCTTCGTTGAGAATGGATCGATCGAAACAGGACCTTCGTAGTACGTGCAACAGGTAGTCGGGTTGCTCGGCCCACAGGCTGTCGAGGGCCGATAGAATTGTGTCCCAGTGGTCGACATCCTTGCCCAGGACGCCAAAGATCCCATAGTCCTGACTGTAACTGGGTCGGTCTGCGCCCGGGGTTATGAGCTCCCATGGGTCCAGATCCGTTTTGGTGATGCCTAGATTGTCAAAGTCCACTCCGGAATCTACAAAGCCTGATACGAACCTTTCGGCCACCATGATCACCTTGGCCAGGCACAGTACCAGAAAATCGTCACCCAACTCGTACAGTTTTGTGGCGGTAAAGCTGCTGCCGATCTCGTTCCACACGGCCAGCCAGGAAAGGAACTGATCACTATCCAGCATTTCAGCTGCTCCGGGCTTCTGGTTCTGCCACAGTTCGACCTCCAGAATTTCCTTAAGCTGATTCGTTGTGGCTAGTGCGATGATGTCGCCTGAATCTTGCAGGCCAATCCGCCGGATCAGCTTGTGCAGGACGGGTGGTTGCAGGTTCTCGATCAGTGCTGGGAGTTGGGGGCTGTCTTGTAACTTCTGCAGCAGACCACTCTTCGAAATGGTCTTTTGCATCTCGGTCGATGCCATGCAGTTTCCCTCCGATGGTGAATCGTGGCCCATCGCCCACGAAGAGCTGAACGCGTAGCGCTGAACATGAACGCGGAGCGCCAACGCGGACCGCCGAACGCGGTGCGTTTAATCTTGAGAGAGATGCGTATTTTCCGGAAACAGAGTGAAAATGGTAGTCTGCAGTTTTGGCGATTGTCGTGGTATAATATCTCCAACTCTGCAGCAATTCCCACCGTTCTTCCCCATCGTGCCCCGGCCGTCTACTGCTACCAGGCAGGATTCAGGTGACCAGCAAATCGCTCAGCTTCTGATAACGTTCTTCTTGAGGGGCGTCGGGGAATCTCTCCTGAATGGTATCCAGAAAGACTCGTGCCTGCTCGAAATCATTGAGATGCGAGCAATAGATTTGCGCGGCAAGGTAGAGAGCATCCTTCAAACCCGGGTGCTTGGGGAAATCCGCTTCGAAGTGGCCCAGATGTTCCACAGCCAGCTCGTAGTGGTTGCGACTGTAGGCGTGGTTGGACAGATCCATCACAGCTTTACCACTGATCAGTTGGAACTTGCCTTCGGACCTGGCGTGGCAAAGTTCAAAGATCTGCCAGGCCGTGCGGGTGTCGTTGCGCTTCAGTAGTCTTTCGATGTAGCCCTGGGCCATTTTGAGCTGCAGCTGGGGATGGTCCCACTGCGAGATCGCATGGAAGTACTCTGCTTCCGATTCATACTGATCCTCGATGAGCGCAGCTTCCAGCATTTCCCAGGCTGCTTTTGTGCTGCCGCGTTGACTGAGGCGATGCAAGTCGAAGATGACGTCGCTACGCTTTGAATTCACCTGGCCCTGTCGTTCCATCTCCTCCTGTTCGGGGCTGTATTCGACTGCCAGGCCTAACTCGTCTCGTCTCGAATGAAGCAGAACGCCGATACATCGAAACAGTATTAGAATCAGATAGACGGTGATGCAGGTTCCCAGGAAGAGACCTATGGGCGGCGCGCCCAGCATATTCTTGGCTCCCACATAGAGGAAAGCAGCAAGTACCAGCTCGATGAGTGCCAGTTTGAGGGTGACCGCGCCAAATCCGGCATGGCGCATGAACTCGAACAGTTTGACCGGGTTGACCGCGGAGAAAATACTGTTCTCGACGCTCATGTAGCAGAATGCTGCGGGCAATACCAACAGGACGACGAGGATCACAGCTACTTGCAGGACGATATTCTCAGCGGCGACTATCGGGGCGGTCAGTATGAGCAGCAGGATCATCTCTTTGATCAGGCTACCTGGATCGAAGTTGACTAGAAACATCTCCGCTGAAAATTTGGGTACCCGTTGTCGGCCACGTGCAGTGTAATCCAGGACAGTGAATCCGTATTTGACGATGGCGGACAGCGATACAACCCAGATGGGAAACAGGAAGATAGGTAATCCGGATTCGTGTAGCGTGCCGGTGACCACGATCAGGAGTGAAAACAGCCCAGTCAGCAACAGATAGACGAGGACAGAGGAACCCAACAGAGGAAAAAGAAAGATGATCAGATCTTCAAAAGGTGCAATCTCCTCGTCTCTGTGTCTTGATCTGACCATAGTCCAGGGGGCCACGGGTAGTTATGCTCACTCAATATTGGCATAACTACACTGTCAGGGACAACACCTATCTGCCCTTGCGGCGCTCTCAGGGCTGACAGAGAGACTCCTCCTCTACAACCTGCAATCCAGGCCACATCTGCAATCGCCGCATCAGGTCCGGTCGCGCCCGCCCGCAGAGTCAAGGTGTTGGGTTTGAATCCTACACTTGCAGCCGTTGGAGTCCTGGCTGCGGCGAACTGCTGACTGCATCTCCCCTTAATTCTACTGTTGGACACCTGAAGCGAACCTGTGACCTGATGCATTGCTTTGGTCACCGCGATTGCTTATCTTTACGTTTCCACCATTACCGTTGTTGAATTTCCCCAAGGTGACAACCATGAACAGCTCCCGCAAGCCTAAGGCGAACGAAGATGAGAACCTGTGGCCGCTTGGCGTCAGCCCCAGACTGGGAAAGCCGATTCCCGCCAACATGCACGCGCTCACACTGCATCGGGATCAGTATGGGCCACCTGAGGATTCAGTCAGGTTCGAACAGGTGGCGGTGCCGCGACTGCAGTCCAGGGATGCCCGTAGCGTACTGGTCGCCGTGCTGGCGACCGGACCGAATTTCAATACCAACTTCGCCGCCCTCGGCCTGCCAGTTCCCGTCTTCGGCAGGGGGGACAGCGCCACCGTGCACATACCGGGAAGCGATGCCCTCGGGATCGTGGTGGACGCGGGCGCTGCGGTAACGGCGGTGAAAGTGGGAGAGGCTGTCATTCTGGACTCCTGGACCGGCAACAGCATCCGTGGTTACGAGACCCACGACGGCTTCAATGCCCAGTTTGTGCTGCTGGACGAGGAACGTGCCATCCCGGTGCCGCCTCCGCTGAACCGGTTCAGCCCGGAGCGACTTGCGGCCATGCTGCTAACCTATGGCACGGCATATCGAGCCGTGGTGGACAGGCTTGACGTTGCGCCCGGTGATTCTCTGCTGGTCATGGGTGGCGGCAAGGGAACCAGCTTCGCCGGCGCTCAGATCGGCAAAGCGCTGGGGGCAAGGGTCATCCTGGTGGGATCGAACCGTGAGCTGGTCGAATCTCTGATCGAGCGGGGTATTGCGGATGCCTTCGTGGACAGGAGCGAAATACCTGCGCAGGTGTTCGGCACCATTCCTGCGGACGAGGAGTACGACAGCTGGCAGCAACGTACGCAGCCGTTCCGCCAGGCCGTTCTGGATGCAAACGAAGGCCGTGCTGTAGATAAGATCTTCGAGCATACCGGCGGGCGCAACTTTCCTCTGCTTGCGTCGGTGCTGGCTGACGATGGCGTGCTCGCGTTTTTTGGTGCCACCGGCCAGGGACTGAAGGGGGAGTACCAGGAGACGTTCTTCTACGACCGACGCCGGCTGGTGATGGATGCCCGCTGGGTTTGGATGCGGCAGAAACTGGTCATCTTCAGACGTAAGAGCCCCGGCGAGATCTTCGGGGAGATCGGCCTTTTGCCCGGCAGGAGAGGACTCATCTGGGGGGCGGACAGCTACGCGCTGGAGTTTGCCGCAGCCGCACTGGAAAGGCAGGCCGAGCTTGCAGTCATCGTCTCCCATGGCGAAGACCAGGAGGGCATCGCCGCACTTAAAGAGATGGGGATCACAGATGCGCAATTGATCGATCGCGACCGGTTGCTGTTGGACCCCGATATGCCGGATCCGATGACCGATGAAGGGACGCCCAATCCCGACTACCAGTCTGACTACATGATGAAGGCGCGGGCCCTCGGGCGAGCCATATGGGGTGTCTTTGGTCCGCGCATCAGCCCCGACTTCATCGTCGAACGACCGGACCAGAGCACGCTCCACTTCAGTACGTTTGTGCTGCGGGACCATGACGAGGCGGATGAGATGCCGTCCGGTTATATTGTCGTTCGCGGCTCCTCCGATCTGGCCATACTGGGTTCGCACATGTACCGTGCCAGCCAGGCTGGCGAAGTGGTTCGACTACTCGCCGAAAAGAGAATCGTCATGGAGCAGGAGGACCTCGAGATCGTCGACCTGCAGGGCCTTCCCGGCATTCAGCAGAACATGTTGACCGGCACCATGACAAAGCCAAAGGGCGTGGCACTGGTGCAGGCTGACAAGGCCGGCAGGCAGATCGCCGACTATGAAGCAGACTATCTGGGTGAGATCCTGCGAATGGCGGATCCGGCAGACGGTCGATTCATCGATATCAGACTTGCGGGAGGGGTCGCCATCGTCACCCTCACCAGACCGGATGCCCTGAACGCGCTCAGCGAGGAACTGGTGTCCCAATTTGCGGCCATGGTCAAAGAGGTGGACGCCAACGGCACCATCGAGGGGCAAGAGGTACGCGCCCTGATTATTCGAGGTGCGGGAAGGTCGTTTGTAGCCGGAGCCGACATCGAAGTATTCGTGGGCAAGAGTACGGCGGCGATCGAACAGCTCGCGGTAGACAATATGGCTGTCTTCACGGGCCTTGAAGACCTGTCTATTCCGGTGGTGTCGTTGGTCGACGGTTTTGCCCTCGGCGGGGGCAACGAACTGGCTATCAGCACGCACTACAGGATCGTAACCGAGAATGCACAACTGGGTCAGCCGGAAGTGAAACTGGGCATCATGCCGGGCTACGGCGGAATGCAGAGGCTGCCCCGACTCATAGGCCCGAGACTGGCTGCCGAGATGGCGGTGAACGGCGAATCCGTAGATGGTACCGAAGCCGTAGCGATAGGGCTGGCCGATGAGTTTCACCCCTCTTGTACGGCGTTAGCACGCGCCCACCAGGTGGCAACGGAGATCATCTCAGGGCAGCGCGATCTAATCCGACCCGATTGGAATGCGATGGCTGGTCGACAAGCTGCAGAGCTGCAATCGGTTCTCGCCAGCAGCGAGGTGCAACGGCTGCTGCAATCGCCGGCCGCACCGGTGGAAGATGCGGGCGATTTACCGGCAGCCAGGCAATACGCAGCTCGCATCGCCCTCGAAGCGATGCAATTCGGCTACGAGCACGGCTTTAGTGAGGGTCTGGATAACGACGCACGTCTGTTCGGTGTGGTGGTTACCGCACCGTCCGGTCAGGAGTGGTGCCAGCGCTTCCTGGCTAAAGATCCGCTGCAGTCCTCCTTCCTGACCCAGCTCCCACCGGTCTAGTCGGCAGGATTCGCACCGGTAGGAGATCTAGCCACCCTTGCATACGCTGTCAGCAAAGCGGGCCATCTTCTGCAGCGCCTCTGCAGCTTCCGGCAAAATGGGCACTGCCTGAAAGACGTGAAACGCTTCCGGCCATTCCTGCAGATCTACCGATACACCGGCCTTCTCCGCTCTCTGCGCCAGACGGGTCGAGTCATCATAGAGTACTTCCGCTCCACCCACCTGAATGAGCAACGGTGGCAATCCGGTCAGGTCACCGTAGAGTGGTGATATAAGGGGTTGCCTGCAATCCTCCTCTCCATAGTATGCCTTTGCGATCCTTTCGATCCCCTGCTTGTCCACCATGGGATCGAGATCTGCACGACTGACAAGGCTCTCGCCAGTTGCTGCCAGATCGGTCCACGGCGACAGCAGCAGCGCTCCGGCAGGTAGTGGACTGTCTCCTTGCTTCAATTTCAGAAGCGTCGCCATCGTTAGTCCGCCTCCGGCCGAATCCCCCCCGATCAGAATCGTGGCAGGATCCGTATCCTGGTCCAGCAACCACTGATAGCTGCTAACGCCATCTTCCACTGCGGCCGGATAGGGGTGCTCCGGAGCCAGGCGGTAGTCCACGTTGAGGACGCTGGCGCGGCACGATCTGGCGATCCGGCTGCACAATTCGCGATGGGTGTTGAGGGAACCCATCACATAGCCGCCACCGTGGTAGTAGAGCACCACGCGATCACTACTCTCGGGTACCTTGATCCATTCCGCGCCGATGCCGTTGACCGTCAGCACCTCGACCGTCACATCGCTGGCGATTGCCGCCTGGCCCTGCATCTCTTCCATGTTGGCTCGCATGTCGACTAGGGAAATGCCCTCAGCCGCGGGTCCCTTCTGACTGCGCATCAGTTCGATGGCTGCCTGCAACTCTTCACTGGCCATTAGTCGTCTCCTCTATATAGGGTGAAAATAGATGATGGGTGTCGTCTTCAGTGAAATGCTAAGACTCCTGACTCTGCTCGGCAGCATAGCGCACCAGCGCCGCGTAGCGGTAGATTCCGTGCACGAACTTGCCGTAAGGCAACGTGATAAAGAGTGCCAGTACCACGCCTATATGCACAGCAAGCAGCGTTCCCATAGCGGCTGTCTCCCTCAGGGCCAGCAGCAACAGACCGGTCAGGCTGGTCAAGAACAGTAACACCAGGAAGCCCACATCCATACCGTCGGCCGCTGCATGCTCGGGCGCGCGGTCACTGGACCATCTGAGTGCAAGTAGGCCCGCTGTGCCGACTACAAGGGCCAGCCCGCCACCGGTTCCCAGCAGCACGGGCCAACTCCAGAAAGGGTAGGGTGCGGCGCGCTGCAGCATATGGGCATAGAACGCAGCCACCGTGGTGGCCGCAAAACAGCAGACAAAGCCGTAGAACACGAGGTGGTGGAAGCGTTTGCGTGCGTTAGACACGCTGTCCTCGGGGTAGTAGCAGCCGTGTCCGCCCCCTCCCAGGTAGGTTAGTTTGAGGGAGTCCCGGGTGGCACTTGCCAATGCCCGCGGCCCACACTTGCCATTCAGATTCAGGCTTCGAAAGAAGCGTGCCGAGCTGATCCAAATTGCGACGACCACATATAGACTGACCAGGGCAGCCGGTATGACCATGATCAGGTAAGGGATCACTGCATAGAAGGCCCCCTCACCATGGTGTTCCGCGACGACCACCCCAGGTTGCTGCAGTAACACCGTCAGCATAAGGACAGCTACAACGCATGCAGCGGAGATCAGCGTCACGGCCAGACCGTTCCGGTCGAACAGACCTGCCAGAAAACGCGGCCAGGCAAAATGCGCATAGCTGGCCATCCTGAGCTCCACCAACGTCTTCGGTACGTTTACGGCGAACTCATGCGGCGGCGCGTACTGGCAGGCGTAATAGCAGCCGCGGCAGTTGTGGCATAGGTTTGCAAGGTAAGTAAGGTCTTGATCGGTGACGTCCTCCTGCAATTCCATTGCCGGATAGACCGCACAGAAACCTTCACAGTAGCGACATGCGTTACAGATCACCATGATCCTGCGGGCCTCTGCCAGCGCCTCACCCCTCGGCATAGTCAGCGGCCTCTTTTCCAGCAATCCGACCGAAGACCGTTCCGATGGTCATCCCGAAGCCGGCAAGATACCCCCTGCCGAGGATATTGCCTGCCATGATCTCGCCGGCGGCAAAGACGTTGCGTGCCGGCTGATCCGTCTGCATGATGATTTGGGCTCTCTCGTTTACGGTCACGCCGAGATAGGTAAAGGTGATACCCGGTCGAAGGGGGTAGCCATAGTAGGGGGGCGAGTCCAGCGGCAGGGCCCAGTGATTCTTGGGCGGATCCAGGTCATGGGTCGCACAGTCGTCGAGAATGGCAGGGTCGAACGTGCCAGCTCGCACCGATCGGTTGAAGCGGTCCACCGTCTCCTGCAGGGCGGCAGGATCCAGTGTCAGCTTGACCGCAAGTTCACCGACGGAGGCGGCATCGATGGGTGGATAGACAGAAGGCATGAAATGGCCCATGGCCTTGGCATCGATGATGGAATAGGCGATCTGCTCCGGCTGCTGGGCGACCAGTCTGCCCCAGATGGCATAGCGCTTCGGCCAGACGTCCTCACCTTCATCGTAGAATCGTTTCGCTTCATTGTTAACCACAATTCCGAAGGGGATACAGTCGAGCCGCGTGACGATTCCACCTTCGAATTTGGGCGCACGTGCATCGATTGCCACTGCATGGCACTGTTTCGCCTCACCCACCGGCTTGACTCCACGGTCCAGCAGCACCCGCAGCATCCGACCTTGGTTCTGGGCGGTACCGCGGATGATGAAGTTCTCCGCTGCCTCGCCCCAGTATTCCTTCAGCCAGGGAATGTTCGCCTGGAATCCGCCAGACGCCACCACCACGGCCTTGGCACGAATCCGATGAGTGTCGTCAGTGCCCGCAATCAGTGCGGAGTGAAATTCACCGTCTTGAATGTCGAGATCGGTCGCTTCGGCAGCATAGGCAATCTCGACGCCCAGCTTGCGGGCAGTCTGGTAATAGGCGTTGACGAGGGCCTTGCCACCCCCCAGAAAGAAAGCGTTAGTCCTGGACAGTTGCAATGTACCGCGCAGGGGTGGCTGAAACCGGCAGCCCTGTTGCTGCATGAACTCCGCCACGCCTGACGATTCACGTATGGTGAAGCGGGCCAATTCTCGATTGGTCTCGCCGCCGGTTACCCGCAACAGGTCGTCCCAGAATTCCTCTTCGGCGTAGGGTCCGGTGAGATAATCGGTCGCCTGTTCGTGCAAATAGCGAAGGTTGCGAGTGTAACGGCTGTTACCGCCCCGAAAGGGTTCGGAGGCGCTCTCCAGCAGCAGCACGGACGCACCGGCTCGTGCTG
>CEQE01067285.1_pt1 | contig 42674 bp, 34 predicted proteins | sample 356201 | NCBI WGS metagenome assembly CEQE01 (sample SAMEA2619970, study PRJEB7988) | marine metagenome | biome: marine biome (ENVO:00000447); feature: mesopelagic zone (ENVO:00000213) & marine oxygen minimum zone (ENVO:01000065); material: "saline water (ENVO:00002010), including plankton...
TCGTGGACGTGACCGGCACCGACGCGTCGCCCGGCGACACCGTCGAGGTGATCGGCCATGCGGGCCCGAACGCCGTGAGCGCGATTGCCGAGACCGCCAACTGGATGGTCTACAGCCTGCTCAACCACCTGAACCCGCAGACGCCGCGCGTCTACTACCAGGGCGGCGAACCGGCGGCGTTGCTGGAGCCGTAGAGTCGGCGTCGCCGGCAGGAAGCTCGCGTCGAGAAAGTGAGGCGATCATGTCACGACCATCCGAGACCACGCGCAATCGCTTGAGCCGGCGCCAGTTTCTTGGCGTGGGGGTCGCGGGCGTCGCGAGTGCCGGCGCCGCGCAGTCCCGGCAGATGGGTGATGTCGAGGCGATGGTCGCGGACCTCGAGCGCCGCCTCGAGGCCGACAACGTCTACACGCGGCTGCTCGGCGTGCGTCCGCACCTGCCGGGGCACGGCACCGGGACGCGGCTGGGTGGCTGCCGGATGCCGGCCGAGGTCGTCGCGGCGATGCAGGAGGCGAACGACTACTTCGTCCAGATGGACGAGCTGCAGGTGGCCGCGGGGAGGCGCGCGGCCGAGGTGGTCAAGGCCGAGGCGGCGGTCATCACGTCGGGCGGCACCGGCGCGCTGATGCTGGGCGCTGCGGCGTGTCTGACCGGGACGGACACGGAGAAGATGCGGGCACTGCCGCATCCGACGTGGGCCCGGCGGGAGTGCATCATCCAGAAGGCGCATCGCTACATGTACGACCGCGCGCTGCGGAGCGCCGGCGTGACGTTCGTCGAGGTGGAAGGCCGCGAGCAGTTGATGAATGCGCTCGGCGAGTCGACCGCACTCCTGTTCGGCCTTCCGCGAGGCAGCGCGGCCACCGGCGTTGTGCCGCCCGAAGGCCTTATCGAGATCGGCCGGCGCGCCGGCGTGCCGGTCATGATCGACGGCGCGTCGCGGCTCCCGCCCGAAGGCAACCTCACCGTGTTCAACGAACTCGGCGCCGACCTCGTGGCACTGAGCGGCGGAAAGGGGTTGCGCGGGCCGCAGTCGACCGGCATCCTGTCGGGCCGCGCGGATCTGATCGAGGCCGCCAGGCTCCAGGCCGCGCCGAACGATCAGATCGGCCGCGGCATGAAGGTGGGCAAGGAGGAGATCATCGGCCTCGTCGTCGCCCTGAATCGGTACGCGGCGCTCGACCACGCCGCCGTCCGACGCGCCTGGCGGGCGAAGGCCGACTACGTCGCGGCGCAGCTGCAAGATGTTCCGGGCCTAGTGGCCGTCGTGCGGGGGAGCGGCGACGCTGCGCCCTTCGTGGAGTTGACCTGGGATCGGCGGGTGGTTCCGCTATCGGAACTCGAGGTGCGAAACGCGCTCGAGCGCCGCGGCCGGCGCCGGGTCGGAATTCCGATGGCGCCCGTGGAGATGCGTGCGCTCGCGGGGCCACCCGAGCCGGGCGACGGCTCCGGCCCGGTCGGCGTGAACCACATTCAGACGCGAAGCATGCGCGACGGCGAGGAGGTCCTGGTCGCTCGGTATCTGAGGACCTTCTTCACCGAGGAAGCCGCGGCCCTGTAGCGCGGCGTTTCGGGCCGACGGCCGGCACCGTCGGTTCGCCGTCTGAAGAGGGGCCGGGCAACCCGGCGTCTGAAGGAGGTCATGCATGCGACGAACGTTCATCACGCTCGGCCTGCTCGTCATCGCCACGGCCGGCACCGCGGCCGGTCAATCGGAGCCCGAGACGGCGTCTCCGGTGGCGCGGATCGCCTTCCTCGATCTCGACCGGACCTCGAGCGAATCGGTGCTCGGCAACAATCTCCGCGTCAGGCTCGAGGCATTTCAGTTCGAGCGAGCGACCGAGCTCGAGGAACGCGATCAGGCCCTGCAAGCCGAGGAGCAGCGGCTCCGGGACGCGGGCTCGGTCCTGAGTGAGGACGTGAGACTCGAACTGAGTCGCAACATCGAGAAGTTCAGAATCGACCGCCAGCGCTTCCTGGAAGACGTGCAGGCCGACTACGTCGGTCTGCAGCAGCAGGTCGAGCAGGAGTTCCAACTGCGGCTGGCGCCCGCCGTGCAGCGAGTCGCCGAACAGAACGCGCTCGGCTTCGTCTTCGTCCGACCCAACGCGATCATTCTCTGGGCCGACGCCGCGTTCGACATCACGGACGACGTGATCCTGGAGCTGGACCGGGCCAACAACGACTGAACGGCGTCTGTGCCCGACGCGAGCCGAACGTGATGCGGGTGGCGACACTCGTCGCGACCGTCGCACTCCTGCAACTCGCCTGTGCGACGCTGCCGGGCCGGCATGCCGGTACCGGCGACATCTCCTTCCGACTCCTGTGGACCGGTCCGGCCGACCTCGACCTCCATGTCCGCAGTCCGCGCGACGAAGACGTCTGGTTCGCGGCACGTCAGGTCGAGTCGGGCGGCGTCCTGGATGTCGACTGCAACGCCATGCCTGAGACGATGTGCGAGGAACCCGTCGAGAACGTCGTCTGGCCGTCGGGCGGGGCACCCGGCGGCGCCTATCGCTACTGGGTGCAGCTCACCAACCGGCATGGGGCAATCGGGCCGGTCCCGTTTAGGGTGCTCGTCCTTCTGGGCGAGCGCGTCGTTCGGGAGCGGTCCGGCTCGCTCGACCAGCTCAGGTCGACGTCCATCACCTGGACGCACTCCTACGCCCCACGCTAGCCCGCCGGCCTCGCGTGCTAGGATCCAGTTCCCGCGTTTCGCACCGACGTTCCGCACGGAGGGCCCGCGATGCACACGCTACGACTTCTGGGAATCGGACTCATCTTGCTGGTCGGTCTCGCCGTGCTGCCGGTGGGGGCACCGCCGGTTGTGGCGATCGCGACCCAATCGACCGCCGAGACCTACTCCACCGACCTGTTCGATGAGATGCGGTGGCGGATGATCGGACCGTTCCGGGGCGGCCGGACGAAGGCCGCCGCCGGCATTCCGAGCCAGCCCAACGTCTTCTACATCGGCGTCGTCAACGGCGGCGTCTGGAAGACGACCGACTACGGGCACACGTGGAATCCGATCTTCGACGATCAGCCGACCGGGTCGATCGGCGCCATCGCCGTGGCGCCGTCCAATCCGAACATCGTCTACGTCGGCAGCGGCGAAGGGCTGCAGCGGCCCGACCTGTCGACCGGCGACGGGATCTACAAGTCGACCGACGCGGGTCGCACCTGGACGCACCTGGGGCTTCGAGACGGCCAGCAGATTCCCCAGATCGTCGTCGATCCGGACGATCCCGACCGGCTGCTGGTCGCCGTCCTCGGCCATCCCTACGGGCCGAACGAGGAGCGCGGCATCTTTCGCTCGACCGACGGGGGCCAGAGCTTCCAGAAGGTCTTGTACACCGACGAAGACACGGGCGGAATCGACCTCGTGTTCGATCCCACCAACGCCCAGATCGTCTACGCCGTGATGTGGGAAGCCCGGCAGGCGCCGTGGGAGAACGGCGTGTTCAACGGCCCCGGCAGCGGCATCTTCAAGTCGATCGACGGCGGCGACACCTGGCGGGCGCTGACGAACGGGTTGCCGACCTTCGCCGACGACGGTCTTGGGCGCATCGGCATCACGATCGCGCCAAGCGATCCGAGCCGGATGTTCGCGACAGTCGAGTCGCGCGACAACGGCGGGCTGTACCGCTCCGATGACGCCGGCGACAGCTGGTATCTGGTCAACGACGATCCACGTGTCACGCAGCGCGGGTCGGACTTCGCCGAGGTCAAGGTCCATCCCCAGGACCCCGACATCGTCTTCACCGGTAGCATCGTCGTCTGGAAGTCGACCGACGGCGGCCGCACCTTCATGACGCCGCGCGGCGCGCCGGGCGGTGACGACTACCAGCGGATCTGGATCAACCCCGAACGCCCCGAGATCATGCTGATTGCGACCGACCAGGGCGCGATCGTCACGGTCAACGACGGCGAGACCTGGAGTTCCTGGTACAACCAGCCAACGGCGCAGATGTACCACGTGACGGCCGACAACGCGTTTCCCTACCGCGTCTGCAGCGGCCAGCAGGAGAGCGGCTCGGCCTGCGTCAACAGCCGGAGCGACTTCGGCGCCATCACCTACCGCGACTGGACGCCCGTCGGCGTGACGGAGTACGGCTACGTCGCACCCGATCCGCTGGACCCCGACATCGTCTACGGCGGGCGCGTGACGCGGTGGGACCGGCGCACCTGGCAGCGTCAGGACATCACGCCGCGGCCGCTGCGCAGCGGCGGGTATCGCGTCGTGCGCACGATGCCGATTCTCTTCTCCCCGGTCGATCCGCAGACGCTGTTCTTTGCCTCGAACACGCTCTGGAAGACGCGGAACGGCGGACAGAGTTGGGATCGGATCAGCCCCGACCTCTCGCGCGAGACCTGGGAGGTGCCCGACGTGGTGGGGAAGTACCTGGGCACGCCGGCGGCCGTGCCGTCGCGGCTCGGGGTCATCTACACGATCGCACCGTCGTACGTCGATGCCGACACGATCTGGGTCGGCACCGACGACGGACTGATTCACCGGACCGAGGACGGCGGGGCGACGTGGACCGACGTGACGCCCGCACAGATTGGCGCCTGGGCGAAGGTGTCGATCATGGACGCGTCGCACACCGACGCCGACACGGCCTACGCGGCGATCAACACGCTGCGGCTCGACGATCTCCGACCCCACATCTATCGCACGCGCGACGGCGGACGGTCGTGGACGCATATCGCGAACGGCATCCCCGACGGCGGGCCCGTCAATGTCGTCCGCGAGGACCCGCGGCGCCCCGGACTGCTGTTCGCGGGCACCGAGCGAACGGTGTACGTCAGTTTCGACGACGGCGACAACTGGCAGTCGCTGCGGCTCAATCTCCCGGCCACGTCGATCCGCGATCTCATCATCAAGGACGACGACCTGGTGATCGGCACGCACGGACGCGGATTCTGGATTCTCGATGACATCACGCCCCTGCGGCAGATCGCGCCGGCGACCGTCGCCGGCGGCCCGCATCTGTTCGAACCGCAGCGGGCCTGGCGCTTCCGGTGGAACAAGTACACGGACACGCCTCCGCCGCCGGAAGAGCCGGCCGGCGAGAACCCGCCCGACGGCGCCATTCTTCACTACTACCTGGCCAACGATGCGCGCGGCCCGGTGACGATGGAGATTCTCGACGCCGACGGCGGGCTCGTCCGTCGCCATTCCAGCGCCGACCCGCTCGAGCCGCCGCTCGAGGGTCAGAACGTCCCCGACTACTGGCCGCGCCTCCAGCAGGCGCTGTCCGCGGAGGCGGGCCTGCACCGGTTCGTCTGGGATATGCACTACCCGCGGCCAGCGGTCTTGCGCCTGCGGTATCCGATCTCCGCCGTCGCCAACAACACGCCGGTCTCGCCCGTGGGGCCGTCGGTCCTGCCGGGCCGCTACACCGTACGGCTCACCGTCGGTGGGCAGTCGCAGAGTCAGCCACTCGTCGTCGCGATGGATCCGCGCGTCACGACGGCGCAGGCCGAGTTGGCGCGGCAGTTTGCGCTGTCGATGAAACTCACCGACTTGCTGCGGCAGGACTTCGAGGCATTGGAGGAGGTGCGAGCGTTCCGGGCGGCCACCGCGGATGCCGCCCTCGACGCGGCGGCGGCAACTCTGGAGTCGAGTCTGCAGCGACTCAACGGCGATCTCGGTTCACTCTACGGCATCGTCGAGGGCGCCGATCTGGGGCCGACGTCGCAGGTGGTCGAGGCCGCGGGCAGAACCGAGCGGGCGCTACGGGACGCACTCGCTCGCTGGGCAGCGATCGCGCGGCCGTAGGCAGGACAGACACCGCGGACGCCGAGCCCCGCGCCTGTTCCACGGTGGCGTCGTCGGCGGCCCACCTGTGGGGGCAGATGTACGGCCCCTTCACGTCGAGCCCGAGGTTGCCGAAGAAGGCAGTGAACCACGTTCGAAACTCGGCTTCCGTGAACAGGCCCTTCTCGATTCTCGCCTGGACCGTGACAACCGGACAGACGAAGCCGAACGCAAGCAGACGCGCGACCGCGACATCGGCGCCAGGAATCAACGTCATCGCGCCTAGCGATGCCTGCTTCAGCGGCAGGACGAGCGTCCCGTTCAGATCGAGAAAGACGGCGCGATGTGGCTGCACCTCAGGACCGAGTGGCCTCAGAAGGTCATGGGGCTTCAGGCGTACGTATGACGCCTGGCCGTCCAGCGGGCCGCCGGATACTCCCCGAGGTCGAGGGTCCCGGACATCTCATCGCCCGCCACCGTGCCATCGAACTCGTAGCCGAGGCGGACCCCCTCGAACGGCAACTCGCTTCGGAAGTGCACGTGCGCGCCCTCGATGCGACCCGAGAGTTCGCCGCGGATGCGGGTGCCAACGTGCGTGCCGGCGATCGCGTGGTCCCGGGCTTCGAGGAACAGTACGTGCTCCGCCCGGCCGTGCCCGAACGTCACGTCGACGTCCCAGCGGCCCGACAGATCGGCGGCTGGCGCAGCCGTCGCCGGCCGTCGGTCGACCTTTTCGACCTGGCTAAACAGTTCGTGGAGACGCTCGGCGACGACGAGGTGATCCTCCGGCCGCATCGCCGCCGGCCGCAGACGGCACGAGTGCCCCGGACCCGCCGCGTGGGTCGCGATGGCAGGGCGGCCGCTGCGTAGCGCTGTGTTGAGTTCTTCTGCGGTGATCGGGATCTGCGCCGGGTCCCACTCGACGAGGAGCGTCGGGAACGGGCCGCCGCGGGTGGGGGGCTCGATGCGGGCACTCACGCCGGCGACCTGAGCGATCCGCTCCGAGATCCGCGCATACCAGCTCTCCCATTCGCGATACTCGGACGCGAGGTCGCGCGCCATCCAGGCTTCGACGGCCGTCACCGCGCCCACGATCTCCTCCTTGCTCACCTTCATCGGGCGTCCGATTGCATGATGCGGCGCGGCGTTGGCCCCGGCGGCCCGCACCAGGTCTTGGCGCCCGAGGAGCAGGCCGGCGGTCTGTGGCCCGCGAAGGATCTTCCCGCAGCTGTAGGCGACCAGGTCGGCGCCGTCGCGGATGTAGGGGTTCGGCATGACCGGGTAGTCGGCCGCGGCGTCGACGAGGATCGGCACGCCGGCCGCCCTCGCGATCGGGGCGATTGTCGTTAGGCCCAGTCGCATCTCCTCGAAGCGGTTCCCCAGCACGGCCACCATCGCCGTTCGCTCGGTCATCGCTGCTTCCATCTCGGCGATCGAGTCGACTTCGACGATTCGCACGCCGACCGTTCGGATCGCGTGGTCGTAGGAATTCCGGGACGTACGGGGGATGACCACTTCATCCTTGAGCCCCGTGACGTCGGGCAACTGCTGCATCAGTTCGGGATCGGTGCCCGCGACGCACCCCGCCGTGGCGTGGGTCAGCGCCGAGGCGGCCCCGGACGTGACCAGCGCCCACTCGACCTCGAGTAGTTCCGCGATCCGCCGGCCGGCCGCCTCGAGCAGCTCATCCAGATCGACGTGAAAGTGCGACGCCTGTTCGATGGCGTCGACCACCTCCGGCAGGAGGCGGGAGCCGCCGTTGATGGTGAGCGTGGCCGTGCAGTTGATGAACGGCTCGACGCCGAGCCGCGTGTAGACCTCCGGCGACGCGCCAGAGGACGCCTGGGTCGCCCCGGCGGCTTGGGAACGGCCGCCGAGGAGCGCGGCCGTCGCCGCCGCGCTGCTCGACCTGAAGAGATCCCGGCGCGTGATGCGCCCGCGTGTTGAATTGCTCATGACTGCCGTCTCCGTTTTCGCCCTGGGCTCTGATGCGGGTGACGCTAGCAGGCCGCGGCGCGGCTGGCAACAGAGGGCCAGCCGCTGGGTGACTTGACGAAGCTTGAACATTCGCTTTATATTCGCTGTCTGGACTTGGAACGGGACTACGGATGGAGGTGAGATGAAGGAACAGCTACTCGGTCAGTTGAACGCCGCAATCGAGTTCTTCGATCGCAGCACACGCGCTCTGGATGAGGCCGATTCGTCGTTCGCACCCGCCGAAGGCGTGTTCACGGCGGCGCAGCAGGTGGCTCACGCCGCGCAGACGATCGACTGGTTCGTGGAGGGCGCGTTTCGGCCCGGCGGCTTCGACATGGACTTCGAGGCGCACGACAAGAAGGTCAGGGCGGTCACCTCGTTGGCCGAAGCCAGAGCCTGGCTCACACGCGCCGTCACCAGCGCCAGGGAGGCTATCGAGTCGAAGCCGGAGCAAGAGTGGGCGCAGCCGTTGCCGGAGGGACCGATCATGGGAGGGTTGCCGCGCGCGGCCATTCTCGGGGGAATCACGGACCACACCGCCCATCATCGTGGCGCCCTGACCGTCTACGCGAGACTTCGGGGCAAGGTGCCGCCGATGCCGTACGGGGATATGCCCTGACGGCGCGCGGTCCCGAGCCCTAGCGGTTGGTCACGCCAGATCGGCGTGTAGCGGATGCCGAGCTCGTAAGCAGCCAGCGCGATGGCGATCGTCCCCAGGGACGAGATCGCGAACTTCAGCCAGACGTTCAGATCGAGGCGGGTCAGTGCCACCTGGATATAGAAGAGCAACGGCAGGTGGACGAGATAGATCCAGTAGGGCGCGTCCGAGATGTAGCGCAGCGCCCGGTTACGCGAGTCAAGCAACCGGCGACCCAGGGCCAGCATGACCAGCGTGAGGTACGTCGAGAGATAGGCCTCGAGCGCGGCATCTAGCAGCTTGGTCCAGCCGGTCAACTCCGGCGGGCCCTTGGCGTAGGTTCGGAGCACCTCGACGGAGAAGGCCTCGATCGGTAGCCGGAAGAAGTAGACGACATAGCCGACGACAGACGCGCCGGCCAGGACGCCCAGACGCCTGTCGATCAGGTCGAGGTAGCCCTGGTGGCGAAGGAAGTGCCATCCCATGAGAAAGAACAGCCCGTAGTAGCCGAACGAGAACAGCTGCGGGGTGAAGCTCTCGGGTGAGGGTACCGGAATCGACGTCGAGTAGAGCGCCGGCACGAGCAGCAGCGGCGCCCAGAGGAGGTGGCGCGTCGAGGCGAAGAAGCCGGTCGCCGCTCGGGTGACCCATTGCCAGCGAACGCGCGACAGCACGGCCGCGATCGCGCAGAGGAACGTCAGGTTGTAGAGGAACCAGAGGTGCCCGGTCGTCGCCGGCGGTGGGTCGTCGCCCCGCTCGACGGCCTCGGTCACCAGTTGCAGGATCGGGGGCAACTCCTGGATGTAGTCGAGGGCCCAGACGATCGCGAAGAAGATCGCCGCCGTTGCCAGCGACCAGAAGATGACGAAGGGCAGCACGATGCGGATCGCCCGGTTTCTGAGGAAGCCCTTCACGCCGCGCCGCTCGACGAGCAGGTGAGCGAAGAAGCCCGCGATCAGGAAGAACAACGTCATCCGGAAGAGGTGGCTGAACCACGCAAAGACTTCGAGGCTCATCGACGAGGCCCGCATGTCGCCGACCAGCCAGAGCCCCTGGAACAGGGCCGCGTAGGCGAGCGCGGCGTGGAAGAACACGCCCAGCAGCATTGCGAGCGCCCGGAGCGCGTCCATGTAGTAGATGCGGCCCGCCTTCAACGGTCGTGAGTCCGCCATTTCACCCTCCGTCGAGTTCTACGCAGAACGCGAGGTGGTGTTACAGGGAGAGAGTCAGCGAATTCCGGGGTCGACCTGCCGGGGAGCTACGGGGAAGGATCACCGCCTTGGGAGAGAGTGGGGCCGTACTGGGGAGGTCCTCAGCATCCTTGCCTCAAAGCAGGATGCGGCTCTGGCCCCGCAGATCCGGTTCTGGCCAACCGAGTTTGGCATGTTCTTTTCGTCCGCCGACGTTCGCGCTGCCGCGAAGGTCGTGGTGCTCGGTTCGATCGTGCGCGACACACTGTTCGGTGAGGGGGCCGATCCTGTCGGCCAGACGATCCGGATCGGAAGCCACGTGTTCGAGGTGATCGGCGTCATGACCGCCAAGGGGCCTGGCATGTTCGGCGACGACCAGGACGACGCCGTGTTCGTTCCCTACACGACCGTGCAGAAGAAGCTTCGCGGCATCCGCTACATCCAGACTATTACCGCGTCGGCGGCGTCAGCCAGTCAGGCCATTGCGGTCTCTGGTGAGATTTCCGCACTTCTTCGCGTGCAACATGGACTCGTGCCGGGTGAGGACGACGACTTCCGGGTGCGCACCATGGAGGAGATCGCGAGCGTCCAGTCCAACGCCACGGGCACGATGACCAGCCTTCTTGCGAGTATCGCGGGTGTCTCGTTGCTCGTGGGCGGCATCGGCATCATGAACATCATGCTCGTGTCGGTCACCGAGCGAACACGGGAGATCGGCTTGCGGATGGCGGTCGGTGCGAGAGGCAAGGACGTGCTCTTCCAGTTTCTGGTCGAGGCGATCGTCCTCAGCCTGCTCGGTGGCCTCATCGGCATCGCGCTTGGCTTCGGGTTGTCGCGTGGCATGATGCAGTTCCTCGCGTGGCCCACCGCAGTGTCGCTCGATGCCATCGTCGTGGCGTTCATCTTCTCGGCCGGAACAGGAGTCTTCTTTGGCTTCTATCCGGCGCGGAAAGCCGCGCGCCTCGACCCTATCGAATCGCTCCGATTCGAGTAGCCCGGCGCCCCGGCCAGCGTTGGCAGATCGCCTGGGCTGACTTCGTAGAGTTGCGCTGAGAGGTCGAGGGCTCGGATTCCGGGCCACTCACGCAATGATTCTCGGGCCGCGGCACACGGTGGCCAGCCTTGACCGACGTGGACTCTGGGGATTACTCTCGGGCGCGCGTTTGTGCCCGGTGGCCTGCGCGCGTACTAGGGAGGTGACCGCCTTGCCGTACGACTGCGTATTGATGGTCAAGCAGGTTCCGGACACGACGAACGTCACGGCCGAGGCGATGCGGAAGGACGGCACCGTCAATCGCGGCGCTCTGCCGGCCATCTTCAATCCCGAGGACAAGCACGCGCTCGAAGCCGCGCTCGAGGTCCGCGATCGCTTCGGCGGGTCGGTGACGGCGATCAGCATGGGGCCGCCAAAGGCCGCCGACGTGTTGCGAGAGTGCCTCTACCGTGGCGTCGATCGGGCGATTCTTCTGACCGATCGCCGTGCCGCCGCGAGCGACACGCTGGCGACGAGCTACATTCTGGCCCAGGCCGTGAAGACGATCGGCCGGTTCGACATTGTCTTCGCTGGCCGCCAGGCGATCGACGGCGACACGGCCCAGGTCGGTCCGCAATGCGCCCAGAAACTTGGCGTCACGCAGATCACGTATCTCGAGGAGTTGGTCTCGATCGAGGATCGAACGATTCGCATCCGGCGAAACTTCGGTGACGGCTGGGAAGTCGTCGAGGCGGAGCTGCCCGTCCTCATCACGGTGATGGACACCGCCAACACGCCACGCCCCTCTGCGGCTCGCAAGATGATGCGTTTCAAGCGGGCTCGCGTCGAGATGGAAGTGGCCAGCGAAGTGAACGCGGCGATGAAGGATGTGTCGGCCGACGAGCGCGCGGAAACGATCGCCCGCCGCGTCGACACCCTTCGTGAGAGCGGTCTCTTGATCGAACAATGGGACCTCGACACGATCGATGCCGACCTCTCCCGCTGCGGCCTCGCCGGCTCGCCGACCAAGGTCTACAAGGTGCAGTCGATTGTGTTGACGAAGGAAGGCTATACCGAAGTCCCTCCTACCGAAGAAGGCACCCGGCAGATGATCCACGAACTGATCGTCGATCATACGTTGGGGTAGGAGGTCGCGCGCATTCGCCCGGCAAGGCTCGGGCCCCGTTGGAGGAAGACGGCGGTTCTTCGCGGAATTCCGGCATCACAACATGATCGAGATCAACCGACTGGGCGAAGTGTGGGTCTATGCCGAGCAACAGGACGGCGAGCTGCAGGAGGTCGTTCTCGAGCTCTGCGGCAAGGCCCGGGAGCTGGCGAACACGTTGGGGGTGGCGGCCGGGGCCGTTCTGCCAGGGGCCAATCTGCAGGGACTGCCCGAGCGGCTCATTGCCCACGGCTTGGATCGTGTCTACGTCGTGCAGGATGACCGGCTCGGTTTCTATCAGACGGGCCCGTACTGCCGTGCCGTCGGAGCCCTGATCGAGAAGCACGTGCCGCAGATTGTGCTCTACGGCGCCACCCCGCTCGGTCGGGATCTGGCGCCGCGCGTGGCGTCGGAGATGCGGGCCGGAATGACGGCCGACTGCACCGACCTCGAGATCAAGGACGTCGTCGACCCGCGGACCAAGGAAAACCACGAGAAGCTCCTGCTGCAAATCCGCCCGGCGTTCGGCGGGAACATCATCGCGACGATCGTCAACTACGACATGTGGCCGCAGATGGCGACGGTCCGCGAAGGTGTCATGCCGATGATCGAGCCCGATCTGTCTCGATCCGGCGAGATCATCGAGGAAGAGGTCGAGCTGCCCGACGAGTTGTTTGCGGTGAAGCTGATCGAGCGACATGTCGAGGCGCGAACCGTCAACTTGAAGGGCGCTCGGGTGATCGCTGCCGGAGGTGGGGGCGTCGGAAGCCGCCAGAAGTTCCGGCTGATTCACGAACTGGCTGGCGCGATCGGCGGAGCGGTCGGGGCGAGCCGGGCCGCGGTCGACAACGGTTATGTCGGAAAGGAGCACCAGATCGGCCAGACCGGAACGACCGTCCGGCCGGCCCTGTACATCGCCGCCGGCATCAGCGGCGCCGTCCAGCACCGTGCCGGCATGGAGGAAGCGGCCAAGATCATCGCCATCAACACCGACCCCGAAGCCCCGATCTTCTCCGTCGCTCACTACGGCATCGTGGGTGACCTGGACAAGGTGATCCCGATGATGATCACGGCGTTGAAGGAGCGGAGGTAGCCGTGCCCAACTTCTTTCTCGATAACGACGACATCCAGTTCCTGTTTGAGCGCATGGACGTGCGCGGGCTTGCCGAGCTCCAGGAGCTCCACGCGGAGAACGGCAACGCGGAGTACGTGCCCGTGGACGCGGACGAGGCGGTGGACGATTACCGGCGTGCCTTGGAGCTCATCGGCGAGGTGGCGGCCGAGACGATCGCGCCGAACGCGGAACGCGTCGACCGCGAGGGCAATACGCTCAACGAAGACGGCACCGTCACGCTCCACCCCAACGTCCGCGAGAACCTACGGCGGCTCACGCAAGCGGATCTCATGGGCTTCACGTTGCCGCGGAAGTACGGCGGGCTGAACTGCCCGAACCTCATCTACAGCATGGCGACGGAAATCGTCTCTCGGGCCGACGCCTCGTTCATGAACCTGTTCGGCCTGCAGGGCATTGCCGAAACGATCGACGCGTTTGCCGCGCAGGAGATCAAGGACGAATTCCTGCCGCGGTTCGCCGAGGGAGAGGCGACCGGAGCAATGGTCCTGACCGAGCCGGACGCCGGCAGCGACCTGCAGGCGGTTCGCGTCCGGGCGGACCAGGATGACGAGGGCAACTGGCGCCTCAGCGGTGTCAAGCGATTCATCACCAACGGCTGCGGCGAGGTCCTCTTGACCCTCGCGCGAAGCGAGCACCAGACCTCCGACGGCCGCGGCCTGAGCCTGTTCATTTCGGAGAGGTCGGAACACATCAAGGTCCGCCGGCTCGAAAAGAAGCTTGGGATTCACGGCTCGCCCACGTGCGAGCTCGTCTACGAGAACGCCCCGGCCCGCTTGATCGGGGAGCGGAAGCGCGGGCTGATCACCTACGTGCTCGCCTTGATGAACGGGGCCCGCGTTGGCATCGCCACGCAATCACTCGGCATCGCGGAGGCCGCCTTCCGCCTCGCCCGCACCTATGCCCATTCGAGACAGCAGTTCGGCATGCCCATCGAATCGATGCCGGCCGTCGCCGAAATGGTCACCGACATGGCGGTCGCGATCGAGGCCGCGCGGGCGCTCACCTATGAAGCCAGCCGGTTCTGCGATCTCGAGAACCTCAATCAGCGGGTGCTCGACACGGGCAAGGACGGCCTGGAAAAGGCCGAGGTGAAAGCGCGAAAGGAGCACGCCCGGTCGTACAAGCGACTCAATGCGATGCTCACGCCGATGAGCAAGTACTACGCCTCCGAGATGTGCTGCCGCGTGGCCGACACGGCGATCCAGGTGCTCGGCGGGTCGGGCTACATGATGGACTACGCTGCGGAGCGGCATCTGCGCGACGCCCGCATCACGACGATTTACGAGGGGACGAGCCAGCTACAAATTGTCGCCGCGATTCGCCCGGTCACGACAGGCACGTTCGACACATGCATCGCCGACCACGAAACGACCGACTACGACGATCCCCTGCTTGCGGATTTGAAACAGAAGCTGACCGACGGTAAAGCGCGACTAACGGACGCGATGACGTTCGCCAAGGAACAGCCGTCGCGGTTCCAGGAGCTGTCAGCCCGCCGGCTCGTCGATAGTGCGATCACGATTCTCGTCGGACATCTGCTGCTCCGCCAGGCCACGAACAGCGATCGCAAGGCACGCGTCGCGCACCGATTCATCGAGTCGCAACTCCCAGTGCTGCGAATGACCTGCGACCAGGTCCTCTGCGGTGATGCCGCGCCGCTCGACGAATTCGAGCTCCTTGCCGGCCCGGTCCCGACGGTGAGCTAGCAGCTCGTGCCTAATCTTCCTCTCCCCAGGCGATGTTAAACACGGCCGTGCGCACGTCGGCATAATCCCCGCTCACGACGTTCGAGAGCATCACGACGGTTGTGTCGTTCTGGGTGGTGCTGAACGTGCACGTCGCGAGAAAGCCATTCGTGCTGCCACCGTGCTGTGCGATGACGCGACCGTCTGGTTGCTCCGATAGTCGCCAGTCCTGACCGTATCCGGCAGGCTCACCGCTTCCCAGCATGGCTGGAGTGAGCGCTGCCTCGAGCGCTCCTCGGCCCAAGAGGTCGATGATCACTGGATTGGAAGGCCGATGCTCTGTCCAGCTGAGCTACGGGCGCGTGCCGGGTTAGCTCGATCTTACAGGACCTGCCGGCCGTGCGTGCTGGAGCGGCGTTGATCGGGGCGTTTCGTCGGGTAGCGCGAACGCGACGAGCGTCGCGGGCTGATCGATGCGACGGTTGCCGGCCGTACAGCGAGCCGAGCCGGCCGCGGCACGCGATCGTCAGCGGTCCTCACGCCATTTCGGCAGCATCTCCGTGGCCATGTGGGTCTGGTAGCGCTGCCGGCTGGGCGCCACGAGGGCCTCAGGCTGTCGATCCGCCTGTCGGCGGGTATGATTGCACGTTTCGAGTCGTCTCAGATGATGTTCAAGCAGTCGAGACTGCGGCTCCCTCTCACCGTCTATCTGCTCGTGGCCACGGCCCTGGGCTGGCTGTCCCTCCATCTCGACGGACGGTTTCGCACTGAAACGGGCCTAGTGCACACGTTCTACCGGGAGACCGACTCGGCGAGCATTCCGCTCTTTCGCCGAACAAGCCGCGGCATCGACCTGGACTTCCTCGAGGACGAACCCAGCTTGCCTCGACGGTCCTTCCGCGTCCAGTGGAAGGGTGTCTGGCATCTTCCCGAGGCGCGGCTGATCGACATTTATGCCGGAGGCGACGATCGTGTTGTCGTCCGCGTGGATGACCGCGTCGTGGTCGCACGTGGCGCCGCACGGGGAATGCACACGATCGCGGAGCGAGTCGCCCTCGATGCGGGGTTTCATCGAGTGGTGGTGCGGTACGAACAGTACGGCGGAGACTTTGGGCTCAACGTGCGATGGGCGCGCGCTGGTGAGGTCCCGCGATCGTTCGAGTCGGCGTCCATCTTCCCGGAGCGACCGGACGACGCGCAGCTGAAAGCGAATCGGCGTCTGGCGACGTTGCGACGCGTGGCGGGGGCCGTGTGGCTGGTGCCCCCTCTCTTGTTCGCCCTCTGGGTTGGCTGGCCCCACGCCCTTCGAGCCGGCCGTCGCGTGTTTCAATCGTGGTGCGATCGCAGCCGGCTGACGTGGTGCCGATGGCGCCAGGAAGGCGACCGGCCCGTGCCGTGGCCGGCCGAACCGACGGCACGGCAGAAGCGGGCGCTCCAGTTTCTGTACGTCGTCGTGGTGGTGGGGTTCCTCGGCGCGGTCGGCCAGTTCTACCGTCCTGGCACCGGCTTCACGTACCTCATCTTCTTCGGTGAAGAATTTCAGGAGCGAACGCTGTCGACGGTCGAAGCGGTGCCGCACTATGTGCACCGTCGCGGCTCCTTCGGCTACGACGGGCAGTTCTATGCCCAGCTGGCCGTTGCCCCGCTGCTGGACGACCCCGGCCTCCAGGACGCGCTCGATTCGGCGCCGTACCGCGCCCGCCGCATCTTGTTTTCGTGGACGGCCTTTGCGCTCGGCCTCGGCCAGCCCGGGTGGGTGCTGCAGGCCTACGCCCTCCAGAACGTGCTGTGCTGGGTGATCCTGGCCTGGCTGCTGCAGCGATGGCTGCCGCCGGCGAGGTTCAGGAACTTCGCCCTCTGGTTCGCCTGCCTGTTCAGTCACGGGATGATCGTGTCGGTTCGGCGTTCGCTGCTCGAGGGGCCGAGCATGTTGCTGATCGTCCTGGGCCTGCTCGCGCTCGAGCACCGCCGGACTATCGTCGCGGCGGGCATCGTCGGTCTGTCGGGTCTGGGACGCGAAACGAATCTGCTGGTCGCAGCCGCGCTCGCTGGCTCTGGTGGGTGGAGTGCTCGAGCCAGGGCGCGCGCGTTCGTCGCTGCCGGGCTCGTCGCCGTCCCGCTCCTGCTCTGGTTCGCCTACACCTACTCGGTTTACGGGTCGCGGGTCCTCGATGGCGGTGGGAACCTCACGATGCCGCTGGCGGGGCTCTGGCAGTACTGGGAGTCCACCCTCGGAGAGCTGCGTATGGTTGGCTGGGCGTCACGGGCTCGGTATAGTCTCCTGGCACTCGTGAGCCTGGCCGTCCAAGCCGGATATCTGATCTGGCGCGTCGACTGGGATGATCACTGGTGGCGGGTCGGGATCAGCTACTGCGCCCTGATGCTGTTGCTGAGTATCAACGTCTGGGAGGGGTACCCCGGCGCGTCTACTCGAGTCCTGTTACCGATGGCCTTCGCCTTCAACGTCCTGCTGCCGCAAAGCCGGTACTTCTGGCTCCTGTTCGTCTTCGGGAACCTGACCGTCGTCCAGAGCCTGGCGGACCTTGGGATGCCGAGGCTGGTCTGATCCCGGAGTCCACGCCTCGCTTCGCACGTAATCTGGGGCGCCGGCGTGGAGGTGTGCGGCACCAGTCGTCAGCCTCGACTCGACACAACCTGGGTCCAGCTATGATTCTCCCTTTCCCCCAATGCCTCTGGAGCGCGGGCGCCCGGCTAGTTTCACTGAAGACCAAGGCCGTAACGAAGTTGATCATTCCTTCTGACGCTCGTAAGGGTATGAAGCAAGCCCTTCATAGATACGGCATTCATCGCTCCTTCATCTTTCCAGATTTTGAAGGGCTGGCATCACATCCGAACTGGCTTAAGTTCGATAAATACTAGGCAAACGTGTGGACGGTACTGATCGCGGCATGAAGCAGGGCGTCTTCTGGTTGGCGTGTGGGCTGATACTTGTAAGCGTCGCTTGCTCGAAACAGGACGCGGGACGGGTCGTCATTCTTGGCACGACCACGAGTGTCGGAAACAGCGGATTGCTTGAGGTGCTGCTGCCAGCCTTCGAGCAGGTGTCCGGCGCGAGAGTGCGCGGTCATCTCGTCGGGAGCGGCCGCGCACTTCGGATGTTGGAGCGGGGGCAGGCGGACGTCGTGATTAGCCACGCGCCAGAGATGGAGGCGAAGTTTCTCGAGGCTCATCCGGAGTGGTCGTACAGAAAGCTGATGTACAATGACTTCCTGCTGGTCGGACCGCTCGACGACCCGGCAGCCGTGCTTTCGGCGCCATCAATCGAAGCGGCGATCCGGCGGATCGTCGAGGGTCGCGCCCGCTTTGTCTCACGAGGAGACGAATCCGGCACTCACACGCGTGAGCGGCAACTCTTGACACTGGCCGGAGTGACACTGCCTGTCGAGCAGGTCGTTGTGACCGGCCAGGGCATGTCGCGCACCCTGCGCATCGCGAGCGCGATAGGGGCGTATACCCTGACGGACGCCACGACGTTCGCGCGGGTGGGCGACACCGTCGATCTGCAACCCGTCTTTCAGGGCGGACCGCGCCTCCTGAATGCGTATGCGGTCCTCATGGACGCCTCCGATCCGCACGACGACTCACGAGCCCTCGCAGCGTCCTTGTTCCAATGGCTCGCGGACGGTGGCGGGCGGGAACTGATTGCGAGCTTCAGAGTGAGCTCGGCGGCGACTGGCTTTGTCGTATGGCCGACCGATAGGCCGCGTGACCAGCCGAGCGCCTTACCGTTCTAGAGGCGCTTCGGCGTGTCAGGTGTAAGACATCTCCCTACCGTCCGTTTCTTTAGAGAGACTTTCGGCTAGCCTACTCCATCAGAACGTTTCCGGCAGACTTCTACCCTCCCTCCTCCCTGTTTCGCTCAAGTGGCTAGGCGCGTCATTGAAGGCGACACAATTGACGTCTTAGATTCTGGCAGGCGGTCAGAGTTAGCAGTCCAAAGATCCCAAATAGGAGGGCGACCAAAACCTCTGGTAAGCCACCAGGAGCGGTGACGCTTGTAGCTAGGGCGGCGATTGCGAACTGGAGGCAACGTCCCTGTTGCGTCGCCAACGGCTGCCGAACACGCGCCACAATACTAGCCGGAGTCTTCAAGAGTTGCCGCAAGAAGCGGGTGGCGCCTTCTCGCGGTCAGACTCATGGAATCAGCTGTGACAACCCCTCGCCGAGGGCCTTCGGTCTAGCGAACTTTCACGACATGCTTCGCCGTCACCCTGGCAGTTGACCGAGTGCGCGCCGACAGCGGAGAGGACTTCGTAGGGGCCGATCTTGGTACCGGGGGCAATGGGTATGGGATCAGGGCGTCGGGATCTCGGCGAGCGGGGCCAGTCGAGACTGTCGGGTGGATAGGAGCTATACCAAGACTGGAGCGAGCAAGGGGACATTCCGAAGTATTCCGAACAAGACGATGGCCGCCCCCAGCGCGTAAACGTATCCGAACCGAACATGAAGCGTCATTGCTGCTCTAAAGCGGGTCCCGCCCGGCAGCATTTCCGTGATTACTAGCGGTAGAGCAGCGACGGCAAGCGGATTCAACCGAAGGGCGGTACCAAAATCACCGTGCACTAGTGCATGAAGGGCACGAGTTGAGCCACACCCCGGACATAGCCATCCAGTGACGGAACGAAGGAGACAAGGGGGGAACATCGGATTGGTCATGGGATCGAATACCGCGACCAGAGCAATCGCCGACGTGGCTGCCACACCCACCATGACGCAGTAAGCCGATCGGCCTAGCTTCGTTTCCATTGACTGTCCCCGCAGCCCTACAATGCGCTACCCACGAGGGCGAGCAGGACGTACCCGCCGAAGACAACAAGTCCCAGCCCAAGGCCCCACAATGACCACATCTTTGCCTTGCGCGCAGATTCTTCAGCACCCGCGATATCTCCTGCTTGAGCCTTCGCGTTCACCTGCGCAGCATGAACAATGCCGTCTCCGGGACGCTCCACGACTCTTCGATGGCCATCATCCGAAGACTCGGCTGAAGCGACTCCTGCCATGCCGACTTACCACCGAGATCGGCCCGTTCGACGTCAACTTGAAAGTGCCCTCGCGAAGGTCACGTACAGCCGGAGATCAGCGTGAAGGACTGGCTGCTCGGCTCTAAGTCTTCGCAAACCTTCTTCATACGCGGTATCACTCACGACCATAAATTGGGAAGCCGCACAGCGGTCCACCATGCCGCGCTCGAGAGCCGTCGCGAACGGGACTGAGGCACTGACATGGTGCGCGACCGTGGTCGCTGCGTCCATGAACCCGTGAGCCTCCAGTTGTCCCCGAATCGTCGAGGTCGGTAGATAGCGTCCGCGATCAGCCTGGCGTGCCGTGGGGAAGTAGTCGTAGATCCACCACGTATCAAGATTGGTGTGCGGGTCGAGGCCGATGGTCATGAATGCGCCATGTGGCCGAAGCACACGACGCGCTTCAGCCAGAAACGCTTCCACATTTCCAAAGTGGTGTAACGCATTGACGCAATAGAGCAGATCGAAACGTCCCGTGGTCCACGGCAGCTGCTCCGCGCGACCGCGAACGACAAGCGCATCTGGGGCTGCTATTCGCGCGCGATCCAGCATCTCCGCTGACAAGTCGAGCCCCGCGGCCCTGCGGACAAGATTCCGAATCTTGGCGAGCCAATGCCCGGTGCCACAGCCCACTTCGGCAACGTCTGCGCACTCTGACTTGCCGATGAAGCGCCGGAGAACGGCCTCGACGCCGTCAAGGCGGTTCGTTTCATAGCGTCTATCGTACGCCGGCGCGACGGCGTCGTAGTTCACTGTACTTGGCATCAGAAAAGTCCCAGTCAAGCCAACTCACGCTAGTTGCATAGATCGCTGATGTGATCGTGCCACCTGCGCTCGAGTTGAGCCATCGAGATCTGCAGAGCCTCTGAAATCACCGTTGGAATGCGCCCCGGTCGTGGTTCAACGCTGGCGGCCAGTGCGCGCAAGGTGTCGCGGAAGCGGTCCATGCCGAACTCATCAATCAAGAAGCCCATGATCGATGCCGACTGCGGATACGCGACCTCCGGCCTCGACTGAAGGGAGCCAATCTCGCTGAGCGCGGCGAGTTCACGCAACGATAGTAGTTGCCCCGTCTCGAGGAAGCGGCACAGGGCCGCGTCGGCCGTCATGCCGGGCGACCCCAACGAACCCAGGGCGTCAGCACCGAGTCTCTCGGCGACGTGCACTGCAACGCCTTCATCGAACATCGCTGGGAGATCGCCGAGGCGCTGCATATGAGCACCTCGAACCAGGGTTCATCCGTGGTCCGAGTCGAGCGCCGCCCGAGGACGGCGTCAACTCAGGAACGGTGCATCCTTACTAGCGTGCGACCGTCTACTCTAGCGTATTCCGCTGTATGTCTGGTATCAGCCCGGGACGCGAAAGACTGTAGGGAATCGTCGCGCCCCCGGGTCAGTCTGATGCATGACGCGTGTTTTCAGGGCCCGATGTGGCGATCGGTTGTCACAAGACGGTCACATTTCGACCTTCCGTTCGCCTCTCTGCGAACCCATCGAGCCCTTGTTTTTGGCTACGTTCTGGCGCTTCTTCGGTGATCAGCAGGTTAGGGTGATAACCGATCATCGGCCAGCGAGGCCGAGAGCTGTCACCTCCGGCCATATGGCCGTCGTCACAGCCGCGTTCCGGACGAATCGATGGTCGGGCGGGGCATCTCATGGAGACAGGAGCGGAGGCATGGGGCAGCCTAGCGACGCAGAGATCGCTCTCAGCAGTTCCGCCTCCGCAGTCGTGACCGTCTGGTCGGCGGCGATGCACGCCGCGGCCGCCTGGAGCACCTGCCGCTTGATCCGGGGCGCGGCGTCCTCGAAGACCGTCAGCGCGGCATCGATGGCGTCCAGCCCACACTCATCGTCGGGACGGAAGCGCGCCTGCGGCAGCTCCGCGTGTCGTGTGGCCTGCTCGAATGCCTCCCGAGCCGCGGCCGCGTCCCGGTGACCCGCGTAGGCCAGCGTCGATAGCAGCACTTCGAAGTGCGACTGTAGCCGGTGCCACGTGCGGTGCCGAACTCTACCGGACGGGACGCTGAATCGCTGGGCCTCCAGATCGTGCAGCAGGATCCGCTGCAGCGACCATTCGAAGAGGTCGATCGATTGGTCGGCTGCCACGAGCTCGACGACGTTCTGCCTGAACTGCCGGTACTGTGCGTCGGTCAGGGCGCGCAGCGCCGGCAGGGCGATGTCGACCAGCGGGAGCCGGGCCCTGACGTCAAGCGACTCGACAAGCGGCAGGAGCGTGAGCGTCTCCTTATAGACGCCCGGATCGGCCGCCCCGGACAGGTGAGCGGTCTGAATCTCTCGCGCCTCGGTCCGGCGGTCGATCAGCAAAGCGTACACGAGGGCCCGCGCGCCGTACGGCTCGTGGGCAGCGCCAACGATTGCCGGGGGCAGGCCCTTGACAAGAGTCGCGGCATACTGAAGATGAGCGGTGCTCGGCTGTCCAATCTGGTCGACGGCGCTTGCCACGCTCCCTGCGGCGCCCCGACGGACCGCTTCAGCCTCAGAGCCCGCCAATCCGGCGACCCCGGCGGCGGCAGGCTGTGGGGCCAGGACAGGAGTCGCCTCGGCAAACTGGCCGGTCCATGATGGCTCGAGTTTCCGGATACGCTCAGCGAGCGGAGGATGGGTGGCAAACAGTCCGCTGAGGCCGGATGTGGCTCGGCCGAAAAACATGTGGCTGGCTTCTGGCGCGTTCGGGCTCTGGACCGCCGAACCGCTCTGGAATCCGCCAATCCGTTTCAGCGCGCCCGCGAGGCCTGCCGGCTGGCGGGTGAACTGCACAGCCGAGGCGTCCGCCAGAAACTCGCGCTGACGGCTGACTCCCGCCTTGATCAGATTGCCGAAGAACGTACCAAAGAAACCGACCACCATCAGGCCCGCTCCGAGTGCCATCAAGGGCATCGAATTGCCGTCCCGGCTCGACCGCCGGTGCCCCGAAAAGGCCGTGACCCGCAACATGAAGTAGCCCAGCATGCCGATGATGAGGATCCCGTTCAGAAGCCCGATCAATCGGATGTTGAGACGCATGTCTCCGTTGAGGATGTGGCTGAATTCGTGCGCGATCACGCCCTGCAGCTCCTCGCGGGGCAGCCGCTCGACCGCGCCGCGTGTCACACCGATCACGGCATCGTCGATCGTGAACCCTGCCGCGAAGGCATTGATCCCTTCTTCCGCGTCCAGCAGGTAGACCGGCGGCGCGGGTGTGCCGGACGCGATCGCCATCTCTTCGACGACGTTCAAGAGCTGTCGCTCGGTCGGAAGCGAGGTGTCGGGGCTGAGTCGCCGACCGCCGAGTTCCTCCGCGACGACCCGACCTCCGCCCCTGAGCTGCGCGATCTTGAACAGGGATCCGCCGCCCACCACAACCAACGTGCCCACAACGGCGATGCCAGCCAGCTGCAGGTCGCCAGCGACCGACCAGTCGATCGCCCCGGTCGCGGGATCTCGACTCAGGTAGCCCATCGTAGCTGCAAGCAGCAGGTCGATCGAAACCATGATCGCCAGCACGGCGAGCACGAACAAGAACACCAGGCGGCCCGTGTTCCGCCTGGCGATGTCTTGACGCTCGAAGAAGTCTGTCGCCATTCTTAGAACGAGACCTTGGGCGCCTCTTGAATGCGATCGCTATCGAACTCCAGCAACGCGGCGTCCTGTGCGTGTCCGAACATGCCGGCGAACATGACGGTGGGAAAGGTCTGTCGGTACGTGTTGTAGGTGGTCACGCCGTCGTTGAAGGCCTGTCTCGCGAACGCGACCTTGTTCTCGGTCGATGTCAGCTCTTCGCTGAGCTGCATCATGTTCTGATTCGCCTTCAAGTCCGGGTAGCTCTCAGCCAGCGCGAACAGCCGGCCCATGGCGCCGGTCAGCAGGCCCTCGGCGCCCGCCAGGCCGCGGATCGCATCCGCGTTACCGGGATCCTGGGCGGCCTTCTGCAAGCCGCCGACGGCCTGATTCCGGGCACTGATCACCGCCTCGAGAGTCTCGCGCTCATGTTGCATGTAGCCCTTGGCGGTTTCCACGAGATTCGGAATCAGATCGTAGCGCCGCTTGAGCTGGACCTCGATCTGCGCGAACGCGTTCTTGTAGCGATTCCTGTACGTGACGAGCTTGTTGAAGATCCCCACCACCATCGCGGCCAGCGCGACGACGAAGACCAGCAGGGTCACAGGGATGAGAATGGGCATCATGACAGACCTCCACCAGACGTGGATGAACGGACGTACGGCGATGCGACATGATGATTATAAGCTGGCCTCCGCTCATGTCATGACCTGGGCGGACGCAGGAGACGCTGAGGATCACGCATCCGGGGCCGCCACGTGACCGCGTCGAAGAGGGGGTTACTCTCCCCCGTGCAGCGCGCCCACCCGGTGCAGCATGGCCTCCGTCTCGGCCGCGCCGAGGATCCCGCCCACCATCATGGCGATGGCACTGGCGGGAAGCGCGATCACGATGGGTGCGTAGCCAATCGGCACGACCCCAAGCAGCACGACGACGTAGATCGCGGCGCCAACCACGAGTGCGGCGATGCCTCCCGTGAGATTCGCCTTGCTCCACCACAGGCCGAAGACGGTCGGGACGAAGAGGCTGGCGCTGAGTAGACCGACGCCAGCCGTGTAGAACTCGGTGATCAGCTCCGGCGGCGAGAGTGCCAGGAACATGGCGACGATTCCGATGCCCCAGGCCGATCCGATGCGAACCGCCGATTGTCCCCGGCTACTCAAGCGCCCGACGACGCCGCCCAGGATGTCGTGCGCGATTGCCGAGCTACACGCCAGCAACAGCGCATCAGTCGTCGACATCACGGCCGCCAGGACGGCCGCAACCGCGGCGCCACGCACGACCGGCGGAAACTGCTCCGCCATGATGTTGAGGAACACCTGGTCCGGATCGGTCAGGCCGGGAAACATCGTCTTGCCGAGCGGCACGAGCGTGAAGACCGCCGTCAGGATCAGCACGCCGAAGGCGAGCATCGCGATGTTGAGCGAGAGCTTGGCGGCGACAGGATCCTTCGCGGAGAGCACGCGCATCACGATGTGCGGGATGACCGGGATGGCCGTTGCCCAGATGATGAAGTTACCCAGGTACATCGACACGGGGTGCTGGGTCACCTGCCCCAACTCGGGATAGCTCGACGTCGCCTGCACGAGGAGCGTTGCCGGCGAGCCCTCCCGGAGCATCACGAAGACGGCCGCGCCGACCACGATGACCAGCATCAGCGAGCCCTGGACAACGTCCGTCCAGGTGATGGCCGTCATGCCGCCAATCGAGACGTAGGCGATAAACACGACACAGGCGAGGACCAGCGCGGTCTCGTACGGAATCCCCAGCAAGACGACCGCGGTGATGCCAGCGGCTTTCAACTGCGCGACGATGTAGATCAGGAACGCGACGACGATGAAGATCGGCACGAGGTAGGCGACGATCTTGTGCGGGTACCTGAAGGTCAGGAAGTCCGTGATCGTGTACTTGCCGAACCGCCGAAGCTGGCCGGCCACGAGAAAGGCCGCGATCGAGAACCCGACCACGGACCCCGTGAAGAGCGCCAGCGTCGCCGGAATGCCTTGAGCGTAGGCTAGGCCCATCACCCCGATGATCGACCCGCCGCTCGCCAGGCTGGCCATCAGGGCCATGGCGTTGACGACCGTGCCCACACGACGTCCGGCAACCCAGTACTCGTCCCTGGAGGAGAGGGCCCGTCGCGAGGCGATGATGCCGATGGTGATGCAGCCGGCGAGATACAGCCCGACGAGGGCTCGCTCGACGAGCATCTGCTAGCGCCGCCCGCCCAGCAGCGCCATGAGTGATGCGACCGGAGCCAGCACCATCAGGACCGCCATCATCCAGCCGAGGATCGCGACCCCCCCGATCTCCGGCTCGCGCCAAGCCGGAAGAAAGGACACAACGGACCAGAGGACGGTGACCGTCAGGGCCACCAGATCGCGTCGCCGGATACGTGAGGGAACGGACATCGACTCGTGCGCCGCGCATCCTACCATGCCGGCAGGCCGATCATCTTGACCATGTTCGTCACGGCGCGATGGTCAGGCGGGTCCCCCTGCGATACGATGCGGCGTCCCACGCCGAGGCCATGAATGGTTGACCGCAATCCCCATGTCGAGAAGCTGCATGCCGACTATCTCTTTGGCGAGATCGCTCGCCGCAAGAGCTTGCTGGAGCAGCGCTGCCCGGAGGCCTGGGTCATCAGCCTCGGGGTTGGCGATACGACCGCGCCGATAGCGCCGGTCGTCGCTCAGGCGATCGGCGAGGCGGCGGCGGCGATGTCGACGCCGGAGGGTTACAGGGGCTACAACGAAGGATTCGGCCTTCCCGAACTGCAACGACGCATTGCGAGTCGACTGTATGGAGGTCGCGTCAGCCCCGACGAGGTCTATGTCGGCGACGGTGCCTGCCCGGCGCTCGGCCGGATGCAATTACTGCTTGGCAGCGGGTGCTCCATCGCGGTTCCCGATCCTGCGTATCCCAACTACCTGTTCGCCGGAGTCGTCGTGGGCCAGACTGGAGCCTTTCATGAGAGCAGTGGCCACTACCAGGGGGTCACCTATCTCAAGTGCACGCCGGAGAACGGCTTCTTTCCCGACCTCGCCAGCACGCCTCGGACCGATCTCATCTTCTTCTGCTCGCCCAACAACCCGACCGGGACAGCGAGCAGCCGGGAGCAGCTGCAGCAGCTGGTCGACTTCGCTCGAGCCAACGAATCGATTCTCCTCTTCGATGCGGCCTATCGAGATTTCGTCCGTGACGACGCGATTCCCAAGTCAATCTATGAACTGGACGGAGCCCGCAGGGTCGCGATCGAGCTCGGCTCGTTCTCGAAGCTCGCCGGCTTCACCGGCGCCCGGCTCGGCTGGACCATCGTGCCCCATGAGCTGACCTATCGTGGCGGGAAACCACTCTACCCGGACTGGGAGCAGATGCAGATCAGCTTCTTCGATGGCGCGTCGAACATCATCCAGCACGGTGGAATCGCGGTGCTCGGAGACCAGGGGCTCGATGCCTGTCGAGCAACCATTGATGGCTACCTGAGTCGTGCCGCCCTGATTCGTGAAACGCTCACCACCTTGGGCTACGAGGTCTATGGCGGAGCGCATGCCCCGTACCTCTGGGCACGAGTTCCGGGGCTTTCGTCCTGGGAGGCCTTCGACAGGATTCTGGAACAGACCCACGTTGTCACGACACCTGGCGTCGGCTTCGGACCGGCGGGCGAGGGGTTCCTGCGTTTCAGTGCCTTCGCCGCGGACCGCGACGTTGCCGAGGCGATGAAGAGGCTGGCGAGTCGGTAGCTCTCCTCAGGGTCAGGTCAGTGGTGCGAGGCAGCAACGACTCTCCTTGACAGGCTAGGAGAGTGCGCTCTATACTCCCAGTGAGACTAGGAGAGCCTCACTGATGGATAAGACCGCTGACCTTCTCCCCGGCACCCTCGACATGCTGATTCTCAAGGCGGTGTCCCTGAAGCCGCTGCATGGCTACGGCGTGCTGCTACGCATCGGACAGATTTCGAAGGACGCCTTACAGATTCCACAAGGGTCCCTCTACCCAGCGCTTCACAGGCTCGAACACCAGGGTCTGCTCACCGCGAGGTGGGGTGAGAGCGAGAACAAGCGGAAGGCGAAGTACTACACGGTCACGCCGGCAGGCCGAAAGCGCCTTCGAGACGAGACGGCGGGCTGGAACCGCTTGGCGTCCGCCATCGCCGCGGCGCTCGAGGCCACCCCGGACGAGATCTGACATGCTCCACCGTCTTCGCTCGCTCGTGGACGCGCTCTTCCGGCGAGACCGATTCGAGGAGACGATGGCCGATGAGGTCCACTTCCACATTGATGCGTACGAAAAGGACCTAGTGCGCTCGGGCGTGCCCCGCGACGAGGCGGCTCGGCGCGCGCGCGTGGCGTTCGGCGGTGTCGAGCGCGTGCGAGAGGAATGCCGCGAGGCGCGAGGCTTGCGCCTGTTCGATGAGCTGGGGCAGGACGTGCGCTACAGCGCGCGCATACTGGCCCGGAACCCCGGGTTCGCCGCGGTGGCCGTGTTGACCCTCGCCCTGGGCATCGGGGCCACCACGGCACTCTTCAGCACCATCAATACGCTCCTTCTGCGGCAGATCCCGTTCGAGGATCCCGACCGGCTAATGGTCGGTCTCAAGACGCGCGACGGTCAGACGGCCGGGCCCGTCTCCACACCCGACTACTTCGACTATCGAGAGCTCAACCGGTCCTTCGAAGACCTCGGCCAGTTCTCGGACAACACGGTTCAACAGACCCTCACCGGCGGCGCACGGCCGGAGCTGGTTCGGGCGATGTTTGTGACCTGGAACGTGTTTCCTCTCCTGCGCGTGCCTCCGTCGGTCGGTCGGCACTTCGCCCCGGAAGAACAGCAGGGGCAATCCAGCACCATCGTGATCAGTGATGGCTTCTGGCAGCGTCGATTCGGCGGGTCCCCTGATGCCGTGGGCACGACCGTGAATCTGGACAGCGCGCCCTACACGATCGTGGGCGTGATGCCGCGAGCGTTCAGATTCCTGCACGAGGTCGACCTGTGGCGCCTGATCGACCGGGACGATCCGTTCGAGACACAACGAGATTCCCACTCCTTCAGCATCCTGGGCCGGCTGATGCCAGGCGTCTCCGCACAACAAGCGCAGAGCGACGTCGATGTCATCTCACGTAGTTTGGAGCAGCAATATCCCGACACGAACACGGACAAAGGGCTCCATCTGATGGGCCTCCACGGGGCCATGGTGCAAGGAGTGCGCGTGAGTCTGCTCCTGCTCATGGCCACGACGGTGTTGGTGTTGCTCATCGCGTGCGGTAACGTCGCGGGTCTTCTTCTGGCTCGCGGGCAGCAACGCCTGTCGGAGATGGCGATGCGTTCTGCCTTGGGGGCTCCGAGGCAACGTTTGGTCCGCCAACTTCTCACCGAGAGCGTGATGCTCGCCATGGCTGGCGCCATCGTGGGTATTGCCCTGGCCTACTGGTTTCAAGATCTCCTTGTAGAACTGCTGCCGATGGGGAGTACGGGAATCGCCCCCGCCATCGACGCGGCGACGCTTGGCTTCGCCCTCGCGCTGACGGTCGCGACCGGAGTGGTCGTCGGTGTCGTTCCTGCGTTTCGGGGCACCGCCGTGGATCCATCGCAGCAACTCAACGCCGGGACACGCTCGTCAGAAGGCCTCCACAGCACGCGGCTTCGCAGCGGACTCGTGGTCTTCCAGGTGGCCGTCTCCATCGTGCTCCTGATCGGAGCGGGGCTTCTGATCCGTAGCCTGATGCATCTGACAACCGTGGAATTGGGCTTCAATGCCGATCAGCTCCTCTCCGGCACTGTTCAGATTCAGACGGAAGATTATCCGACACCAGAAGAACGGAACCTGTTCTTCGATACTCTTCTCGAGGACATCAACGCCCAGCCGGGCGTGGTCTCCGCGACCTTCATCAACAAGCTGCCCATTCTGAGCCCCTGGATGGACTGGCAGATCTGGCTTGCCGGGCAACCCCGTCCGTCTGCGGCCAATCGCTTCATGGCGATGGCCCGGTGGGTGCCTCCAGGCTATTTCGACACGATGAAGATTCCTCTCCTCGAGGGACGTGACGTGTCGGACAGAGATGTTCCCGGTTCTCCCCAGGTCGTCGTGATCAGTGAAGCCGTCGTTCGGAGTCTCTTCGTCGATCGTGATCCTATCGGCCAGATGGTGAAGATCGGATGGAGCGACGAGCCCTATCAGGTGATAGGGGTTGTGGCCGATGCACGCTTGAACCGGCTGCAAGACGCCCCCGACCCGGCGCTCTACATGGCGGGATTTCAAGTTGGGGACACACGAGGACAGGTGGCCGTTCGCACATCGAGCGACCCGAACCTTCTCGTGGGACCGATCGAAAACCTCCTGCGACAGCAGGACCCCAACGCCATTTTTTCGAATCCGGCCACGATGCGCTCAATCGTCGATGACGCTCTGGGTGACTTCCGGATCGTGATCCTGTCCTTGAGCATTTTTTCTGGCGTGGCCCTGGCGCTGACCGCCATCGGGCTCTATGGCGTGCTCGCCTATCACGTCCGTCAGCGGGCCAACGAGTTCGGCATCCGGCTGGCACTGGGAGCCACGAATCTCACACTGCTTGGATCGGTCGTGAGGAGAGGCTTGACGTTGGTTGGGGTCGGCTTGCTGCTGGGCGTCATTGGAGCCTACTGGGCATCACGTCTCATTCAACAGCTCCTGTACGAGACACAGCCCCTCGATCCCGCAACGTATGCGAGTGCTGTCTTGTTTCTCGGTCTCGTGGGTGTGCTCGCATGCGTGCTTCCTGCCTGGAGGGCCACCCGGATCAGTCTTGTGGAGATGCTTCGGAGAGAGTGAGCCCGGTGGGGAAGAGTGAAGTGCACCTCGGTTCACGAGGCCGAGGATCGCACAAAGCTCGACGAGCTGAGGTTCAATCAGCTCGACAACTTCTGGATCTCGTCCTCGTCGTAGTAGTCGACCTTGTGCAGCGGCATCACGACGCTCGACAGCACGTTGAGCACGTGCCCACCAATGCGCTTGTAGTAGCGGGTGCCCAGCACGAGCGCCGTCGTCACGGAAGGATCGTAGCTGGATCGGCTGATCCGCCCGACGAGCGCCTCGCATCGATGCGCCACATCACGGCCCTGCTGTATCATCTGCGTCGCCCGTTCACGGTCGGATGACGCGAACACGTCAAATGTCACCCTGAAAGATGCCTCGACATGGTGTCGGAGTTCCTGCAGTTCTTGCGTGATCTCGTCGTCAGGTAGCGGTGCCGACCGGATGTCGATCACCTCGGACAGATTCTTCGCGTAGTCCCCAATGCGTTCGACGTCCTTCACCAAGCTCATGAGCAAGAGCGAGTACGGAACGTCGGCGGACGTCCCCTCCATCGACAGATGGGCGACGACCTTCTTTCGAATGCTCCGTTCGAGCTTGTTGACCCGAACGTCGTCGTCGTAGATGGCCGTGCGCTCCTCGGCCGACGCCTTGCCGCCGAAGTAGATCTCCCCGGCCGACAGCGTCATGCGGCAGGCGATCTTCAGCATGTCGGCGAAGTTCTCGCCCATCGTATGCAGCGGATTGTCGGCTCGAAAAATGCTGAGCAGTTCACTGAGCATATGGCCTCCGACCTACCCCAGAACCCTCGACAGGAATATCAGCAGCGCCGGCACGCCGTAGAACAGTAAGGCGACGTACAGCACCGCTACCTTCCGTGATCCAACCGCCACCTCGGCCAGACGCGTGGCCGCGCGCACCGGCACGCGGCGAACGGCAGGTATCGGGTACACCAGTATCGTGCCGCTGAGATTGAACAGCAAGTGGATGACGGCGATCTCGACGCCGGCTATCGCGTTGGGGCCGGACAGGGCCAGCGCCGCCGCCAGGGCCGTCACGGTGGTGCCGATGTTCGCCCCGATCGTGATCGGAAACGCCTGATCGAGGCGCAGCAGGCCTGCGCCTGCCAGCGGCACGAGCAGCGCCGTCGTGATCGAGCTGGACTGGACCATCACGGTCACGATGGCTCCCACGAGGATCGACAGCATGGCACTCGAGCCCAGCACGCCCGTGATGAACGTTTCGACCCTACTCTGCACGACCGACCGCATGACCCGGACGAGCAAGGTCAGCGCCACGAAGATCAAGGCGGCACTGACCGCGATGAGATATGTGGCGAGCCCGCCCTCGCTGGAGAACAACGCCTCACCCAGCCTCTCGATGGGCGCCATCCCGACGGACAACGCGCCCCGCAGCGGGCTCTGGTACTGGACCCCGCCGGCGCCTTCGAGCGATGTCGCCAGCAGGGTGGCTGTGCGCCGAAGGAAGCCAGTGGTCAGCTCCAGCGGCAGGAGGACCGCGACACTCATGTAGTTGAAAAAGTCGTGGCACGTCGCCACCGCAAACGCGCGGCGAAACTCGTTGGGACGGCCCATGTGCGCGAGCGACACGATCGTGTTCGTGACCGTGGTCCCAATGTTGGCGCCCATGATCATCGGCACGGCATTGGCCAGTGGTAACGGATTCTCCGGTGCCGCGACGAGCCCGACAATCATCGACGTCGACACCGACGAGCTTTGGACCAGCGTCGTGGCCAGCACGCCGACGATCAGGCCAATGAACGGATTGGCGGTCGTCTCGAAGAATGCCTCCAGCAGATCACTGCCGAGGAGCTTGAATCCATCACCGAGACCCTTAACACCGAGCAGAAACACGAACAGCAGCAGCAGGACGGACCCGACACGGACGAGTGGATGCGGAGGAGATGCAAATGCGCCAGCGGCGTCGTGTGTCGGACGAGCAGAGCCGGGACTACGGCGTGGCATTTCTGGGCAGGATACGTGCCTGAACTGGGTGGTCTCTCAGCGTTGTCCCTGCGGCGCCTGAATCGCCAAATGCTAACAGAACAAGCCGAGGATCGGTGCGACGTCGAGCCCCAACTTTCGCAAGGAACCCCAGAGGCTCGGGCTAGCTCTGTTGTGGCCCTGTACTTTCTCCGCGATCGGCGGAGCCCTTGACGGTGATGACGATCTTTCCCTTCGCCTGTCCCCCCTGCAGATAGCGGATGGCGTCGGGAACATCGCTCAGCGCGAAGGTCCTGTCGATGAACGGTGCGAGCTTTCCGGTTTCGAGGAGCTCTTTCAGGAGAGCCATCGATGCTTCCTTGTCTGGCATCGAAACGCGCACGTCCGGCAGCTGGCTCACGAACAGTGACATCGCCATCAGCCTGAGCATGCGAGGCAGGAGTCCCACCCAACGGCGCATCCCGGCGCCGTAATTGTCGTGCCCGATGAGCACGTAGGTCCCGTCGGGGGCGAGTGCGCGTCTACAGGCTGAGAGCGAGTGGTTCCCCGGAATGTCGATGATGAGATCGTAGCGCTCGTCACGCTGGGTGAAATCCTCCTGGGTGTAGTCGATCACCCGGTCCGCGCCGAGTGACCGGACCAGGTCCAGCTTGCTCGTGCTGTCCACGCCAGTCACACTTCCTCCGAACGCCTTGGCGATTTGAACGGCAATGGCGCCCACGCCACCCGCGGCACCGTTGACCAGAACCTTCTGGCCCGCCTGAATCTTTCCCTCACCGCGAAGGGCCGGGAGTGCTATGAGCGCGGAGGCGGGTACGGCCGCGGCTTGTTCGAACGTGACGTTGGCCGGTTTCATCGCCAACGCGCATTCGGGAGCAGCCGCATACTCGGCATACGCGCCCCCATTGACCCACTGATAGCCTCTGATCGTCTCACCGAATACCTCGTCACCTGGTTGAAACCGCGTCACATTCCTGCCAGCCGACTCGACGGTCCCGGCAGATCCGTTCCCGGCACAGGGTTCTTGGGTTTGTGTAGCCCGGCGCCCATCATGCGCAGGACGTAGGGCAGGCCCGTCAGGACATGCCAGACATCTGGATGGACAGAAGCCGCGCGCACTCGCACGAGCACCTCGTCATCCGCGACGACCGGCTTGGGAATGTCCTGCAGCTTCAGGACATCCGCCGAGCCGTACCTGTCCTGGACGATTGCTTTCGTGGTGTTCTCCTCTCGAGAACGTGCCCCTCACAACGAGACCGCCAGGGTCACAACCGCCGCGAGCCCGAACACAAGCGCCTCCGGTCCCTTTGATCACCGTGCAAACCCTATTCCCGTGGCGGAGGTTCGATTCGTCGGGTAGAGCTGCTTGGATGCTGCGGTCGCGAGCCTGGAGCTACTCACGTTCGCTGACGTGCTGGGGAAGAATCCGCGTTTCTATGAGCTGGGAAGATACCGATTCAGACTGGGCGGCGGAGTCACGGCAGACCAGCGTCGTCGCCAGGAGGCTGAGCGCACAGACTGGGAGCACGCGCGACTCGCCGAGTGCACGACTAGCTTCTTTACCGCTACCAGGGCACAACGGCTTCGTACTGCTGGCCGTTCATGTCCACGGCGGTGACTCGAACAGCGCTGGGCTGGACCGCCCGCGCGCTGAACGGCGTGCCATCTTCCGCGCGGAAGTCACCGAGGGAGATGGGACGCCTCTGCGCGCTTCCCACCTCGCCGACGAGCGCCGTGTAGCCGGTCTTCTGTATGCCGGCTGGCTCGATCACGGCTCTGACGTTCCTCAAGCCGAGACCCGACCTGTTTTCGATCGTGACCCTCAGCGTCGATACCTCGATGCCGATCTGGTCCGTGCCGCTCTCGGTGACAGTGTCCCCACCACAGCCGGCCTGGAGGAGGGTCAGCAGGGCAATTGCTCCCCCGGTTGCGCACGGCCCGACGACGCAGCGACGAAGGTTCTTGAACATCGGCGTCCTCCCCTGACGGTAGTCACGGGTACGGTCGGTGACGGCGCGTGCCCACGCTCCTTCACGGTTGTTCGACGTTCAAGTAGAGCGTTGCTGTCTCGCGCCCTACCTGGGCCGTGATCTCGTAACAGCCCGGCTCCGGAAAGAAGACGGCACCTCGATGAAACGAATAGCGACGAAGGTCAGCTTGAGAGATGCTGTTTGGCTGAAATCCAAGATTCTCTAGGCGATACCGCTCATTGCGTGTACCCAGCGCCGACGCGGTGTCTGCAAAGCCAGCTCTTTCTCCGCTTCCCCGATTCGCACCCGAGATCAAGACCGCTCCCCGAACCTCGTAGTCACGGACCCAGACCACCGTGACGCCGTCGTTGGGCCCGGCCCAGTCGAGTTCGCCGCCGGCCACCCCGACCCACAAGGGGCCGTCCCCGGTCACCGGAATGATGCCGCGGACGAGGACTTCCGGGCTTCCCACCGGACACTCGTCCTGTCCGTAGGCCGGACACACTCCGACGAGACCCGTCGCAACCAGCGCTGCGCCAAGGGTTCGTACTCTCATAGGCACTTCCTTGGGAAATGAATTGTCGCGTTACCTCAGGACTCTATGCCCCGGCAGGACGGGAGGCAAGGGATTTCGGTGACCCGAAAACGGCTGTTTCCTTGGCGGAAATGGCGCGCCCGCCAGGATTCAAACCTGGGACCCTCGGCTTAGAAGGCCCGATGTGGATCGGTTATCACAAGACGGTTATATTCCGACCGTCGGTTCGCCTCTTAATTGACCGATTGAACCCTAGTTCTAGAGCATGTTCTGGCATTTCATCGGTTATCACCCCGCTAGGGTGATAACCGCTCATCTGCAAGGGAGCCGGTGACCAAGCGAGGGGGCATCGGCCAACGAAGCCGAGGGTCGTGCTGACCTCAACAGAGGTCCACCAACATTCGGATCCGCGGCCACCTCAAGCGGGGTACGAGAGTTGGGTCTTGGGTCACCGTCAGAATCGAAACAGTTTCGTGAATTTGATCGCGAGGCCGCGATTCTCCAGGCGAGGCACGGGGTCGCTCTCGGTGTCTCGGCCCTCGGTATAGACGACGAACAGATCACTGCCCGGCGTGTACTCCCAGCGATAGCGGATGTTGACGCCGAGTGAGTCGGCAGATGAGTTGAACTGGGTGAGTGCCTCGACGAACATCCGGGGCGACATCGTGTAGATGGCGCGCACACCCACGATGTGGGTCGTGAACGAGCCTTCGGAGAGGGCGATGAAGTTCGTCGAGATCCTTGGCTCGAACGCAAGCCGCGAGCTCAGTCGTACCCGACCCGTGTAGCCCACATCGGTCCGGTCGCCGGTGAAGAAGCTTCCGGTACGCGCGCTCACCCGCCCAGAAATCCCGTGCTGCTTGCCGGCGCCGATCGTGTAGGTGGTCCGCACGTCCTCGAAACTGTAGCCCCCGACCGGGATGGTCACGCCCGGCGAGATTTCGAACGGCTCGGTGAGCAGTTCGAACTGCTGGGTGTAGTCGAGGGTCCATCGGTCGCTGTTCTGAAAATCGATTCCGAACCGCGCCTTGGCCTCGCGGGTTTCGAGCAGGCCGGTGGAGTCGCCCGTGAAATGGTCGAAGCTTCCCTCGAACCGGTACTTGCGCACGACGCCGTTCGCGGCCGGCCGCGGCGTGAACTGCAGCTTGCCGAAGTGCCGGCGGAAATCCCGGCGTCGCATGAAGCCGATCTCCGGGTTGAAGTTGCGCTCGACCCGGAGATGCTCGTACTCGAAGCCGTAGCGGTCGCCGCGGTTCTCCAGGTTCGCCCGGTAGCTGGTGTCGTGGTCTGACTGATCGTCGGTGCGCGTCCGCGCGTAGTAGGTGTCGATGAACAGATTTGAGAAGAAAGCGAATGCGCCATCCACGCCGAAGGCTTGATTCGAGCCGGGCCCCTCCAGCGATTGCGAGCGATGCGTGCCGATGACGCCGATGGTGCTGCGGCTGAAGACATTCCGCTTTAGCCGGAGCACCGAGAAATTCGTCTCCTCCACGCCGATCTCGAGATCGTCGTCGGTTTGAATGCTCAACGCGCCGATCGTGTACGGCCCGGCGCGCCCGGTGACGCGCCCGCCGCCGAGGATCGGGATCGATCGCCCCTCACTCAACCCGATGCGACGGGAGAAGAAGATGATGGGCGCGTCGCCGGCCGGCGTGAGGCCAGAGAATCGCGGGCTGGTGCCACCGAATGAAAAGATGTCCCGCCCTTCAAGGAAAAACTGCCGCTTCTCGGGAAAGAAGAGATTAAAGCGCGTGAGGTTGACCTGCTGCTCGTCCACCTCGACCTGTGCGAAGTCGGTGTTGTACGTGAAGTCGGCGATGAGCCCTCGGGTGAGCCCATACTTCGCGTCGAATCCCCAGTCGCCGGTCAGCTCGTTCGAGAGGGCGGGGGTGGCGGCGGCGTCGGTGGTCACCTGGGAGATGCCGTAGGGCTTCAGTTCGAGGTTCGTGGAGGTCGACGGGGCCTCGAGGCCGACCAGCGTCGCGGCGGATGAGAATTTCATGATCGCCACTCGGGCGTAGGACGCCAGGGCCGGATTCAAGTACGACATCTCGTTTTTCCATTCGACGATCCGGCGGAAGTTGATGCCCCAGACCTGTTCACCGGCGCCCGCGTAGCGCAGCGACTTGAAGGGAATCGCGATCTCGACACTCCAGCCCTGGTCGAAGCGAGCCGACTGGACCTCCCAGACCGTGTCCCAGTCGATGTTCTCGGTGCGCTCGTCGGTCACGAGCGAGTCGTACACCCCGCCCATCGGGTTGGTCTGGAAGAAGTAGCCGTTCCGCCGGTCGTAGAACGTGTCCAGGACGACCGTGAGATTGTCCCCGCGCGCGATGCCCACGTTCCCGCGGCGCAGCTCGTTCGTCACGATACGCCACGGCTGGCTGTCCCAGCAGCGCGCCGAGATATACACATTCTGGTCATCGAAGAAGACCCAGACGTCTGTCGCCTCGGTCGCCGGCTCGCCTTCGTCCGGTTCCTGCTGAATGAAGCCGCCGACGGCCGGCACGGTGTCGTACACCCGATCGTCCAGACGGCCGTCGACGATGAGCGGCGCGTCGAGGCGCACCGCCCGGAGCGTCGCTCGATCCTGCCCGTCACGCGCCACCATGGCCGGTGGCACCGGCGGCGGCGGGCTGTCGACGATGCGCGCCGACCCGTCGTCGTTGGTGCCACCGGGTGGGCCCGCGGGAGGCGGAGGAGTGACCGTCACCCTCGCCGGATCGCCTTGCGCTGAGTTACGCATCACCAGGCCGCCTGCCCGGAGCTGATTGACATGGCGCAGATACCGCTCGGCGATGGTCGCCGTTTGGACGGCCTGCGAAGCGGCTGCTACCGTGTGTCCCTGCGCGTCCACCAAGAACACTCGGACGAGAATCGTGTCCGACCCGCCCAGCCAGTAGCTCCCGCTGACGTAGCTTCCGGCGTCGGAAGAGAGCACCACGACGCCGGTCGACACCAGTTTCGCCGCGAGCGCCGTCTCGATGAAGACTCCGAGCATGTCCTGGCTCTCGGTGACTGTCGCTTGGCTCGCGCCGGGCGACTCGTCGGGCACACGCGGTCGTCCTTCCAGCGTGATCAGATCGATCCGAAGGGCATATCTGTCACCTTCTGCACCCAGAGGCAGGGCCGCCGCCAGACGGCGCGCGAGCGCGTCGAGCGCCGCCTCAATGTCCAGGGGCTGACTCGAGGCCGCCCGCTCGGATCGCGCGCCGGGAGTCTGGGGTGTGCTCACGTCGAACGGCACCGCGGGGCCAGCTTCGTGGCGCGCCGCGGCCGGGATGACCGTCGATTCCTGTCCGGCGGCCTCCGCCTCCATGACGCAGAGGCCCAGGGCCACGAGCAGGCAGGCGTGAAGTGGGCGGGGCTTTGGCGATCTCAGGCCGAGCGTGAGGCGGCAGCCTGCGACGGCCGACCGGTGCCGGTCAGGGTGCGGTTCGCCCATGACGAGGTGCTTCAGTGTAACAGTAGGAGCGCCACTAACGAGGTGACAGCGCGACGTGCGACCCGGCGGTTGGTAGTGGGGCAGTTTCACGCTGACCCACTACCGGGGGTTGGCGTTAAGGGGCTCGAAGCCTATGATGTGGTCCCACATACAGGAGGTCTCTCATGGATCGACGAAGCCTGCTCAAGACCGGCGGCATGGCAGCGGTCGGCCTCGGCCTCGGGGGCTGTGCCACCCGGACACCGCCAGCAGCGAGGCCGTCTCGGCCGATGCTCGCCCTGGCGCCGATCAGAGCGTCCTGGGACCGCGTCATCCGGACCACGGTCGGCCTGCGCCCGCACCGCCCGTCAGGGTTCATGCTGCGGCTCGAGAAACTGGATGCGAAGACGGTGGTCCACAACTATGGTCACGGTGGTTCCGGCCTCTCGCTGTCCTGGGGCACCGGCGCACTGGCCGCCGATCTGGCCCTGGAGGCTGCCTCGGGCGATCGTCGCGCCGCCGTCCTCGGATCGGGCGCCGTCGGCCTGGCCGCGACGCGACAGCTGCAGCGCCGCGGCTTCGACGTGACGATCTACACGATGGCGGTCCCGCCCGATACCACCTCGAACATGGCCTTGGGCGTCTTTTCACCGACCTCCGGCCTCGTGTCGGGTCGGGGCTTCACGCCGGCGTGGGAGGCGCAATTCGGGCGTGCGATCGAGATTGCCTACCGGCAGCTTCAGCTCCTGGCCGGCTCTGGCTTCGGCATCACGTGGATGGACAGCTACGGCACGATGGACGAATTGCCCACCGCGCAGACCGAGGCGCGGTTCGAGCGGGAAGGCGCGCGGCTGATGCCCGCCCGCATGCGCGCGAGCCGTGAAATCCTCTATCCGGGGGAGCACCCGTTCCCGACGCGCTTCGCCTCGCGCCGGACGTCGATGAAGATCGAGCCGTCACTCTATCTCGAGGCGATGTTACGGGAGGCCCACCTGTTTGGTGCGCGCACGGTCATCCGCAAGTTCGACACGCCGCGCGACCTCATGACGCTCGACGAGTCGGTCATTGTCAACTGCACCGGACTGGGTGCGAGCGAGCTGTTCGGTGACGAGGAGCTGATGCCGGTGAAGGGACAGCTCACGTTCCTCGTGCCACAGCCGGAGGTCGACTACGGATACGGGTGCACGCCGAGGTCCGACGGCATCGCGCTGGGTGGCACCCAGCAGCGCGGTGTGTGGACGTTGGAGCCCGACGATGAGGCGAGGCAGCGTATTGTCACGCGGGCGATCGAGCGGTTTGCGTGGATGCGGTCGCCCGCGCCGGCGGTGGCCCCCAGCGTCGAGACTTTCTTCGGCGAGGAATCCTAGCGGGCGATCTCGATGTGTTTGGCGACCTGCGCCCTGCTGAAAGAGCACGGACAGGGACTGCGGTGACAGCGCCCTTGATCCGTGCGCTCACCCTGAAAGACCGCGACACCGCGCTAACAGTTATCAACACGGCGGCTCACTGGTATCGGGAGTTCGTGCCGGAGGCTGAGTTCCACGACCCGGAGATGACCGCGGCCGACTGGGAGGCGGAGGGTCAGCGGATGAAGTGGTGGGGGGTGTTTCTCGGTGAGCGCCTGGCAGGGGTGATGGGCCTCGAATACATCCGCGACGTCGCCCTGCTGCGCCACGCCTACGTTCTGCCCGAACACCAGCGCCAGGGCGTTGGCTCGCACCTGCTCGATCATCTTGAGGCCCAGGTGCAAGGCGTGTCTCGGATCGTTGTCGGGACGTACGCGGGGAATCACAAGGCCCGTCATGCCCTCGAGAAGGCTGGCTACCACCTCTCGGTCGATTCCGAGGCCGTGCTTCGCACCTACTACGGGATTTCCGAAGACCGTCTGCGCGCCTCGGTGACTTACGAAAAATTGCTTTCCCCCACGTAACGCGACCAACGCGCGGCTTCCTTTCGCAGTTCTCTGGCATCCCTCGAACAGTTCTTGGTTATCAGCGGAGCACTGTCAACTTAAGGCCGCGGCTGGCAGAGTAGGCGGATGACAAGCCACGTACCCTGCTATCACGGCTATCGGTTTCCGCCTGAAATCATCAGCTACGCGGTCTGGCTCTATCATCGATTTGGGCTCAGCTTCCGAGATGTTGAAGACCTGCTCGCTCAGCGCGGCATCACGGTCAGCTACGAGACGGTGCGGCAATGGTGTCAGCGGTTCGGTCCGGTCTACGCCCGGAGACTGCGGCGCCGGCGCGGTCAGCTGGGCGACACGTGGCATCTCGACGAATTGTTCGTGATGCTTCAGGGTCGCCGCCAGTATTTGTGGCGCGCCGTGGACCAGGATGGCGACGTGATCGACATCCTCGTGCAATCGCGTCGGAATCGGCGCGCCGCGATCCGATTACTGCGGAAGTTGCTGAAACGCCAGGGCGGGGTCCCGCGCCGGCTCATTACGGACAAGCTCGGGAGTTATCGAGCGGCTCACCGGTCGGTGATCCCGTCCGTCGTCCACGGCACGCGGCGATATGCGAACAATCGAGCGGAGGTGTCGCATCAACCGATCCGGCAGCGCGAACGCCAAATGCGCCACTTCAAGTCGGCTGCTCAGCTACAACGCTTCGCGTCGGTCCACGGGGTCGTGCAGAATCTCTTCCGCGACGGTCGCCATCTGCTTCGGTCGACTTGCCACCGCTTGCTCCGTGCGCGGGCCTTTGTTGAATGGGGGACCGTGACGTGCGCCTGTTGAACGACTGACGGCCACGCGATTTGAGGAGGGAGAACCGCGCTGCCATCGCTAAGTTGACAGTGCCGTCCTGGACTGTCCTAGGGCCTTCCGCTTGACCGATCCGGCGCCTGTCTCGTCGTCAAGGAGTTCATTCGCGAGGTCGCTTCCCGGCGGGCCGCCAAGCCCTCGCGTATGATTCTTATCAACGTTCGGCGATTCTGGAAGAGAAGCGTGGCCCACTGCCGGAAACTGGACTGTGGAAAGTAGATTCCGCGAAATGCTAGAAGGGAGACGAACAGAATACAGCGCTCGCGAAAGGGACGATCCCTGATCTTGTCGAGCGTCGCACCGATGGCGGCGGCAGAGTAGCAACCGCTCCACCCTCGATGAAGTTCAGCTGCGGCCTGGTCGATGGTCATGTTCTTTGGAGCGAAGGCCATCGTGAAAGCACGAAAGTCCAGCCAGTGCTTGGGGCGAATCAACTGTTGCTGCTCCAGGAGGCGGTCGTAGAGTGGCGTCGCCGGGTAGGGAGTCAGTAGGCTGAATACGGGTAGGCTCGGTGGCCAGTCGCGAACGGCTTGGAGCGTATTCTCTGCGACTCCAGGTTTGTCGCCGTCCATCCCGAAGATGAAGCTCGGGATGGTGTAGATGCCTCTTTCTGCCAGTCGGTCCAAGACACTCTTGTACTCCGCAGGTTTGTTGAAGCCCTTGCTCACTCCCTTCAAGTTGTCGGTGTCAAGCGATTCGAGTCCTATGAAGACAATATGTCCGCCGCTCGCGACGATGAGATCGACCAGCTCGTCGTCGCGAAGAAGGTTGACACTGATCTGGCCGACCCACGGGACGATGGCATCACGGGCAATGATCTCGCGCAACAGAGATTTCGTGCGCTTGACGTTGATTGCGAAATTGTCGTCGACGAAGAACACGCCAATCTTGCCGTTTTCGGCCCTGGTGTGAGCTTTGAGACGAAGCAATTCCTCGATGACACTGTCATTGGTCCGAAAGCGAATGCTCTCGCCGAACAAGCCGGTTACCGTGCAGAAGTCACAACCATAGGGGCAGCCGCGCCCGGACTCCATCGGTATTATGTAGAGACTCTTCCAGCCGCAACCGAGCTTCTCGAGGACGAAACGCCCGCAGCGGGGAATCTTCTCGAGGAGGTTAAACTGCGTCAGATCCATCCGTTCCCACGGGATCGCGGGGTAGAACGACGCGATCTCGGGTTTGAGATCCTTTCCGCTCGCGTCGATGGACCGGTATACTTCGCGAAGCTCATTCCTGGCGGCATCTTGAACGATAGTCGGCCACGTATTGTCGGCCTCTCCCAAGGCAACCGCGTCGGCGTGTCTCGGCTCGGAACCGCGACCGAGGGCTTCCTCCGGAACACTGGTCACGTGTGGCCCACCCATCACGACCTTTGCCCCAGCGGTGCGGATCGCGTCCGCCATTCGGTACGCCTTGGCCGCCATTCTCGTCATGGCTCCTATGCCCGCCAGTTCGATGTCATTCTTCTCGACGAAGTCGGTGATTCCGTCCTCGGTCAATCGAATCGCGTTACCGTCAATGAGGAAGACGCGGTGCTCGTCTGGAGTCAGGGCCTCGAGAACAAACATCCACAGATGGGGCATGAAATCGTTCGTCACCTCATTGTCGGGGTTGTACAGGAGAATGTTCACCTGACTCCTAACTAGCTGGGCGCAGACCCGAGGATATCGTCACGTTGAGGGGATGCGGCGGTATTGTCAACTTGAGGGCTCGGCTGGCAGAGTAGGCCGATGACGAGCCTGTTGCTCAGCTATCGCGGCTATCGATTCCCGCCCGACATTATCAGCCACGCCGTCCGGCTCTACCACCGCTTCGGCCTCAGCTTCCGTGATGCGGAAGATCTCCTCGCCCAGCGCGGAATCACGGTCACCTACGAGACGATTCGGCAGTGGTGTCGAACCTGCGGACCGGGCTCCGGGCGGCTCATCGCCGTTTGCTGCGAACGCGGGCGTTTGTCGAATGGGAGGCGGTGACGTGTGCCTGCTGACTGAGGGCGGAGGCCAGACTCGATCGGGGAGAAAAGCGCCCTCCTTCGATCAAGTTGACAGTGCCGAAGCTGTACGTTGTCAAACTAATGGAGACCAGGGAGCCGGTTTTGTTAG